>PDWI01008156.1_pt1 | contig 14790 bp, 13 predicted proteins | sample 1430891 | NCBI WGS metagenome assembly PDWI01 (sample SAMN01162508, study PRJNA174530) | Oral metagenome, whole genome shotgun sequencing project. | biome: Marine environment; feature: Marine mammal; material: Swab sample of the gingival sulcus; isolation source: swab sample of gingival sulcus... | reverse complement strand
GCAACAATTTGTGGATTTGAAAAAGCAGAATCCTGATGCGATATTATTTTTTCGTTTGGGAGATTTTTATGAGACGTTTTGGGAAGATGCGAAAATTGCGAGTAAAGTGCTAGATCTCGTCCTCACCAGTAAAAACAAGACTTCTGAAAATCCTATTCCTATGGCGGGGATCCCGCATCATAGTGCGGAAAAATATATTACTAAATTAGTGCAAAATGGCTATAAAGTTGCGATAGCCGAGCAGATGACCGACCCTATTCCCTGAAAGGTCGTAGAAAGAGAGGTCGTGAGTGTCATCACCCCCTGAACCTATATCCAAGAAAACGACCATGGTTTTAATTTTCTGATGAGTTTGAGTTTTTTTGCGACCACCTCTGGTGATGTCTATCATCTCGCACGAGGAGATTTCAGTATTGGGGAGTATCATACCAAGAGTTTCAAGGAAATTCAAGATATGCAAAATTTTATCCTCAAAATCAATCCAAAAGAAATTATCATTGATCTGGATTTTCCAAATAAAGAAGAGGTCCAATCAAGTATTAGACATTTTTCTGATGCGCTGATTTCTATCTATGACAAGCCCTTTTCACTCACGGAATATATTTTACAGCAATGCAAAGTCCAGACCCTTGCAAGTTTTTGAGAAGCTTTGTGAGAAGGGAGATTAGATGCTTTTACCTTATTGTTGCATTATATCAAAAATACCCAGAAAACCAATTTACAAAATATCGTAAAAGTCGCGTTTGATAGTGATGATGAAAAAGTATTGTTTGATGAAACAACGGTGAAAAATTTGGAGATTTTCAGTTCCAGTTATGAAAATAATGAGAAATACAGTTTGTATGGCGTAATTAATACCACCAAAACTGCAGGAGGAAGTAGATTATTGAGGTCATGGCTCGGAAATCCAAGTAAAAATAGTACGGTGCTAAAAAACAGATTGCGTACCATAGAAAAATATAGTGAAGCGAGAGAGCTCAGCCAACATATCACTGATCTGATGAAAAATATCGCCGATATTTACAAAATCACCAGTTGAATTTTATACAAAAAACTTTCCGTAATCGGTTTTATCAAATTAAGAACTCTGCTCGGTTTTATCTTGGAAGATGAGCGTGCTGTGGCAGAAATCAAAGCGTTGGGATTGAGTGATAAAGAGCTTAATACCATACAAAATATCTACAAGTATTTGCAAACTACGTTCAAGGCAGAGGTGACCAATGACAACGATTTCGTGCAAGATGGGATTGATGCGCGTATTGATGAGTTGAGAAAGGTCGCTTTTCATAGTGATGAATTACTGTTACAGTACCAGCAAGCCATTGTCCAGCATACGGGAATTTCTGCCATCAAAGTGAAATTTATTACTAATCAATGATATTTCTTGGAAGTGACGCCAAAGGATGTGCAAGTCTTTGAACAGGGAGCTGTCCGTGAAGATGAAAAGCTGGACTTTATCCGTAGGCAAACCTTGAAATCTGGACAAAGATATACGACCCAATATCTAGAAGATTTGCAAGTACAGATCTTGAATGCGAGAGATGAACTTCAAAAAAAAGAACATGAATTTTTAGTGCACGCCAAAGAAAAGATCCAAGAACATATCAATGAACTGACTGCATTTGGAAATAGTATTTCTGAACTGGATGTGTATACTTCCTTTGCTTTATTCTCCCTTGATAATCAACTTGTGAAACCTGAAATTTCTCTCAATACCACGATAAAAATAGATGAGGGAAGACATCTCGTAATTGAAAAATATTTGGACGACAATCAGCATTTTATTACGAATAGTTTGGAGATTGGGACACCTCACCCGACCTCTCCTTGAAGGAGAGGAGAAGCATCGTATAGCCCCTCTCCTGCGACCAAAGGGAGCGAACAAGGAGAGGGGTTGGGGTGAGGTGGATGACTCATTCATATTATTACCTGACCAAATATGGGTGGAAAATCTACCTATCTGAGACAAAATGCTCTGATTGTTTTGATGGCGCATTGTGGACTTTTTGTGCCTTGTAAAAAGGCTGAAATTGGTATTGTTGATGGAATATTTGCAAGAGTTGGAAGTTGAGATATTATCGCAAAAAATCAGTCTACTTTTATGACCGAGATGATTGAAGTCGTGAATATTTTAAATAATGCGAGCGAAAAAAGTTTCATCATTTTTGATGAATTAGGACGTGGAACTTCTACCTATGATGGATTGGCGCTGACCAAGGCGATATTGGAATATATTGCTGTGAAATTACAAGCTAAAACCCTCATAGCAACCCATTATCATGAATTAATTCAGTTAGAAAAGAGTTATAATGTTATTAAAAATTTCTCAGTAAGTGTCTATGAAACCGAAAGAGAAGTCGTGTGGTGCAGATAAAAGTTATGGAATAGATGTTGCACAACTGGCTTGACTCCCAAAAGTGATTTTAGATCAGGCAAGGAAGAATTTGAAAGTGTTGCAAGAGAATCATCTTACCTCCCCTGTATCCCCTCCTAACAGGAGGGGCTGAGACGTAAAAGTTCCCCCCTGCGAGGGGGGACACCCGAACGAAGCGAGGGAGGGGGGTAATTCACTTTTCACCCCTACCCCACTTGATTCGACTCCTCACCCAGAATATGAAAAAATCAAAAGCATTCTTTCAAGTTTTGATATCAACACTATCACTCCCCTGCAAGCTTTGCAATTATTAGATAAGTTAAAGGGAGAGTTATAAAAATTTACATATATTATGAACACACAAAATTATGCAATTCATAGCAATAAAAACACCCAAGTTAAAAGCCCCACAAACAAATATTTTTCCTATTATTGATGAATACCTTCCTGATGTGCAAGAAGGGGATATTATCTTCGTTGCATCAAAAATTGTTGCGATACACCAATGAAGATGTGTACATACTAGTGAAACAACAAAATGGGAGTTGATTGAAAAGGAAGCAGATAAGGTTATCTGTTCGGATTCAGTTCCTGGACATGATATCCATATCACGATAAAAAATAATATTTTGATTCCCTCAGCAGGAATTGACGAAAGTAATGCTGATGGGCGATACATTCTCCGACCAGAAGATCCTTCACAGTTTGCAAAAGAGCTTACCCATTATCTCCAAAAAAAATATGCTATCAAACACCTTGCAGTAGTCATAACGGATAGCACAACAAGAATATTGAGAAAATGAACGATAAATCAAGCTATTGGAATGTTTGGTATGTATCCAAGTAAAAATTATATTGGAGAAGAAGATATTTTTTGAAGAAATCTGAATTTTACTCACAGCAATATTTTAGATAGTATCACAGCTATGGCAGGACTGTATCTTTGAGAAGGGAAAGAGCAAACTCCTCTTGTTATTGGAAGGGGAATTCCTAATATTCAATTCACTGATAAGGAGATGTACCAAGATATTATTGTACAAGCTGATGAAGATATCTACAAACCCTTATTAAGCGTTTTTGACAAATAACCTCATGTTTTTATTTCGTGTTTTTGTCTAATATCTTTGTTTAATATTTTTTTTATTTATATATCTAACAATTATTCTAATGAAAAAAACTCACATTCTCCTCACTTTGTATATCGGAGCATTATATGCTTCAAATTTATTATGAGGGAAACTCATTGCTCTCCCTTTTTTAGAAAGAGGAATTACTGTTGCAATCGTTACCTTCCCATTATTATTCCTCATCACAGATGTCGTAGGAGAGGTTTATGGGAAACAAAAATCCAAAGAATTTGTTCATCTTGGAATGTTTTCTCTCGTAATGCTTTTAATTTGGCAAGTTTTTTCTGTTTTCGTTCATGGAGTGGAAAGCAATGACCGATTTATTCACTTTAACGAAGCATATACTACCGTATTTGGACTCTCAATTAGTTTTACCATTGCTTCACTAGTGGCCTATATTATCGGACAATATGTTGATGTAAGCATCTTTCATTTCATCAAGTCCAAACGAGGAGAAAAGAACTTGTGGCTGAGAAACAATCTTTCAACTATTGTTGCACAATTTGTAGATACTTCTGTCTGGACAATGATTGCTTTTGCGCCGAAATTATGGGATTGAACCTTTAATTTCCTTTCGCTCTATGCTACGATTATCATTCCATACTGGATTGCAAAAATCATCATTGCCCTTGTTGATACTCCGTTAGTATATCTTGGTGTGCAACGGTTAAAAAAAGGGAAGAAAAAGTAGAATATATAACTATACCCATCTTTAAATTTCAATAATAATTATGAAAAAATCAAACATAAATAGAAAAATTAACGAATCACTAAAAAGACAAAGACAAAAAGAAATCATGAGAAAAAAAGCAATTAGAAATACAAAAAGAACATTATGAGAAGTAGTTACTTCGGAAGATTTCCATCCTTCTGGACACATCAGACATTGAAAATAGTTTTTTAACAAAATAATCTTACTACCTCATGAAAATTTTCCAAACATACAACATTAATGCTATGATTATACTTATTTTAACGCTTACTTGAGTTATAAACTTTTTCACTTCTTCAACCCAAGCCTATCAAGAACTAATTATTGAGAATGTAAACGTTGATAGTGTGGTTAGAACTAAACCTGTGAGAGTAATCAAAGTGGTATTAGACGGACAAGATTTTATTGTCAATTCACTTGCTACGACAGGGGGAGATAGTTTAGAAAATCTGATGAACAAAGTATGAGGACATACCGCATTGAATGGAATTTTTTTCTGTCCTGCGAGTTATAGTTACTGCCACGGAGAAACCTTTAGTAATTTTGAAAGAATATTTAATGGAAAGGTTGATGAACAGACGAAACGATGGCCTGATACCGGAGTAAGAGGGATTTTTGGATTTGAAAAAAACGGGACACCTCTTTTTGTGCAAAACAACCTCTCTAAAATGTCAGGCGTTTTTAATAATATTAATAAAGATAAGATTGATGAACTCCACTTCTGACTAGGAAATTTTCCTATTATGGTCATAAGTGGGAAAAACATCGTACATCATAGTGCAAACTACCTCGATAAAAAACTGAGTGGAAGACAAAATAGGCATTTTATTTGTAGTAGCAAAGACAAGAAAACGATTTATATGGGAGTTGTCTGAGGGGTGAATATGTACGAAACTGCTAATATCATGATTGAACACTTTTGATGTTGGGAAGGACTCAATCTCGATGCTGGAAGCAGTGCAAATATGATTTACAACGATACCATACTCCAAAAAAATTCTCAACATATCATGGATGCTTGGGTTGTGGTTAATAGAGAACAATATAAAAACATCACCAAACTTAGTGACGATGAACTTCCAGAACTCGCTCCTTATCATCCTGAAGATAACTATACTTTTACTGACAAAGAAAAGAAAAAACTTCAAGCACTCAAAACAGTACTTCCAACGCTTATCAAACAACAAAAGAAAGATTTTAGACGAGATGCAATTAAAGTACTCAGAAAACTCGCTTCCACTGAAGCAACAAAAAATAATCCACAAAAAAAGAAGTTTATCAATGCACTCTTGATCCTACTTTTTAGTATCAGAAATTAAAATAATTTTTCTAGTTGCTTGAGGGTTTCTTCCATTTTTTCTTTGCTATCAGCTTCTACGGTGTATCTAATTTTATTTTCGGTATTAGATGCTCTGACATTAAACCAAACTCCCTCTCCATAAGCATTAATTCCGTCAATAGTGATCTGTTTTCGGTCAGCAAATGCTTGTTTGATATTTTCTAGTACGATGGTTTTATCTTGGACTTTTTTGCTTTTTACAGGAGTTTTGTGTTTTTTGCAGAGTTCTTGTATCATGTTTTCTCGAGAACCGTAATTTTCTAATGCTTTGAGGATGTAATAGATAACGAGTAAGGGCATTTCATAGTTTCCGATTTCTGAGAACATAAAGTGTCCACTGGTCTCTCCTGCAAAGAGGGCGTGGTGTTGTTCCATCGCTTCCTTGATGAAAAATCTTCCCATGGATACCATTTTTGATTGTGCTCCGAGGGTAGCTACTTTTTCTGCAATAATTTGTGAACACATCACTTCGTAGAGGATCAAGATATCTTCAAGATTTTCTTCGCTTGATTTTTTTTCTTGTGTCTCTTTGATTAATTGTTCTGCGATGATAGCTAGGACAATATCTCCTCCTATTACCTTTCCATCAGGTCCCACAAATCCGATTCTGTCAGCATCGCCATCAAACATACATCCAAGATCAAGATTGTGTGTATGGATTGCAGTAATAACGTCTTGATAATTCTCGTGTTCTTGGGTTTCAGAGAGGTGAGCAGAAAAGAGTCCATCTGGATGGTCATTGATCAGCATCGCGTTTGGAAGAAGATTTTTGATCAGTTGTCTTTCAAATCCTACTCCTGCTCAGGTTGAAAAATCTATCGCGATTTTTGGATTGTTTTTCAAGGTTGCATATTTTTCTTGGAGCCAGTTTTGTAGTGTAGTGAGTTTTTCATCAAGTTTGGTATAGCTAGGAATATCATAATATTCTGGTAGATTATTAGGAAGTACTGGATCTTCTTGGCTGACTTTTGTCACAATATCACGAACACAGGCCTGTGAAAGAAAGGTGCAATCTTTATCAAAAAATTTCATCCCTACGTCTTCAGGTGGGTTATGTGATGCGGTGAATGCAACGGCAAGATCAATCTCATTATGTCCTAGGTAATAGAGCATCGGAGTGCTACAGAGTCCATAAGGGTACTGCTTTTTTTCTTCTTCGCTCATGGTGTTTTGTATGTGTTCGTCTCTTGCGACCTGAATATTTGTGATCTTTTCTTTATGCAATCCTGCGATGAATGCAGTGATTAATTTTTTGTTTGGAATCCTCACATCTGAACCAATGAGAATGCTTGGGTTGGGGGTGTCTGGACTTTTTTCTCTCATATAACGAGCAATTCCGATTCCTAAAATATACGCTAGAGTTTCATCAATGAGCGTTGGATATTCTCCTCTCACATCATAGGCTTTGCATGCGGGAATATAGTCTTTCATGGTTGCTGTTTTTCTAAAATATAAAGATGTTTTTTTTGAATTATAGTATGTATGTTAGAGGGTATTTTTTTGTCTTTGAAAAGCAATATGAATTTTTCTTGATTTATTTTTAAAAAGTCGTAATCTCATGGTGTTACTCTCTCTTGTTTTTTGATTGATTTTTATTTCTTGTATTCTTGGTATCATGTTAGATTCAAAAATTAGAACAATAAAAGATCGACCGAAGCCATGAGTTAATTTTAAAGATATAACCTTGCTGTTGAGAGATTCTGAAGGGTTACAGCAGGTTGCTCACAGGTTTTCTGAACATTATAAGACGATGGATATTGATGTGGTTGTTGGGATTGAATCCAGAGGATTTATTTTTGGGGCGATATTGGCACAGATGTTGGGAGTTTGATTTGTCCCTATCAGAAAAAAAGGGAAACTCCCTGCTGAGACGATTAGTACTGACTATGCTTTAGAGTATGGAACAGCGACCATAGAAATTCATAAAGATGCAATCCAGCAATGACAAAAAGTGGTGGTGATTGATGATTTGATTGCAACAGGGGGGAGTTGTCTTGCAAGTTGTAAACTCATTGAGCAATTAGGATGAGAAATTGTTGAAGTTGCAACCGTTATTGATTTAGTATTTTTGTGAGGAAGTGAAAAAATTAGAAACGCTGGGTATCATGTTTTTTCGTTGTTGGATTATATGGGGTAGAGGAAACAATATTTATTTTATTCTCAAAAAATTATAGATTAGTGTTTGACCTTCTTTATTGGAAACTTCTGGGTGAAATTGTATACCATAAATATTTTTGTTTTTATGTTTCATTGCTTCGTTTTGACAAGATTCAGATTTTGCAAGTAAAATAAAATCTTTTGGTAATGAAATAAATTCAGAATGAGCTTCTTGAAATCAAGATGAATCTTCAATTGAATCAAATATTTTGTCTTTCTCAATTATTTGAATATTTTCTATTTTATTTACTGTTTCGCCAACTTTTATTGTTGATCTGTATGACAATCCAATTATTTGGTGTCCAAAACAGATTCCAAGAATTGGGATATTTGTTTTTTTGATGAAATTAAATAATTCTAGAAGTTCTGGAATGTTTTCTTGACTTAAAAGAGTAGGTCTTCCAGAAATTATTATATGAGAAAACTTTTCTAAGTTAGATTTTTTAAGGTTGCTCATTTTTATAATTTCAAAATCATGTTTTAATTTTTGAAGATTTAATTTTATATTTTCAACCCATGAAGAACCACAATCAATAATGCAAATCATATTTGTTTAAGATATAATTAGAGATAAAGAGTTTGTAATATCAGATATTGATATATAGAGTTTTTTCTAAAAATCAACTTTTCTATTTCTCAAAATTCTTCGCACATATCCATGCAGAAGTTCGGCATCGTTGGAGGTTGTGTATATTAAAATATTATTTTAAAACATGCAAAAAATTTTGGTCAATAATATGGCAAACTTGTTCAAGAACTTCGCTTTTGTTTCCACTTGCATCTATTACACTACTACATAATTCCTTTGCTTTTTCTCTCTCTTGATACGAAGAATGCATTCTTCTTTGGATTTCTTCGTAATCCATAGTACCCCTTAACTTAATTCTATGCAGCATCAAATCTTCTGGGACATCTAAAAAAATTGAAAAATATTTAAAAGGTGGATTTTCTTCTCTTTTTAGTTTTTCTAACCCTTGCATATCAATTTCTTTTACTGGAACAAGTCCTGCACGAAGTTTATCTTCAATATCTTTTATTTTTGTTCCATAGTAATGTTTCTGGTGCACCAACGCATATTCTAGAAATTCATTTTGTACAATAGCTCTCTTGAATTCGTCAGTACTGATAAAAAAATATTTTTCACCATTTTTCTCACCCATTCTCAGGGGTCTAGAAGTATACGATTGTACTTTTGCAAAATTTTGATATGTTGCAAACAGCCCTTCCAAAAGTGTTGTCTTTCCACTCCCTGACACTCCCATAATAAATAATATTGTATTCTCCATTCCTAACTATTGTAGTAAACTAAAGATTAGCTATAAGATCACTTGCAAGATTTTTTCTGTAATAGCCTCTGGTGATAAAATTCCTCATTCGGGTGCATCACACTCTATACTATAATAATTTTCAAAATATTGAGGCAAAATTTCTTTCCCTACTCTGAGGGAAAGCTCCTGATGATGGAGATCACTCTCTGCAAGATCAAGATTTTCTCATCATTGCACATATTCACGCTGTTCTTTCGCTTTCTGTTCTAATAAATATTTCTGATTTTCCAATGATAACGAAAGAAAAATAATTTTCTCTGGCTGAGGAAGTTTTGCATGACTAAATTCTCGTTCTTTGAGCCAAGAAAAAAATTGTTCCAATCCATCAATATCCTGATTTTCTAAGTACTTCACTCCCCTATGAATAAAACTAGAGATACTGTATCTATCTGAGATTAAGAAGTCAGATCTTCTCATCTTCTCAATAATTTCTTGCTTTTTATCAAATCTATCGAGCGTATAGAACATACTCGCAAGTTTCTCATCTATTGCATCGAGGTTTCCATATTTCCCATTCAGAAATTGTTCTACAAAATATGCTCATGGGTTTCCATAGCTTGGGAATGAAATCGTTTCAACGGTTTTATTATATTGTACTGTAAGTTTCTGCTGTAATAATTTAGTCTGGGTAGCTTTCCCACTACCATCTACTCATTCTATCACGACAAATACCATACTTTAGTTTTTTAAATAAATATTCAATTATGTGATACTATCACTTATATATTGTACTATCAAAAAAATTGGTATATCTATTTTTTCTTTTTCAAACTATCTCTGATCTCTTGTAATACTTCTAATTCAGTTGGTCCTTTCTTTTCTTCTTTTTTCTCTTCTTTCTTTTTAAGGTTATTAATTCCTTTAACGACGAAGAATAATGCAATCGCTATGAGTAAAAATGCAATAATTGCATTGATGAACAATCCGTATGCAAATACGCTTGCTCCGGCTTCACGAGCAGCTGCAACCGTTTCGAAGTTTCCTTCTCCCTTAACCAAAATAAATAAATTTGCAAAATCTGGAAGTTTGAATAATCCAGAGATCACTGGCATCAAAATGTCGTCAACCAATGATTTTACAATAGTACCAAACGCACCACCGATAATAATACCAACTGCCATATCAACCATATTCCCTTTGACAGCAAAGCTCTTAAACTCTTTTAACATAAACATATAATAAGAAAATAAAATACTTAACTAAAATTCTTACTCTTTCAGCATAAGAAAACAATAATAAAAAACAATAGCAAAAGACAAGTATATTTTCCTTACTACACTTTTGCTAAATTTTTTCCCATTTTTCTCTGATAAATTGGTTTCGTGACTGAGCAGGGGATATCGTTCAACTGGTATTGGTGTTTTCATTAGAAATTTCAGGTTCTTGATGCTTTGCTGTTGGGGTGATGATTTCTATTTGGATAATTGTTTCTCAGGGATTGAGAATTCAGTTTTTGTGGTGAAAAAAATAGTTCCTGTATTCAGAGTTGTAATATCTGAGCAAGAAGTTCTCGGTATATGCTGTTTGTTCTTTTTGTTGTTGGATTTCGTGTTGGGTATTGTAGATGGTCTCTTGGATAGCAAGGTAATTGATATAGGTTCTAATCGTGATGATCACAGAAAAAAATCCTAGCACTAAGCCAATATATTTTATTTTTGTGATATGTTTCCTCACGAGTGTAAAAAATGCTACTTGCTGTCTCATTTTATTCGTATGTGCTTAAATCCAAAGAAGTGTTCATCATATTCCCAGAAGTATCTTTTGCTGTGATGTTTATAGTTCCTAAATTTTTTACGAAAAAATTTGCAATCATATTTTTGAAACTATGAATCTTTTTTCATTGCATACTGATGGTTCCTCCTTCAATTCCAGAGAAGTCATCTTCAAACAGCAAGGTAACACTGTAGCCTCTACTTGCATCTTTGCTGATAATAATTTTCCCTGTATTTACATGAGGTGGAGTGGTATCAGAATCTGTGATCTGGATTTTTAGTGATTTTTCGTTGGTATTATTTGCACTATCAAGTACAAATAATCTCAGTACATGTGCTCCTGAAGTATATTTACTGAGGTTGAGATTTTTAGATTTTACTATCGTGGTATCATTCCCTCTGTATTTGTAGCTTTCAATGACTTCATCATCGATCAGGAACGATATTGATCTAATAGGATTGGTTGAACTTGCACTAAACATCACTTGTGCATTTTTGGAAACCGTGTCACCACCTGTCATGTTGTTGATTGATATTTGTATATCGGGGTTATGTTCTACGACAATATCGTGACAAGGCTCTAATTTTATTTCTCAGAAGATATTTTTATAGGTAAAGTTTACTCTTCCTGTAAGATATTTTGGCATCTCTTCCTTTTTCATTGCCCAATTCCATCGTCTTTTGATATCTTCGATATCCATGCTATTTGGCATGAAGCTTGTTGGGGTGTGGGTATACCCATCTTTGGTGTTTGCACTTGGAGTAAATGGAGTAATTGCTCCGTTACATTCCGTATCATATTGGATGCGTGTCATCCCTGGATCAACGGTGTTTTCAGGACTCTTTGCGTATGCAAGGGAGTTGACAATAAATTCAGCAGGAGTCGTATCTCCAACCGTTTTCCCACTAATTTTGGAAATGTTTTCTGTTCTCACCTCAATTTGACTCATGCCTTCACTTTTGACACGGTTACTCTGTACCAGGGATTTCCAGAATTTTCTCATTGCATATCCATTCATCGTTCCACCATATCCACTCCTATATAATGGTTTTCCATCAGTATTTCCTGCCCAGAAGAGTGCAACTTTGCTCGGAGTATAGGTCACGAGCCATCCATCTCTTGGACGGTTTCCTTTTTTGGTCTTTACATCAGAGGTTCCACTTTTTACTGCGAGGGTCATATTTCTTACTGTGAATGCTCCTGCCCATGATGGAGGCATGTTACTGAAATTAGATAAGATATTCCAGATAAGGTATTTTGCTCCTAAGCTGATAGGATTTTTTCTCTTTTCTTCCTTTTTCTTGTAGACATAGGATCCGTCCTTTTTCTTGATATCCAGTATTCCATTCATTTTTGCAGGTTTTGCTGTACTGAGATTTGAATACGCCGTTCCGAGTTCTCGCATAGAAATTTCAGCAGCCCCCAAGACCATAGAATATCCATAGTTGATGGTATTTTTGATGTTTTTGATCCCTAAGGATTGAAGGAAAGGTTTGAAGGTATCTTCTCCTCCGACAGCAAAAAACATTTTGATGGCAGGGATATTTCTACTATATGGGAGGGCCTTTTTCAGAGGTAAGATTCCCATAAATCTATTGTCTGCATTGTTTGGGGTAAATCCTCCTACACGGAATGGGATGTCGTAGATCGGTGTTTCTAGACTTATTGGAAGTTTTTCTAGTCCTAGTGCATAGACAAAAGGTTTCAAGGTAGATCCTACCTGTCTTTTTGCTTGTACCATATCGTTTTGCCCCTGAATACTTTCGTCAAAATAGTCCATCGATCCTACATAGGCGAGGATATCTCCGTTTTGAGAGTCAAAATACAGCATCGCCTCGTTGTTTCCTCCGTGTCCTACAATTTTTTGTTTACTCTCACTGATCGCCTGTTCAGCTAGTTTTTGGATTTCATAGTCAAGTGAAGTTCTCACTACAAGTCCTCCTCATTCTAGTTCATCGGTGGTGAATTTTTCTTCTAATTGTTTTTTTATCATCATGACAAAGTGAGGAGCCTTGATATTAAATCCTGCTTTTTTGAAGGTAAAGTCTAGGCTATCGTAAAAGGCTTTTTTTAGTTGTTTCTGGTCGATATATTCTTTTTCAAACATACTTCCTAGTCCGATATCTTTTCTTCCATATTTATAGGCAACTTGGTAAGTAATTCATTCATGGGTGATTGAAAAGTTTAGTAATCCTTCAATATATTTTATAAAACTATCTGCACTATCATAACGAGAAAAATCAGCTTGATCAACAAGAGATTTAATTTTTTTGAACACTAATTTTTTGATTGCTTGGGTATCACTATGGTCATCGCCATTGATATCTTTTATGGTAAGTGCCCCCATGAGATTTTCTCTATTTCCATAGGGGTTATAGACCGTAGCAGATTTTGGGATAGCTCCCAAGATAGCTGACTCTAGGACTCCGAGATCTTTAGCAGATTTTGCAAAGTAAGTTTTTGCTGCAGCTTCTACTCCAAATGCATTGTTTCCAAAAGGGATATAGTTAAGATAGAGTTCTAAAATTTTTTCTTTCTTTTTTTTGAAAATTTCTTCATCACTCAAATTTCTTCACTTTTTGATTTCTTCGGTAATAACACTATCTAGTCTTTTGGTTAGGATAATCTCTTTAAGTTTTCTCTCGATCTTTTGGTCAGATGACAAAAGGAGATTTTTGATGAATTGTTGGGGGATTGTTGATGCACCTTGGAGTTTTTTCCCAGGGTTTAAGACATTGTGAATTGCGGCTCTCATGATACCAACGGTATCTAGTCCATTATGTTCCCAGTATCTTTGATCCTCAATCGCAACGATGGCATTGATCATGTTTTTGTTAATCGAGGCATACGGTACATATTCTCTGTTTTCGTTAAAGAGTCTATACAATTCTACTCCATTTCTATCGGTGATAATCGTACTCTGAGAAAATGAGATGTTTTGGAGTTCTGATACATCAGGTAATTTCTGATACACATTTCTGTTGATCCAGATCATTGCCCAAGTACATCAGATCAAGAAAAATGCCAACAAGGAGATAAAAATCCATCTCCAGACTTTCCTTTTTTTGCTGGTTTTGGTTTTGTTATGTCTGTGGTAAGGTTTTTGGATTGTACTTACTCTTGGGATATTGATAGGTTCCATAGTGTGTTTTTGTTATCAATAAAATATCTTCTTCAATAGTATTGAGTCTAGTGATTTGGAAAAAACTTTCAACAGGAAAAAAATTCAGTGAGTTTAATAAAAGAAAAGATGTGAGAGAAAAAGTCCACTTTTATTTGACAAAACCACAATAATAAATATAATTACATTACTATAAACTTTATATCATAAAATAATATTACAATGTCATTAGCAACTATGCCACAAACAATTGAAGAGATACCAACAATGGAAAAGTGTCGTGAAAGATTTGATGTCATGCTAAACTCAGTAGAATGAAGTGATAATTTTGCTTTAAAAAATTGAGTGCAAACTTCATTATGACTTTTTAGTGTTAATAAAATTCTTAATACTAAAGGTGAAACAGTTTGAGGTTCTTTTTCTATAAGAGATGGTGATAAAGAAGTAAAATTATTAAAATGGGATAATGGTGAGATTTACAAGGAGACGTGAGAAGTAAAAGAAAATCTTATAATAAATAACAAGGTAGAAAAGTTAACAAATCCTTTTGAAATTAGATATGAATTGAAAAAGATAGAGAATGCTATAAATGAGTGGAAAAGTGTTAAGCAAACTGTGAAACTAGAAAAATTAAAAAAAGAAATTAAATAGTTATTTTTTTTGAAGCATCTAAAATAAAAAAAATCTTCCTCCACCCCCTAATGGGGTGGATTTTTTGGAATTAGTTGAAATTAAGAGAATAAGTATATTAGTATCTAATCTATTGATAAAACAAAGGAGATTTATATACTCATTGTTATCTTGAGATTTCAATTAAGATTTTTGGATAGATAAAAAAAATAAAGTATTATGTTAAGTATCGGACTTGTAGGGGCAACAAATGTTGGGAAATCTACCCTCTTTAATAGATTAATCAAGC
>PDWI01006393.1_pt1 | contig 14793 bp, 13 predicted proteins | sample 1430891 | NCBI WGS metagenome assembly PDWI01 (sample SAMN01162508, study PRJNA174530) | Oral metagenome, whole genome shotgun sequencing project. | biome: Marine environment; feature: Marine mammal; material: Swab sample of the gingival sulcus; isolation source: swab sample of gingival sulcus... | reverse complement strand
CGTAATTAAAGTTGGTATCCAGACTCTTGTCAACCATTTCGCTTTTTCCTGCAAGGTATTTTTATCCCTATCGTTATGCACTACTACATCTGCTATGGTCTGCAATTGCATAAAACTAGGTTGGTTAGCGACACGTTGCGTAATATCAGCTTGCGTCATCTTACGTATTTCTCGTAACCTATTTTCTCTTTCTTTTAAAGGAGCTGTAAGAATTATATTCGCATGAGTGAGAAAAGCTAATTCGCTACCAAAAAGTAACGGAATATCGTGAATAATGGCTTTAGCACTACCCGCTTGCACAATTTCGTTTTCTATTTTTTGCGCTCGAGCAAAAATTAAAGGATGCATTAAAGAATTTAATTTTGCTAGCTCCTCCGCATCATTAAAAACACGCCTCGCAAGCAAAGCGCGGTTAATACCACCCGAACTTTGTGCTAAATCATTACCCCATTGGGTGCAGATTTTTTCTTGTAAATCTACATTAGCTAAAACTTCGCGGGCTAAAACATCATAGTCAATATGTGCTAATGGATAATCCGCTAATTGTGTGTCTAATAAATATTGTGAAAATAGGCTTTTACCGCTTGCAATGCCCCCACTAAGCGCTAGGCTAATCATTTTAATTTAGCAGTTACTAAAATACTTTCCATGGCTTTAAGTTTTTTAGTATCCAAAACATTACCCGTTATTTGGTAAAGACTCCCGCCTGTAACTACTAAATGCACAATAGAGGAAGTTTTTGGAGTATCTAAAATAAAGGTATTAGCAATATGATTTGAGGTTTTAATCTGCCCTACCGGAGTTATTCGCACTTCAAAATCATTTAAATTACTCTGTACTAAATTTAGTGCTTCCGTTTCCGATAATTCTTTATTGGCACTACCTAAATTAGTAACAATAACATTAACGGTTTTCTCTGGATCTTGATAGGCTAATAAATTCTTTTTTCCATCTGCAAAATCTGGAATAGGCTTCCAGGAAATCGGTAAAGCTAAAGATACTTTATTATTGGTAGACTGCACGGTACTAGTAGTGCCAAAAGTATTTACTTTAGGCACTTTACGATATTTGCTTTTGTCATCTTTATCCGATTTAGCTTGCGAATTGACCTTATCAAGTTTCTTAGGTGCATCTCCTTTATCAGTGTTAGTTCCGCAGGCAGAAGTACCTAAAATTGAAGCAATGATTAGCGCCGTTGCAAAATATTTCTTCATGAAACTCCCCTAGTTTTATCGAACCTATATAAAGAATACATTTTTTCTACAATAAAAGATATAAAAAATTGGGGGTAAAGATAATCTTTACCCCCAATTAATTTGAGTTTATTCGCCAGTTAGTTTATCACGAAGCGCAGCTAGTGCTTCGTCAGAAGCTAAAGTGCCTTCAGAACTAGCACCAGCAGATTGCGAAGTGGCTTCAGCTGAAACTTCCACTTCTGCAGCCTCGGTCTCAGCCGCGGCAGCATCAGCTTCACTAGCCTGTGCTACCTGCGTCTTATGTAGCTGCCAACGAGCTTCTGCTTCGGCATATTCTTTCTCCCAAGCGGCGCGGTTCTCTTCGTAACCTTCCATCCACTCATTAGTTTCTGGATCGAAACCTTCTGGATACTTATAGTTACCCTCTTCGTCATATTCAGAGGTCATACCATAGAGCGACGGATCGAAATCTTCCGAATTAGGATCTACACCCTCATTAGCCTGCTTCAAGGAAAGGGAAATACGACGACGCTCAAGATCAATATCAATAATCTTTACGAATACATCATCATTAACCTTAGCAACCTGCTCTGGTAATTCTACGTGGCGCTGTGCTAGTTCAGAAATGTGAACTAGACCTTCAATGCCGTCTTCAACTCGCACAAAAGTACCAAATGGAACCAGCTTGGTAACCTTACCAGGCACAACCTGACCAATGGAACGGGTACGAGCGAAAGTCTGCCAAGGATCTTCTTGCGTAGCCTTAAGTGAAAGCGAAACACGTTCACGATCAAAATCAACTTCCAGAACTTCAACGGTTACTGGGGTACCAACTTCAACAACTTCGGAAGGATGATCAATATGCTTCCAAGAAAGTTCAGAAACGTGCACTAAACCATCTACGCCACCCAAATCAACGAAGGCACCGAAATTAACGATGGAAGAAATAACACCTTCATGAACCTGACCCTTCTGCAAGGTGTTCAAGAAGTTAGAACGTACTTCAGACTGGGTCTGCTCAAGGAATGCCCGACGTGAAAGTACAACATTGTTACGATTCTTATCAAGCTCAATAATCTTCGCTTCTACCTGCGTACCAATATATGGTTGCAGATCGCGCACACGACGCATTTCCACCAAAGAAGCTGGGAGGAAGCCACGTAGACCAATATCAAGAATTAAGCCACCCTTAACAACTTCAATAACATTTCCGGTAACAATACCGTCAGCCTCTTTAATCTGCTCAATTTCTGCCCAAGCACGCTCATATTGCGCACGCTTCTTGGAAAGCATGAGATGGCCGTCTTTATCTTCTTTCTGGGTTACCAGGGCTTCAATTCGGTCACCAACTCTGACAACGTCATCAGGATCGATGTCATGTTTAATGGAAAGTTCCTTTGAAGGAATGATGCCTTCGGTCTTGTAGCCAATATCAAGTAGCACTTCATCGCGATCTACTTTTACTACAACACCTTCAACGATATCTCCATCGTTGAAATATTTAATGGTTTCATCAACAGCGGCAATAAGCTCTTCAGTAGTGCCGATGTCGTTAATTGCTACCTCTGGATAAGAGGTTTTCTTCTGCTCAGTCATAGAGTTGGTGACTCCGTTACGCATATAACTAGTTTGGATATTCGGACAATGGCATATTAGAGGTATCCAATACACCAATAGACAACTTTACGGGTAATATCTAGGGAAAATCAAGCACAAATAACTATTATGCGTGCCAGCTTGCACACATTTATTGCCAAATAAGATTTTTAACTATGTGCCGCGTCCCGCCAAGTGTATCCCACACCGGTTTCTACTGCCAAAGGCACGCTCAATTTAACCGCATTAGCCATTTGCGTAGTGACTATTTCTTGTACTTGCGATAATTCCGTATTCAGTACTTCCAACACCAATTCATCATGCACCTGTAAAAGCATACGAGAACGTAAATTTGCTCCCTTAAGTGCATCTGCAACTTTTACCATTGCAATCTTCATTAAGTCCGCCGCCGAACCTTGAATTGGCGCATTAAGTGCTTGACGTTGTGCCGACGCCCGTTCGTTATGATTAGTAGAAGCTAAATTAGGTAAATAACGCCGTCTACCAAAAATAGTTTCGGTATATCCTTCCCTGCTCGCTTGCGCTACCAAAGAATCGAGATAGGATTTCACTTTTCCAAAACGCGTAAAATAATCATTCATCAATGCCCGAGCTTCAAACACCCCAATATCTAATTGCGAACTTAAACCGTATTCAGATAATCCATATACCAGCCCGTAACTAATTGCCTTAGTACGAGAACGCTGTTGCGCACTAACCGCACTTTCAGGCACATTAAATACCCGGCTAGCAACGTATTTATGCAAATCAGCACCTTCATTAAAAGCCATAATAAGCGATTCGTCTTGTGATAGATGTGCCATTAAACGCATTTCAATTTGCGAATAATCTGCAGTAAGTAAAACGTCATACTCTTTTCGGGGCACAAACACTTCGCGAATTTGTAATCCTGCTTCACTGCGTGCTTGAATATTTTGCAAATTCGGATCAGTTGAAGATAATCGGCCCGTAGCAGCTACGGTCTGCTGAAAAGTAGTATGTATTGAATTATCGGTATATAGCGCTTTACGTAAAGACTCCACCGACTGACGCCGCTTAATAGACTCTTTATGTTTAAGCAAAGCAGAAATAAATTCTTGCCCCCGCACCGCGTTATCATCATTACGATTACTAATCTTTTGCAATAGCTTTAACAGCTCATCTGCACCCGTAGTATAACCAGATCTGGTCTTCTTAGTTTTAGGCAACTCTAAGCGGGTAAAAAGCACTTCTTGTAACTGTTTTGGACTAGATAAATTTACATTCTGATCTTTAATAGCATCATAAGCAAAATGCTCTGCGGTTTTCACTTCGGCATTAAACTCATCCCAAAGTTCCGATAACCGTTTAACATCTACTAAAATGCCACTATCTTCCATTTGTGCCAAAACTTGGCTCACTGCCAGTTCTAACTCTAATAAATCTTTAGTAACTAATCGCTCTTCTAAGACACTTTGCAAAGCAAAAAGCGAAAACGCATACTGTGGTAAAGGATCATTTAATAGCAATCCAGATTCATCAAAACCCAATGTGTCTTGCACCTGTGCGGGTTCTAAATCAATTCCCAAGTATTCTTGTACCAACCATGACAAATCAGATTTATGACGATCTGGAGCTACCAAAAAAGCCATAATTTCTACATCGTTAATAATTCCCGCAACTTCTTTTTGCAAGCCTTGCCACGCATGAATTAAACCTTTTGCACTATACGTTATTTTCTCTCGCTTTGGATCAGCTAACCAATTATGCAGAGCCACCAAATCAGCAGTAGAAAGTTGCGAATAATCAGCAGAAAAAACCTGACCCTGGGCATTAGCAAGCGCAAATTTATCAACGTAGCCAGCTGCAGGGCGCAGACTACCGCCCACTACCATAGCCAAAGGAGCATTATTTTCTAACAAAAAATCCTGTAATGAACACTTCGCATTATCTATAATCTGCATTTCATGTGCAGGCTGTGCCGAAACCGCAGGCAGAGAACCATCCATATTCCGTAATGGCAAATCCGTTAAAACGATATTACGTAAGGAATTAAACTGTAAACGGTCAAATAATGCTAAAAATTCCGTTTTTTCTACACCCTGCGGAAGTAATTCTGAAAAATCTTCACCGACTTCTAAATCCGTTATTAAAGTATTTATTTCCCGATTCAAACGTAATTGACTAAGATGCCCCCGCAGACTTGCCCCAACTTTACCGGTAATTTTATCCGCATTAGCGATAATATTTTCTAAATCTCCGTATTTATTTATCCACTTTACAGCAGTTTTTGGACCCACTCCGGGCACACCGGGAATATTATCAGCACCCTCACCTACCAACGCCGCTAAATCGCCATAATTTTGCGGTAAAACTCCGGTACGTTCTAAAACTTTTGTTGGAGTCATAAATAGCATATCCGCATGCGGAATCGGATACAGTACACTAACCTGCTCATTTACCAATTGATAGGAATCTTTATCTCCCGAAACAATAATGGTTTGCATTCCCTGGGTACTTGCTTTTGCCGAAAGAGTTGCCACAATATCATCAGCTTCAAAATCAGGAACGGTAAACCACTTAATACCTAACGTATCCAGTACGTCCTGTATCAATTCAATTTGCCCTTTAAATTCTTCCGGAGTAGGTTTGCGCCCTCCCTTATACTCGGTATATTTTCGGGTACGGAAAGTACCACCAGGCAAATCAAAAGCAACCGCAATATAAGTGGGCTGTTGTTCTTTAATTAACCGTAATAAAGTCTTTGTAAAGCCATAAACCGCATTCGTATATTCTCCCTGCGCATTTTGAAAAAACTGCGGTTTGAGAGCATAAAAAGAACGAAAGGCCATAGAATGACCATCAATTACTAAAAGTTTTTGCAAATCCACAATTCTAGAATAGCGAGTTTTAGCAAAATTAGTTAGCTATTAGGAAATTGGTCAATGACCGCGTCCGCAACTTCACGCATTGTAAAACGACGATCCATAGACGTTTTTTGAATCCAACGGAAAGCCTCCGGTTCGGTAAGCCCCATTTTCTCTTGCAATAGTGCCTTAGCACGATCAACACGTTTCCGAGTTTCAAATTGTTCAGTTAAAGTCTGTACTTCTTCTTCTAAAGAAATAAGTTCTTGATTACGTGAAATAGCAATATCAACTGCGGGTAATAAATCTGCTGGAGTAAACGGTTTAACCACATAGGCCATCGCGCCCGCATCGCGAGCCCTAATTACTAAATCTTGTTGCGAATAAGCGGTAAGCATTACTATTGCACACGAATGTTTTGTCAAAATCTTTTCGGCTGCAGTAATACCATCCACTTTTGGCATTTTTACATCCATTACAATTAAATCTGGCTCTAGTTCACTAGCCAAAGCAATGGCTTCTTCTCCATTAGTACCCTGACCCACTACGTTATAACCCGCATCGGTTAAAGTTGCCACAATATCTAAACGGATTAAGGCTTCATCTTCAACAACTAGAGTACGCACCGTACTATAATCGGTATTATCTTTAATTTTTTCCGCATCTGCACTAGCCATACTATTAGAAACTTCTTTATTTGCGTCTGCCATTTTTCTCCAAAAGCAATTTATAAAAAGCTATCCTTTATATTTCATAGCTATGAGTGCTCCCAGCGGGACTCGAACCCGCACGCTTTATGGGCGCTGCATTTTGAGTGCAGTGTGTCTACCAATTCCACCACAGGAGCAGTGTGTAACGAATAAATTTTATATTTTATACTCGCTTACTACAACAGCACAGCTACTTTTAGTTTTATGTCACACTTTAGAATAGGTGCCAAAAGTTTCACCCATCTTATGAATACGAATAGTGTTCGTAGAGCCAACTCTTCCTGCCGGCATACCACAAATAATAACTACCCGATCACCGTCAAGTGCCATAGAACGATCTCGTAATGCTTGATCTACCTGATCTACCATATCATCAGTATTTGCAACTTCTTGCACTAATAAGGACTGGACACCCCAGGTTAAAGCTAATTCTTGACGTACATCTTCACTTGGCGTAAATACCACCAACGGAATACGAGCTCGTAAGCGAGCCATTCGCCGTGCGGTTTGCCCCGAAGACGTAAATACCACCAGATATTTAACTCCTAAGGCTTCACCAACATCCATAGCAGAATGGGTGAGCACGCCATTTCGTGTACGGTGCAAACTACCAATTTTAGGAATACTTTCCAAACCATGATGTTCACTAAATTCAATAATAGACGCCATAGTTTTCACGCACTCTACCGGATATTTACCAATAGAAGTTTCACCCGAAAGCATAACCGCATCTGCACCGTCTAAAATTGCATTTGCACAATCTGAAGTTTCTGCACGCGTAGGAGTCGGAGAATTAATCATAGATTCCAGCACCTGAGTAGCCACAATAACCGGCTTAGCATGCCGACGTGCAATTGCAATCGCACGCTTTTGCACTATTGGCACCTGCTGCAAAGGTAACTCAACACCCAAATCACCGCGGGCAATCATGAATCCATCAAAAACGTCTGCTAACTCTTCCAAAACTTCCACCGCTTGTGGTTTTTCAATTTTGGCGATAACGGGAACTCGTACCCCAACTTTATCCATCACGTCATGTACATCTTTAACGTCTTCTGCACGACGCACAAAAGAAAGCGCCACGATGTCACAACCAAAATTAAGCGCCCATTCCAAATCTACTTTATCTTTTTCGGAAAGCGCGGGAACCGACACAAATACTCCAGGCAAATTAACACCCTTATTATTTGACACTTCCCCACCAACTACCACTTCAGTTTTTACGTTACGCTCATCAACGTCAATTACCTTAACGCGAACTTTACCATCGTCAATCAAGATAGTATCGCCAACCGTGCAATCTGCTGGGAGTCCCTTATGCGTGGTAGAAACTAACTCTTTATCACCGGGCACTTCATCAATAGTAATTGTAAAAATATCACCAGGATTTAGCACCACTGGCCCATTAGCAAAAGTACCTAAACGAATTTTTGGCCCCTGCAAGTCCACCAATACAGCCACTGGAGTATCCTGCTCTTTAGCCGCTTCACGCACCCAATTGATACGTTCTTCATGTTCGGCATGGGAACCATGCGACGCATTGATACGGGCAACATTCATACCCGCTTTAACCAGTTCTACAATTTTTTCTTTTGATCCAACAGCCGGACCTAAGGTACATACAATCTTTGCTCTACGCATAACATCTATTCTACCCGATATTAAAAATTATTCGGGCAAGCTAAAGTAAATATAGTCACTAATACAAAATATTATTCAGCACTATTATCCAGCAAATAAATATTGTTAAGTTCTAAATGATTTTTCAAATAGCGGTCTAATAGAATATAGGCTACACAAGCACCCGCAAACACAAATATTGAAGTCCAAACATTCAAACGTAAACCCCACACAATTTCTGCTTCATCAATACGTAAATATTCAATCCACACTCGCCCTAACGTGTAGGTCATAATATAGAGCAAAGCTAACTTTCCACCCATTATCTTAAACTTTTGTTCCATATAAATTAAGAAAATTGCACCCAGTGCACACCACAACGCCTCATACAAAAAAGTAGGATGAAAAGTAGTGCCCACTGGATAACCATTAACGATATGTTCTGGCGAAATTTCTAAAGCCCACGGTAAATCGGTAGGACGACCATATAATTCTTGATTAAAATAATTACCGAAACGCCCAATTGCCTGTCCAATTAAAAGACCGGGAGCAATGGCATCTACGAAGGGTGCAAATCGTAATCCTTTTTTATGTAATGCAATAAAAAGACCTATCGCACCAAAGGCGATAGCACCCCAAATGCCCAGCCCACCTTCCCAAATACGAAATATTTTAGAAAGATCACCATTTTTCCCAAAATAGGGACCTGGCGTAGAAAAAATATGATAAATTCGCGCACCCACAATACCAAATAAAATTGCCCAAAGCGCCACATCTGCCACCGTGCCCGCAGGGCCACCTTTTTTCGCATAGCGTTTATTTACTACCCACGCACCAACTAACATACCCAAAATAATAATTAACGCATAAGCACGTAAAGGCAAAGGACCTAAATACCAAACGTTCTGTGCCGGGGATGGAATCGAAGTTAAAATCATAAATACTCCTAAATCAATATCTATTCTATACACCAGCAATATTATCAGGAATAGCTATTGGTAAATCACGATTAGTAAAACAGGTTTTAGTGCCGGTATGGCAGGCTACTCCGCACTGCTCAACAAGCACTAATAAAGTATCGCCATCACAATCAGCCATCACGCGTTTAACTAATTGAATATGACCAGAAGTGTCCCCTTTACGCCAGTATTCTTGTCGTGAACGCGACCAAAACCAGACTCTACCAGTACTAAGAGTACGTGCCAAAGCCACTTCATTCATCCATGCCACCATTAAAACTTCAGCAGTATGTTCATCTTGAATCACGGCACAAATTAAACCCTGTGCATCAAATTTAAGAGTATTTTTTAACTCACTTGCTAAAATATCCGACATTAACGTACCTCAATTCCTGCATTTCGCATCGCAGCTTTTACTTCAGCAATAGTTAAAATCCCAAAATGAAATACAGATGCTGCAAGCACCGCATCGGCTCCAGCCTGTACCGCCTCCACAAAATGTTTCGCTTTTCCTGCACCACCGGAAGCAATAAGCGGAACACTAACTTCACGCCGAATGTCTTTAATCATTTCCAGATCAAATCCCCGCGTAGTACCATCACCGTCCATAGAATTAAGAAGAATTTCTCCCGCGCCTAATTCCACACCACGTTTTGCCCACTCCACCGCATCAATACCGGTACCACGTTTTCCTCCATGAGTAGTAACTTCATAGCCAGAAACAGTATGTGTATCTCCCTGTACTCGACGCGCATCAACCGATAATGTAACCACTTGATTTCCAAAATTAGTCGCAATCTCAGTAATAAGTTCTGGACGGTTAATAGCCGCCGTATTTACGCCAACCTTATCAGCACCAGCCGATAACAATTTTTGCACATCTATAACACTGCGCACTCCACCACCCACGGTTAGCGGAATAAAAACTTCTTCCGCGGTTCGCTGCACCATATCGTAGGTAGTATAACGATCTTCTACGGACGCCGTAATATCCAAAAAAGTAAGCTCGTCAGCGCCCTGAACGCCATATTTGGCTGCCAATTCCACCGGATCGCCCGCATCTTGTAAATCTTTAAAATTTACCCCTTTAACAACTCTACCCGCTGAAACATCTAAACACGGAATAACTCGTACCGCTACCATAATTAACTCTTTTTATTGGTTTTATCAGCTTTTGTCACAGTTTTTTTATCAGCACGAGCTAAAATATCAACCACCATATAAATATCTTTTTTCCCACTAGCCTGTGCAGCCGGAATCGCCAAAAGTACTCGTGAACCCAAACGCTGATCAGTTAATCCAGCACGTAAACCAGCAAAAACTTTATTTAAATCAACATAGGCAGGTTGTAATTTATCCCAGGTATTTTCAATGACAGTCCCTTGCGAGTCTGTCATCAAATAGTTTACATACAGCGCATCATCATCACGCACCTGCTCTAATTCACTAGGCAATAAAACGTGCGTCTTTAATTCTGCAATATCTCCCTTACCGCCACTAATAACCGGAATTCCATATTTAGTATTGGTAACTAAAGGAAAATCTTTTTTCTCACCCAAAGTCATATTCCCAGTTAAAGTAGTAGGCAATAAATCAATAATCACAATTTCTGCCACTGAAAAATCATCACTCGCATTAGTTACCGCAAGGCGCGTTCCCGTAGTTTGCCCAATAATAATATTAGCTAAATCACCGAGAGCTTTACCAGCAACACCAGCATAAACATATTGTTTTTCTGATTTCGTTAAATCAGAATTAGGATAGGTAAACGAACGTGCGATATACAATACCTGTGACTGTGCACCAATCATATTACCCGTACCAGCAACCAATACATCCGTACGTAATTTCTCTTTTAATGAACCAGATACATCTAAAGTTATTGGCGCACCCAAAGCACCATGCGCCTGAATACGAAAAATATGCGTAGAAGATTCTTTACCCATGCCTAAAGCCATTCCAAAACTTAGGAAAAAGCTAACAAGCAAGGCAATCCACATCTTCATTGAACGCATTCCTTTTTCCCTTCTACATAATAAATATTCTACAACTATTATACCCTGCCAAATAAACCAAAGCTAAGCACACAAATAATTTAACCAAGAATAATTCGTACTAAAGTTTTTCCAGCTATTTGAAATCTCTGACAATTATTCTTGATTATGAATTTTCTTCCCGATTTCGCTTCCGTTCCGCATAACGTGCGGCAGCTTTTTGCTCAATCTCTGCCTGTAATTTTTGTGTCATTGCCAGCTTATTTTCTCCGCTGGCTGAGGTGCCCGATGCTTCCATATCCAAATGATGCGCTACATCTCGCCGAACTTTACGTAATTTTTTTTCCGAAATACTACGTTCCCCAAAATCACTTTCCTGCCACGCCAAAGGTTCACTATGACTAAGTGGTGCCGGACGACGTTTAACCACCAAAGGTAAAGAGTTACGAGCAAGCCGACGTGCTACAACTAAAAATCCTGTATGCGCTACCATGCGATGATCTGGACGTACTGACAATCCATCTAAATGCCAAGTACGAATCATAGTTTCGTTTGCTTCTGGTTCTGTAAAAGCTCCCGATTCGCGTAATTCCTCTACAAACCGTGACATCTGTGTAGTAGTAGCAACATACGCCAAAATAACTCCACCCGATCTTAAGGCAAAAGCACTCGCCGTAATATTTTCCCAAGGAGCCAGCATATCCAGCACAATTCGATCCACGGAACTTTCTTCCATGCGCAAGAGCACACTATCTAAATCTCCAATTTCTACCGACCAAGGAGGAAGTTCTGCCCCAAACCAAGATTTCACATTACCAATTGCAATATCAGCAAATTCAGAGCGCCGTTCCACTGAAGTTAAATGACCGTTGTACCCAATTGCAGAAAGTAAAGAAAGCGTTAATGCCCCCGAGCCTAAACCAGCTTCCACAACTCGCGCTCCAGGAAAAATATCCGCCTGTTGCACTATTTGTCCCGCATCTTTGGGATAAACCACCGTTGCACCACGCGGCATAGAAAGTACATAATCCGTAACTAGCGGGCGCATTGCCTGTAAACGATGACCCGTAGCCGTTTCGAGAACAGTTCCCTCTTCTTTACCAATCAGTTCACTATGACGGAAAGAACCCCGTTGCGATTGAAAAAAACCATCCTTAGTTAAAATAATCGTATGTTTTCTACCTTTGGTATCAGTTAATTGCACACGCTCACCGGCACGGAACACTCCACGTCTACGATCAGCACCTAGGGGATGAATATTTTCGCTCATATTTTCATAATACTAACGTCCACGCCAAATCTAATAATAAGTTAAAAAATGCAAGCAAGACTATACTAAACTCTGTAAAAAATCTTTATTTACCCGTTCTAAAGAATCAATAAAAATAACTTTTTCTAATTTTGGTAATTCTACTTGAAAAGGTACGGCTACCGCATGTGCCCCCGTAGCCTGCGCAGAACATAAACCAGGTATAGAATCTTCAAAAATTACACAATTTTTAATATTTACCCCTAATTTTTCGGCTGCAACTAAATATGGCATTGGATGTGGTTTGCCCAAAGCAGTCATTTCCCCACTAACTAACACGGTTAATGAATTTTGCGGAGCTTGATCAATAGTTAGCTGTGCAAACTTACGATAAGAAGAAGTAACCAAAGCAGTAGGAATATTTAGCTCCACCAATAGTTGCAAAAGCTCATAAGCACCCGGTCGCCAAGGCATACCACGTTCTTGACCTAAACTTTCTACTTTTTCCAATAAACGTTGACGAAATTCTTCCAGACTAATATCTACACCAGAATTTTCTACCAAAATACGGACAGCTTCTATTAAAGATTTACCGATAACCGCTTTAGCTTCAGCTTCTTGCCATTCATAACCAAGTTCATGAAAAAGTTCTTGCTCGGCAGTAAACCACAGAGTTTCGGTGTCGGTAAGTGTACCGTCCATATCAAAAAGCACAGCTTCGGGTAGTGGCATGGTTCCTCCGAATATTTAGTACACCTGCAAATATGAAGCACTCAGTAAAAATACCACCAAAGCAGACAGAATTAACCGATAAATAACAAACACTAAATAAGATTTAGTTTCCACCAGTTTCAAAAATCCAATAATTACCCCATACCCGACTATAAATGAAGTCAAAGTGGCTACCCCGAGCGGCAATAGCTCCACACTAGACTCTCCCATGCCGGTAAATAGGCGATAAAATCCCGAACCGAGTATGGCTGGAATGGCAAGCAAAAAAGACACTCGGGCGGCAGCAGAACGAGTATATCCTAATAGCAAACCCACACTAATAGTTCCTCCAGAACGGGAAACTCCCGGAATCAAAGCCATAGATTGCGCTAATCCTAAAAGAAAACCATCACGAATAGTCATAGTGTCCAAAGGTTTAATTCGCTTACCAAAATGGTCCGCCAAACCTAGAATAATTGCAAATAATGCCAACATTAAAGCCGTAAGATACAAATTGCGGAACACCGAATCGATCGCATCTTCAAACAATAATCCAAGCACCACAATTGGGATAGTGCCAATAATAACAACCCAGCCCATACGGACATCTTTATCATTACGTGCCACTTGATTTTTCCAAGGACCGATTGGCAAAGCTTGAAACCAACGACCAATAATACGTTTAATATCTTGCCAAAAATAAAGAATAACCGCAGCTTCCGTACCAATTTGTACCACCGCAGTAAAAGTTACACCCGGGTCTCCAAGATTTGGAAATAATTCTCCCACAATACGTAAATGAGCGGATGATGAAATTGGCAAGAACTCCGTAAGTCCCTGCACTAAACCTAAAATTATTGCTGTAAAAATGCCCACACTCATAGAATATCTCTATTTTTCAGAAAAACTACGTTATGCTCGGTGTTGTGAAATATAGCAATATGGGTTTTTCTGGACAACAGGTTGGTGTAATTGGATTAGGCACGCTTACCTGGGGGCAAGATACCGAACTCGCAGAAACACGTTCTATTTTAGAACTGTTACTGGAAGCAGACGGAAATTTTATAGAGACTTCTCCCCACTACGGCGCAGGACAGGCAGAAAAAAGCGTTGGCACACTACTTAGCGAACAGGTTTGCACTCGTGAAGAAATCGTCATCCAAACCCAAACTGGCATTTTAGATCCACATACAGACAGTGGAATCAATAATGGCCGCAACGCTTTATATACTAGCCTGCATCAGAGTCTAAAAAATTTAGGAACCGACTATATAGACATACTCGCTATTTCACGCCCGAATCCCACAATTCCGCTAGAGGAAACTTTATTAACTTTGACGGATTTTATCCGTAGTGGCAAAGTGCGTTACCTTAGTTTTTCTAATCATCCAGCTTGGCTTAGCGCAAAAGCTACCCAATTTATGCAAGATCAACATTTACCTAAGCCAACCGCTTTAGCACTTCCCTACTCTATTTTGCAACGTAAAGCAGAAACCGAACACTTTGCTTTAGCAAAAAATATGGGATTAGGAATAGTTGCATATTCTCCCTTAGCCGGCGGAGTGCTCACAGGAAAATATCGTAATACCATTCCCCCAACCTCACGGGCTGCCACCAAACATTTAAATTCTTTAGTAGCTCCCTACCTATTAGAAAAACCACGCAAAATAACCGAAGCGGTAATAAAAGCAGCAGATGGTTTAGGGTTAAACGCCGGTGAAATTTCTTTAGCATGGACGTTACAACATCCAGAAATTACTACGCTTGCCTGTGGTGTACGCACTGCCAAACAGGCACAACAACTATTTAACAAAAATATAGATTCACTACCCGAGCAAGTTTTTGCGGCGTTAACCGAAATATCCAATTAGATATTTAACGTTTATTCCGTATCCAGTTCGTCATCGTCATC
>PDWI01006389.1_pt1 | contig 14798 bp, 14 predicted proteins | sample 1430891 | NCBI WGS metagenome assembly PDWI01 (sample SAMN01162508, study PRJNA174530) | Oral metagenome, whole genome shotgun sequencing project. | biome: Marine environment; feature: Marine mammal; material: Swab sample of the gingival sulcus; isolation source: swab sample of gingival sulcus... | reverse complement strand
GATTTAGAAGACAAAGCATGGTCGGCTGATATTATCGCAAAAGGACAAGAAATTGTGGATAAAGCAATCGCCCTTGAAAAAGAGATTGTAGATATGGTAAATGCGAAAATATAATAGCAATTAATTAACCGAATATATAAAAGCCCTCGCAGATTTTAATTTGTGAGGGCTTTTTTATGAATCTGAATTACAGGATAAATTACCTATACTGTTTTGATTTAGCTCGTTGCTCGCATCTCATATACAAAATGTATAATGTTTTTTTCAATTTTTCCGATGGCTTAATGGCATAAGCTTTTTCAAGAAAAGGTGCCGCTTCTAACAATTCCTCTTGGATCGCCACCAGTTTCTGTTTGCACTTTTTGTAATCGGCGCCAGAAGGGTTAGCTATTGCTTCATATTTTTCCATTTCTTTGTCGAATTTTTTATTGGCTGCAGCAAACAGCAGTAATCCTAAATTATTATTACTTTTAAAATCGTTAGGATTTAGCAATACTGCCTTACGATAAGCATTTATGGCTTTATCTATTTGCTCCATTTGGTGGTATGCTATTGCCTTAAAATAGACATATTTATAATTTTTAGGGTACCATGCAGTTAGTTCATCACAAACGGGTATCAGTTTATCAAACTGCTTGCTGTTCAGATAAACATAAGCCATTTTTTTTGCAGCCTTTCGATATTCATAAGGCAGATTTTTTTGCAGTTTTAATAATACAAACTCTTGCCCCTTGTAATCTTTTTTGTTTTTATAGATATTCAGTAAATTTTTATAAAACGTCACATAAGGTGACCCTAAGTTTATCGATTTCAAGTAATTATCCACTGCTTCATCTAAGTTGCCCAGCTCTTGATTACAGGCACCAATATAACCATAAGCCCAAGAACGCTGCAGTGAATCGCCGACATTTGCAGTAATTATCTGCTGATAATCGGCAATGGCTGTTTTATATTCTTTTTTAAAGAAATGCCCATTGGCTTTGTTTAACATTTTATCAAAATCCTGTGCTACTACTTTCAGCGACAGTAATAATCCTAATAGAATAAAAATATGTTTCATTTGTTTATTTTTTTTAGCTTTTGGCTGTTAGCTCTTAGCCCTTGGCTTTAGCTTAGTTTAACCACAAAGTTCTTTGGTAATATTAAAAAAAATTATTGTTTGTTGAAAAAGTCCTCAATTAGATATTTATTTACGTTGGCGAACAGCTTCATATACCATTAACGAAGCCGCAACCGATACATTTAGCGATTCAATTTCGCCGAGAATTGGAATTTTCACCTGTTCGTCGGCTAAACGTAGTAAGGCCTCGTCGATACCGGTATCTTCAGCCCCCATAATAATTGCTGTTGCCAAAGAAAAATCTGCTTCGGTATAGTATTGTTCTGCTTTTTCGGTGGCAGCTACAACACGAATTCGTTCTTTCTTTAGTTTACGAACCAATGTCTTTAAATTCTGTACCCTGCAAACCGGAATATTGTACAACGCACCCGCAGAAGTTTTAATGGAATCGGGAGTAATTTTTGCCGAATTTTTAAACGGAATAATAATCGCATCAACTCCTGCACACTCTGCCGAACGGGCAATAGCACCAAAATTTCGCACATCGGTAATGTGGTCGAGAATTAAAATTAAAGGTGTTTTTCCTGTAGCTAAAATTTCAGGAAGTACCTCATCAATTTCCTGATAAGCAATAGGAGCTATCAAAGCCACTATCCCTTGATTATTTTTTTGATTTAAAGAGTTGATTTTTTCAGCCGGTACAAACTGATACTCAATTTCTCGTTCTCTAATTAAATCGAATAACTCCTGAAATAACCGACCAGTTAATCCTTTTCTGATTAGTACCTTATCTATCTCTTTTTCACTTTTAATCGCTTCCATTGTTGCTCTTATCCCAAACAACATTTCTTGTTTCTGCTTTGCCATATTTTGGTTTTATTTTATTATCGTTATGATACGCAATGCATTGTGTATCTACGATGATTATTCTACATTTATTTCCTCTAATTGTTCATTTAACGATTCCCACTGTTCCATCTCTTTTTCCAAATCTTGCTTAATGGTTTCGTATTTGGTAAACAACGAACTGTCTTCGATATTTTCGGGATTGGACAACTGTTGTTCCATCGCTTCTATTTCTGCTTCTAACGTGGCTATTTGCTCTTCCGATGTACTAATGGCTCGTTTTACTTTTGTAATTTGTTTGCTACGTTCTTTTCGCTCCAAATAATTCTGTTTGTTATCGGTTACGGGGGTATCTTCCTTGGTGGTTGCAACAATTTTTTTAGCCTCCAGTTCTTTTAGCGATTCCATTTTTTTAGTACGCAGAAAATCGTAGATACCACCCAAATGTTCTTTTATCTTTTTATTGCCAAACTCATATACTTTGGTTACCAGACCATTTAAAAATTCACGGTCATGCGATACCACAATCACCGTTCCGTCGAATTTATTTAAAGCCTCTTTTAATACATCTTTCGAACGCATATCCAAATGGTTGGTAGGCTCGTCAAGCACCAGCAGATTTACTGGTTCTAACAGCAAACGCACCATTGCCAAACGCGAACGCTCGCCTCCCGATAATACTTTTACCTTCTTATCTATTTCCTCGCCGCGAAACATAAACGCCGCCAGAATATCTCTTAATTTGGTTCTGATATCGCCCACAGCAACATCGTCAATGGTTTCAAAAACAGTTTTGTTTTCATCCAATAATTGTGCTTGATTTTGAGCAAAATACCCGATCTTTACATTGTGTCCTATCCGGCATAAACCAGAATATTCCAATTCATTCATCAGCACTTTTACCAAAGTAGATTTTCCTTCCCCATTTTTACCGACAAATGCCAGTTTTTCGCCACGTTCGATGATAAATTCAATATTATCCAATACCAAATGCTCGCCGTAGGCTTTGCTTAAATTCTTTGCTTCGCACACCAAATCGCCCGAACGAGGTGCCGGTGCAAATCGAAGATTCAATGCCGAAGTATCTTCCTCATCCACTTCGATACGTTCTAGTTTTTCCAACTGTTTAATTCTGGATTGTACCTGTATGGCTTTGGTGGCTTGATAACGGAACCGCTCAATAAATTCCTCGGTATCTTTTATCATTTTTTGCTGATTGATATAGGCTTTCATCTGCTGTTCGCGACGTTCGGCATGCAGAGCCACATATTTTGAATAGGAAACCTTATAATCGTAAATTTTTCCTACCGATATTTCCACTGTTCTGTTGGTAATATTATCTAAAAAAGCACGGTCGTGAGATACCAATACCACAGCTCCCGAATATACTTTTAAAAAATCTTCCAACCACTGTATCGACTCAATATCGAGGTGGTTGGTAGGCTCATCTAACAGGAATACATCGGGGCGACGCAACAGAATTTTCGCCAGTTCGATACGCATACGCCAACCTCCACTAAATTCGTTGGTTTGCCGATTAAAATCGCTGCGAAGAAACCCCAAGCCCATTAATGTTTGCTCTGCCTGAGCATCGATGTTTTCGCCACCCAATAGTTGAAAACGGTCAGTTCTATCCGTTAATCGGCTGATTAACTGCATATATTCTTCCGATTCGTAATCGGTTCGAACCGAAAGTTCATTGTTTATTTTTGCAATTTCCGCTTCTAAATTATTCACTTCGCTAAAGGCGGTAAGCGCTTCTTCCATAACGGTTCTACCGTCAATATGATTCATCTGCTGCGGCAGGTAGCCTATTTTTATATCGTTGGGAATAGAAACAGTTCCTGTTGTTGGTGCCTGCTCTCCAGCAAAAATTTTTAACAATGTTGATTTTCCGGCTCCGTTCTTTCCAACCAAACCAATTCTATCGCGAGTATTCACGATAAAACTAACGTTTCTAAAAAGTGTAAAACCTCCAAATTCAACAGTTAAATTATTTAATGATATCATATTAATTATTCCTTGTTAATTATTAATTACTTACGCTCCTCCCAGCTGTGCTTCTTCCGCTTTTCGGCGTATTTCCGATGTAATAATATTTTCTTTTACCTGATTAATTGTTAATGTTTCGGCTTCGGCAAACGAAATATTATAAGCTCTATTCACATTGCAATATTCATCGGGAAATCGTGCTAATATTTTATCGTACAGCTTATCCAGATTTTTCTTTTCGGGATTGCGATATTCTAAACGCAATTCAAAACGGCGGATAAGCGCTTCATCAATCATATCGATCTGATTGGTGGCAGCAATAATAATGGAATGTTTAGGCAGATTATCCATCATTTGAATCATGCCGTTTACCACCCGCTTCATTTCACTGCTGTCGGTATTGTCGTAATTTCGCTCTTTGCCCAGCGAATCAAATTCATCAAAAAACAGAATTGCTTCCTGGGTATCGACCATTTTAAACGCCGCTGCAATATTACGTGATGTTTCACCTAATTTCGACGAGATAATGTTCCCCAAATTAATCACTTTCAATTTTTTATTCAATCGATGAGCCAACGCCTTTGCAGTCATTGTTTTCCCACATCCCGATTTACCATACAGTAATAATTTATTTGCTACCGGAAGTCCATACTTGGTTAATATTTCAAGATGCTCGTATTCCCGTAAAAAAAGATTAATTTGATGATTTAATTGTTCATCAAAAACCACGTCTTCAATACTAACTCTGCCTTTATTGGGAATAAAAAGATGGTTCATTTTACGTTATGCTGTTTACGAAATAATACTCCTAAGTTTTATCGGACAAACTTACTACTTTTTTATGGATATAACTATACTGGAAATATCCGAATTACGGGCGATATATTTGACTGATTTATACCGGGAAATATTAAACTTGAAAAAATAGTATAAAAAGATTTTCTTTGAATAAAATAAAACAAGCAATAATTAAAAATAGACGGAATGAAGTACTGTTAATTTAGATTTTTTTTATTTAACTTAGCCGATGGAAGAATTCTTATGAAAGAGAATTAATTTTTAATTATTTAACATGACGGATATGAGTGTATTAATTATTTTTAACCGAGAGCCATATGATAATACCGACGTAACCTGGAACGGTTTGCGACTTGCTAAAACATTGAAGAAAAACGGAACAGAAGTACGCATTTTCTTAATGAACGATGCTGTGGATATGGCAAGAGATGTTTGTAAACCACCACAGGGTTATGATCAGGATTTATCACAAATGTTAAAAGATTTAATTGCCGACGGAGTAAAGGTACAGGTTTGCGGTACTTGTATGTCGCGTTGCGGAATTTATAAAAACCACCCCTACTTCGAGGGAGCAGAAAAATCAACTATGCAGGCTCTATCAGAATGGGTATTGGATAGCGACAAGGTTATATCGTTTTAAGCGTATTGTTTTGTAAAATTTTTAGTAGGGGCATAATACACTTATGTTCCTATAATTTTATTCACATAACTGTTCCTAATTTAAGAACAGCAATTTAATCAACAATAAATTAATATGGATAATTTATTCACCTATGCCTTAACTGTATTTATGGGATTTTTTGCCATTATGAATCCCATAGCCAATACTCCTGTATTTTTAGGACTTACCGATGGACAGACTTCGGAAGATAAAAAGAAAATTGCTAAAACCGCCTCTATTACAGCCTTTATTATTGTGGTGGCTTTTATTGTTGCAGGAAAATATATTTTTGAACTTTTTGGTATTACCATTCCTGCATTTAAAATAACCGGAGGTATACTTATTTTTTATGTTGGCTTTGAAATGCTGATGTCACAAAAGTCTAAGATACACAATAACAATACCGAATCAGCTAAAAATTTAGCTGTTTCACCTCTTGCTATTCCTATTCTTGCAGGTCCCGGAACAATAGTAACTGCAATGAATTATGTTACCAATGCCACCTTGCTACATATTGGTATTGTTATTGCCATTTTTGCTTTAATGATATTCTTTACCTACTTAGCTTTTGCATTAAGCGATATGATTGTAAAGAGAGTCGGACAAAATTTAATCTCCGTAATTGGTAAACTAATGGGGCTAATTCTTGCTATTATTGGAGCAGGCATGGTTGTAGAGGGAATAAAAATGGCTTTTGTAAATTAGAAGGTAAATAATTATCTATGAAAAAACTACCACAACATAAAAGGATTAAATTGAATTTTAGTCCTTTTATAATTTGAACCAGAACAGAAAACAAGTAATTTGATAAAAAAAAATCTACTTTTTTTCCGCCAAAAGTATTTCGTGTATTTTTAATACCTGTGGAATTAATAATTCGGTATTATTATAAATAACAAAATCGGCTTTCGCAATTCTTTCCGCTTCGGAGAGCTGATTTTTTATCCGCTCTTTTACCTGCTTTTCATTAATACCATCACGCTGCATTACTCGTTCAATACGTAACTGCTCGTCTGCCGTAACGGTAATTGTTATATCAAACTGGTGATATAAACCAGTATCGAATAATATTGCCGATTCTTGAATAATATAAGGAGCATTTTTCTGCTGCAGGCACCATTGCTGAAAATCACGGCGAACAGCCGGGTGAACAACAGCATTAATCTGCTGCAATGCCTTGGGATTGTTAAAAATAACAGTAGACAGATATTCTCTATTTAAGGTATCTTTTGTAGAATAAACAGCATCTCCAAAAATATCAATTAACTGCTGCCGAACAGCAGTATTGGCATTCATTATTCTTTTAGCCTCAACATCAGCAACATAAACAGGAATATCTAAGAGCTGAAGAATCTTAGAAATAGTTGATTTTCCGCTACCTATTCCTCCGGTTAAGCCAACTTTTAACATCAATCACTACTGTTTTTTCTCTATTAAGTACGATACTGTTTCAGGGGATATTCTCACATTATATACTGATTTCGGATACGATTTTAAAATAACCTTTAATTTTCCCGGTTTATTTTTAATGGCATCCTTATAATCTACCACTGCCTGAAATTGTTCTGGTTTTACAGAACTATATTGTTTCATTCCCACAAAATAACTCACTTTTACCTCACTAGGGAATAATCGTAAAAACATAGAGTCAGGTAAATCTTCTATCTTTAGCGTCACTTTTACCGATGCTTCAGTAAAACGCTCTACGGGAACATTATAAGCAACTTTTTCGGGAAAGAACATTACGCCTTTTCTTGATTTTATCGCAATATCACTATTAACATTCTGATGCAAATCATTTAAGACAAGCTCTTCAGTCTCTGCCACTTTTACTGAATCAAGCATCGACTGAGGTCCTTTCACCCAAACACTATCGGGCTGTACTAAATTCTCGCCATCTTGTCTAAACTGTTTCCGATAGCTTAATTTTGCATTTAAATTAACGGGAACTTTTTTTGATGCCATTGGTGAAAACCGAAATATAATTTTAGCAGGATATACCTGCAACAGCTTTATATCCGATGCCAGATTATTGGCTATTTTACCCTGGATGTCAGCGGTATGCAAAACATATTCGCTAACAGATTTCTTGTTAATTTTTTGATTCGTATATGTTTCAACATCAAAAGAGTTGACTCTAAAGACAGCACGCAGTTTATAACGCAGAATATCAAAACCATAGGCATTTATCCGCAGAACCAATTTATCGGGAAGTTGGTTAACAAGCACTTTATCTGAAGGCATATTTACAAACTCCACCGGATAATTAATATCGGTACTGTAAGTTTTGCTCAATGTATTCAAAAACCAAAATATAGTGGCAAGTCCGACAAAAAACAGATAAATCAACAATTTTTTATCGGACAACACCCTGCTGCTAAAAATACTTTTCAGGTTTTGAACTTCTATCTTTTTCATCAATATACAAAATGCTAAACAGAAGCTGTTAACAGCTTCTATTTGTTATTTTTGAGCTACATCACTCATATCCTTGATAATAGCTGCTTTATCTACTTTTAGTCTATTTTGTCCCTCTACTTCAATAATAACAGCCTGTTCTTTTATATCTAAAACTTTTCCGTAGATACCTCCGGTAGTAACAATTTTATCGCCTTTCTTAAGCTCATTCCGGAATTTAGCCAACTCTTTTTGTTTTTTCATCTGCGGACGAATCATAAAAAAATAGAAAACTACCATTATCAATCCAAACATCAATAATGTTCCTAACATGTTTCCTCCCTGCCCATTGGCTCCAGGCTGTGCCATTAAAATTATCAATAAATTACTCATTATTTATTTTTTGTGGTTTTTCAACCGATTAATATTTACTTATTTACTCACATCTGCTGTAATAATCAGCTCTTTTGTTTTTTTCAGTGTGTTACAAAATAACGTTACCACCTTATACTGGTTCCCATATCTACCGTGCGAATCGAATTCTACGCTAATTTTCGATTCTCTACCCGAGGCAATAGGCTTTTTATCCCAGGTAACATTAGTGCAACCGCAACTTGTTTCTATTCTTGAAATAATTAAATTGCTTTCACCTGTGTTTTTAAAATAGAATTCACAAACCGCTATTTCCCCCTCTGAAATCTGTCCAAATTTATGTATTTCTTTAGTAAACGCCAACTTAGGATAGCCGCTTTTATTCTCTATCTGCTGATTTTGTTTCTGCTCTGTTTTCTCCTTCCTACCAACACACTGATAATTAACCACTGACATTGCAAGCAGAAAAAAAACAAAAACAATTATTTTGAAATTACTGTAATTTTTCATTTCTGAACAGCCGTGTATTTTTTACACATTAAACCTTTTCCGCTCTTTTTTATTTTACCCTCTTCGGTCAGCTGCTTTACCAGCTTATCTAAAATACCATTAATAAAAGCACTGCTCTTATCGGTGCTGTAATGCTTTGCGATTTCAAGATATTCGTTCAATGTAACATTTACGGGAATTGCTTTAAAATCGGTTAATTCGGTTAAAGCCATTTCCATAATCAGCACATCCATAAACGCAATTCGTTCTAACTCCCAGTTTTTTGTATTTGCCTCAATCATCTTAACATTGTCAGCATGGTTCATCAGACTTTTGCGGAACAAATCGCGCACAAACATCTCATCTTCTTTATCTTTAAACAATGAAGGCAGAGCAAGATTTTGATCATCTGATTCTTTAAATGACTTTATACTTTTCACAATCATACTGATAATAAACTCCGATTCGTCATTCCAATAGATACTTTTTTCTTCAAGCATCGCATAAAAATCATCGTTTTCGGCAAGAAACTGTATAAAAAATTTCTCAACAAACTTTTTATCCGCATCGTAACTACTTTCTGTAGCATTCATATAATTATTATATAAATCTGATGCTATCAACTGCTGATACAGTATTCGTAAAAAATCTTCCTGATCATTCCAGGTGATCGTATTTTTTTCAGCGTAACTATTCAACTGAATATTTTCAGCTAACTGCTGAATCAGCAAATTGTCAATAAACCTGGTATTGGGATTTAAATCTTCGTGCGTAGGCACTAATTTTTCTTTGGCAGTTGCAATTTTTTTATCGGATATTTGCTGCATTTCCACAATCAGCAGAAGCAGATAGTGATACAAATCATAGGCTTTTCCTATACTAAAAAACAACTCTCTTTCGGCATTATTAATCGTTTGGTTTTCATTTTTATGAAATGCGTAAAGCATCTGCAACACTTTCACTCGAAGTAATCTTCTACTAATCATATCCTTAAAGAACTTTTATATTATTTAAACGGTGCAAAATTAACGCTTTTTAATTTTAGCACAAACAAAAAGGTAATATTTATTTTTATAGAGAATAAACTACACTTTTATTCTCTCTTTTTTGAAATTTATTTTCTAACTATTCTCTTCCTGTATACATAACATAATCAACCACATCACAACCTTATTTTTATTTATGGTTATTTTACTTAACTGTTTTACAACATATATTACTCCTTTTTTGCTTTACAAATAAATATATTTTTATACTTTTGAAAGCTGAAAGCGATAAATCGTGCTACAAAAGATACTTTATTTTTATTTTTTTATAAATAATTCAATTGTAAAAAATAAGAATCAGCTAAAAATATAAATACATAACTATTTGATTTAAAGCGATACAATCGAAATAAAAGCTATCTTTTTGTAATGATAAATTAATAAATTTTATTAAAGTATGAGCAATTACGATAAACAAGATGTAGTTACAAACAACAATCACAGTGAACTCTTCTCAAATGCAATTAGAGCAGGTAGAAGAACCTATTTTTTTGATGTAAAATCAACAAAAAACAATGATTATTATCTAACCATAACCGAAAGTAAAAAACGTTATGATGATAATGGAAATGCTTCTTTCGAAAAGCATAAAGTTTTTCTTTACAAAGAAGATTTTGAAAAATTTTCAGACGGTTTAAATAATGCCATCGAGTTTATTAAGAACAGTAAAAAAGAAGAAGTTTCTGATATAGAAACATCTTTTAACGGAGAAGACCATTCTTTAAAAATGGAATTAAATACCGAGGCATTCTCAAATATTGAATTCGAAGATTTATCAAAATAGATGTTGGCATTTGAGTAAAAAAAGCTGCCATTTGGCGGCTTTTTTTGTTATTTAGTGCCTGCAAAAAAACTATTAATTCTGAAAGTCTCTGATAAGAAAGCACCAAATACAAGTTTTCTTTAAACGTTAAAAATCAAATAGTTTACTAACAAAAACAACTATTTTCAAAAAGAGAATAACGTATTATTTGGGGTTTCTTACAAAGATATATACAATTTAAATTATTAATCTCCCCATGCAATTACTTCAACACGCAATAAATGCAAGTTTAAAAGCCGGAAAAGAGATAATGGATGTCTATTCTCAGAATGATTTTAAAATACAGATTAAATCAGACGACAGTCCACTTACCATTGCCGATAAAAAAGCACATCAAGCTATTGTTGCAACCATAAAACATTTAGCTATTCCCATTTTAAGTGAGGAGGGCAAACACGATGATTTTTCTTTGCGTAAAAATTGGAGTAAATGCTGGATTATCGATCCGCTTGATGGCACAAAGGAATTTATTCAACGTAACAACGAATTTACCGTAAACATAGCCCTTGTGGAAAATGGAGTCCCCACACTTGGAGTTATCTATATTCCTGTGTATAAAACACTTTACTTTGCCACAAAAAAACTGGGAGCTTACAAAACAGATATAAACAGCACCTCTAATTTATCAGTGGATAGTTTACTGAAAACAGCAATAAAACTGCCCGTAAAACAACAATCAGATACTTTACGGGTAGTGGGTTCTCGTTCGCATATGAACAAAGCTACAGAGGAATTTATAGAGAATTTAAAACAGCAGGGTAAACCTATTAAAATGGTTACAAAAGGTAGCTCGCTAAAGTTGTGTATGATTGCCGAAGGAAAAGCAGATATTTATCCACGATTTGCCCCGACAATGGAATGGGATATCGCTGCAGGACACGCTATTATTAATGCCGCAGGAGGTAAAGTTATACACACTGATAGTAATAAAGAATTAACCTATAATAAGGAGAATTTATTAAATCCATATTTTATAGCCACTACCTATTAATAAACTTATTATTTATCTTTCAATCAATTTATTATTAATACAAAAAGAGGGACTATTAAAATAATCCCTCTTTTCCTAATATCATCAGATTGTTTATTCAAAAACAGAATCGTCTACACCTTTGTTAATTTCCACAGAAGAAACTTTCATCTGCATTTTTTGAGGTCCCATTTGGGTAATTATCTCAAAAGGCATTTTCACTCCGTCAACTTCTTTGTAATCTTTGTAAAGAACCGATACAGCTACCCCGTTCTGCTGAGCCGATGTTTTCATTTTAAAACCACTCTTCACACAGTAATAATCATAGGTTTTAATTCCTTGGGCATTTTCAACCTCCACTTTATAAGCAGGCTTTCCATCCACATTATCAGCACCGGCCAGTTTAACTTTACAGCCGCGTTCTGATAAAGATAATTCTGGGCAAAGCAGTCCCTGCTCTTTAATAGCAGCCAATTGTGCGTCTTCTTTTAATTCCTGAGTCTGTCCCATCTGAGAAACCTTGGCTATTTTTCCATTGTAAACAATTGCCCGCATCACTTGTCCGTTTACCATAGTTTTTACTGTAAATTTTTCGCCTTTGTTATAACGATCAATATCAGCATTCATTGGTCCCATTGACATTACTGCTTTTACATGAATATCTTTAATTGCATTCCATTTATCGGCCCCACCAATTGCTTTAATATAGTTTTCGATTACTTTCTCACCTGTTAATCCGGCAGGAACAGCATTAGCATTTTCTTTTACCAAATCGCCTTTATAATCGTACTCCTCTACCTTACCGTTAGAACTTAATTTAGCCAAACGCTTCTTATATTGTTTATCGCCAACAATTAAATAAACCGCATTATTAGGGTCAACATATTTTTTTGCCATTGCCAAAACATCGCCTAGAGTTACTTTATCTAATTTTTCAAGATAAGTTGCATAATAATCTGCAGGTAAGTTATGACGTTCAATATTCATTGCAAAACTGGCAATAGTACCCGGATTTTCTAAAGCACGGGCAAAATCACCAGCCATGGTAGCTTTCACCATATCTAAATGGTCTTGAGTTAATTTTTTACTACGGATAACATTCATCTCCTTAGCCATTTCCATTAATGAGCTATCAGTAACATTAGCTTTTACATCTGCAGTAGCAAAGAATTTAGCCACCAATTTGTTTGAACCTATCGAAGAATAAGCACCATAAGTATAAGCCTTATCTTCACGAAGATTTTTATTCAATAATCCCATAAAACCACGACCTAACATACCATTCATTACCTTAGCGGGAATAATGTCTTTACTTCCGGGTTTTAAGTCAATCACATTAATAATCTGTACCAACGATTGAGGGGCTGCATCTTTATTAGCTAAAACCACACGCTTACCTTTTGCAGTTTCAGGAAAATCATATTTTTTAACAGGAATTGTTCCTCTCTCCCAACTGCCGAAATATTTTGTCACCATTTTCTTAGCCTCTTTGGTGGTGATATCACCAACAATTGCCATAATAGCGTTGTTAGGCTTAAAATATGTATTGTAATATTTCTTACAATCGTCAAGCGTAATATTTTTAATGGTAGTTTCGGTTACTACATCACTAAAAGGATGATTACTGCCATAAAGCACCCTGCTTCTTACATTACTTGCAATAGCATTAGCATCGGTCTTCTGGCTTTCTAATCCCGACAAAGTCTGCTTGATAATTTTATCGAATTCAGATTGTGGAAATACAGGATTCATGGTCACATCCGCCATAATTTCCATAATTTTATCCTTATATCTCGATAAACCGCCTGCATTTACACCGCCGGAAGAAGCATTTACGTGAGCACCTATAAAATCAACTTCTTCAGAAAATTGTTCTTCTGTTCTGTTTTTTGTTCCTTTATTCAGCAAATCTCCGGCAATTGAAGTGTAACCGCTTTTATTACCTTCTACAACAGGATCATTCAGTAACGATAGAGCAAACTGTATTCTTGGCAATTTATGATTCTCAACCACCAATACTTTTAATCCATTCTTTAAAGTAAAAGAATCGTAATCGCCCAACTGTACTTTGGGTGCCGGTCCTGCTTTTGGAGCTTTTGTTCTGTCTACTTGTGCATTGGCTGTAAACACAAACCCAACCGCCACAAATAGCATTAATAATTTATATATTCTTTTCATCTGTTTATTTTTTTATGGCTTTTGGCTATTAGCCTTTAGCCTATGGTTTGTTTTAACCATTAAAGATACGGAGCTTTTCACCTGTCAACAGTTGCTTCGGTCTTACAACTTCGGACTTCGGTCTTCCAACAAAACAATAGTATAACTGTATCTCTTTAACGGTTATGGATATTTTATTTATTTCAATTACCTCTGTTTAATTATTTCTTATCCTTTTTTGGTAAATAATAAAGCACTACTCTGTTTTCACGAGTGAAATATTTTTTAGCCACGCGCTGAATATCAGCCTTTGTTACCGCCATATATCGCTCTAACTGCTTATTAACGCTTTCGGTATCTTTAAAGTAAGTGTAAGCAGAAGCTAAATTTTCAGCTCTTCTTTCGATGGTAGAATTGGCACCGACTAATTGGCTTTCAATTTTATTTTTCAGCTTTTGCAGTTCTTTATCAGATATTTGTTCGTCCTGTACCAATTTAATCTGTGCGTCCATCTCTTTCTCCAATACCTCAGGCTTCACACCCATATTAGGAATACCAAAAGTTAATGCTAAACCCGGATCTTCGTTTTGCATAGGCATAGCTGCAATCTCTAATCCCAGCTGTTTTTTGTTTACTAACTCTTTATACATACGCGAGCTTTTCCCGCCGGTCAACAGCTTACTCAACATATCAACAGCATAAAAATCTTTTGTTCCCATAGCAGGAATGTGATATGCTTGAATTACTGCAGGTAATTGAATGTTGTCGTAAACAGTATCACGAACTTCAGCAGTTTTCTTAGGCTCAATAATATTTGGACGCTCAATTTTCTGGGTTCCTCTTGGAATTTCTGCAAAGTAATCGTTCACCAATTTTTTTGCTTCAGCAATTTTAAAATCGCCACAAATAGTCAGCACTGCATTATTGGGCACATAAAACTTTTTATAGAAATCTACAAAATCCTGATCTTTAGCATTTAACAAATGCTCTTCTTTACCAATGGTTGGCCAGCGATAAGGATGCTTTGTATAAGCATGTGCTAATGTTTGAGTTAAAATAGTTCCGTAAGGACGATTGTCGATACGCTGCTTTTTCTCTTGAATTACCACGCCTTTTTGGGTTTTAATACCAATAGCTTCTACTTTAGCGTGCAGCATTCTTTCCGATTCTAACCATAAACCTAAAGC
>PDWI01006388.1_pt1 | contig 14799 bp, 8 predicted proteins | sample 1430891 | NCBI WGS metagenome assembly PDWI01 (sample SAMN01162508, study PRJNA174530) | Oral metagenome, whole genome shotgun sequencing project. | biome: Marine environment; feature: Marine mammal; material: Swab sample of the gingival sulcus; isolation source: swab sample of gingival sulcus... | reverse complement strand
GATTTAATTTTTCTTTTGTCTTTATAAGATGATCTGAATGAATCTTTATATCAGAAGCTTGGCCACTTAATCCTCCCAATAAAGGCTGATGAATCATCACTTCTGCATTAGGAAGTGCAAATCTTTTTCCTTTTGTTCCTGAGGAAAGTAAAAATGCACCCATACTTGCTGCCATTCCTACACAAATTGTAGAAACGTCAGGCTTTATATACTTTATCGTATCATATATTGCCATTCCTGCTGTCACGGAACCTCCTGGACTATTGATATAAATCGAAATATCTTTTTCAGCATCTTCTGCTTCTAAAAATAAAAGCTGTGCAATTACTAAGCTTGCTGTATTCTCATCAATAGTTTCTCCTATAAAAATAATTCTATCTTTTAGCAGTCTTGAATATATATCATATGAACGCTCTCCACGACCTGTATTTTCTACTACATATGGTATTAATGCCATCTTATCTCCTTAATTAAATTTATTTTCAAAAAATTAACAATCAATACAAGTTAACAAACATTAACATTAACTTGTATTGATTAAAATTCAATTTATCTTTATAATATGTTTCAATTAAAACTGTTAAATAAGATAATTACAATTAAATAAAATTTTTAATTATTTTATTTTTGCATTATCATACATTAAATCTACTGATTTTCTCATTTTGATGTCAAATTTAATAGCTTCATCGCTACCTTCACCCATCATTTCTCTGATTTTTGCTTCATCTAAATTATATTTAGATGACATATCTTTAATTTCTTTAGACACTTCTTCATCTGTAACTTCAATATTTTCCTGATCAGCAACAGCCTGAATAATTACTCTAAATTTAGCTTTTTTAGTAGCTTCCTCTCTCATTTCATGTCTAAATTCTTCCATTGGTTTACCTGTATACTGTAAATATTGTGTTAAATTTAATCCCTGATATTGAAGTTGTTGATCAAAAACTCTTACGATATTATCAATTTCATCTTCAACCATACCATTTGGTATATCAAATTCATTTTTTTCTAGTACTTTTTCAACAGCTAAGTTTTTCATTTCTTCTAATGCTATTGTTTCTGCATTTTTTCCCATTTTACTCTTTAAATCTGCTTTTAATTCTTCAAGCGTATCAAATTCGCTGATATCTTTTGCGAATTCATCATCTAATGCTGGAATTTCTTCAAATTTAACTTCGTGCACTTTACACTTAAATACAGCTTCTTTTCCAGCTAAATCTGGTGCATGATATTCTGATGGGAAAGTTACTTTAACATCTTTATCTTCTCCTGCTTTTACACCTACTAATTGTTCTTCAAATCCAGGGATAAATGTTCCTGAACCAAGTTTAAGGGTTTGATTTTCAGCAGTACCACCTTCAAAATCTACACCATCAACAGATCCTGAATAATTTAATAATAAAGTATCTCCATTTTCTGCTGGTCTATCTGCTACGATCATTCTTGAATTTCTCTTTTGAAGCCCTTCCAATTCTTTTTGAAGATCTTCTTCTGAAACTACTTTAACAATCTTATCAAATTCTACGCCTTTATATCCTTCTACTGTTATTTCTGGATACACTGGAACATCTATCGTTGCTGTAATTTCAACATCTTTTTTAATATCACTAAATGAAATTGTTGGTCTATCTACTACTTTCAATTCTAATTCTTGAATCGCTACAGGATATTTTTCTGTCAACATCTGATTAATAGCTTCTTCAAAAAAAACATCTTCACCATAGTTTGATTCAATCACTTTTCTAGGTGCTTTTCCCTGTCTAAATCCATTTACAGTAAAATTGTTTTTATTTTTTTTATAAGCTTTAACGATTGCGTCTTCAAATTCTTCTGGTGTAAATACCATCGTAAATTTTGCACTATTTTTTTCCTTTGATATAAAAGTTGCTTTCATAAAATTATATCCTCCTCATATTTTATTACTAATTTTTATTTATTAACACGCACTTTTTTAATTATCTTTCACTAAAATATATATTTCTTATACTCATCTAATAAAATGAAAGACGAACAGTGCTAATTATACCTTAAAACGTCTAAAAAGTAAATACAATCTGCATTTTTATCTTTCAAATCCTAATTTTATAAGTCCTCTTAAGTATTTACTCTTAATTTCTGGCTCTAAATCATACTTTTCAGCTATTTTTTTTCCTACTTCTACTAAACTTTCTTCTTCCCCTGAAAATAATTCTATTTCTATTTCATTAATAGGTACATTTCCCTTTTCCGTAATAATATTACCTCTATCTAAAGAAACTTCCATAATACTATTATCTACATCTATTCTAAAATTGCTTCTTACAAAATTAGTTTCTAAAATACTTTGAAGTTGACTTTTACCAATCATCTCAATAACTTCCCTACCAATTTCACTTTCCTTAAAAACACTTGGGTCTGGAACGATAAAAAAGGAATCATCATTAACAGGAACATTCAATTCTTCTCTAATATGAAGTCCTCCAACACTTTTCCCTCTCCACTTTAAAGAAGCAACCGTAATATTTTCCTCTTTTCTAATTCTAAAGGCTATATCATGTTTTGATAACACATAATCTTCTGTATCAAAATAAACTGCTTTCATCAATATTTTTTCTCTTGTATTAGGTTCTTCTATTTTCGCTAAATACTCATCTTTCCATATTTCTTCTGCTTGCTCTTTATTTCTAATACTATACTTCATTTCTATTTCCATGAATGCACCTTCCTTTAGACTATGCAATTTCTTATAACTGCCATTATATTATATCCAATTATTTAAATTTAAAACACAAAATGAGAATTTTATCTTATCATTTTTTGTTCCATAAATCAAGTTCTACAAATACAAATAACTTTAATTCAATTCCAATCTATAATCTTCCCAATGTATTTTCCCGTTTTTAATAAGTATATAATTAATAAATATAGCTAAAACAGCAGGTATCACAAAATGTAAAAATAAAACTTTCACAAAGACTTCCACAGTAAAACCCATCGCTTCAAAAGTTCCTATCTGCCCAACTAAACCAGAAGTTCCCATCCCTGCACCAACAGGAATATTATTCATCTTAAAAACAGTAGTAGATAATGCCCCTGTAATAGCTCCAGCTAAAGTTGGTGGAATTAAAATCCAAGGTTTTTTTATGATATTTGAAATTTGAAGCATAGATGTTCCCAATCCCTGTGCTATCAATCCACCAACACCATTTACTCTAAAACTTATAACAGCAAATCCTATCATTTGTGCACTACAACCTGCTGTACTTGCTCCTGCTGCCAAACCTGTCAACCCAAGCATAATACATAGTGCTGCACTAGAAATCGGTGCTGTAAGTACCAATCCCATGATTACTGCTATGACAATCCCCATTAATAATGGTTGTAGTTCTGTTGCATTGACAATCAAAACACCTAATGCTGACATAATTCCACCAACTAACGGTGAAACTATTTTGGCAACTAAAGTTCCAACAATTAATGTAACAGCTGGTGTAATTAATATATCCACTTTTGTTTCTTTATAGATTGCTTTACCAAACTCTGCACCGATTGCTGCTGCAATAAATGCTCCTGCTGGTCCTCCCATCGTTGCTCCTGCTGTTCCTGTAATAATTCCTACAAAAGTAACTAATGGTGGTGCATTTATTCCCCACGAAACAGCTACACCTATTGCTGCCCCCATTAGTCCCATTGCCAAAGAGCCTGTATCTATCATAAATTGCAAAATTTGATTATCCCCAAATACGACAATCAACTGTTTACCTATTGTCTTAAAAATTAATCCTATCAAAAGAGATGCAAAAAGTCCTAAAGCCATAGCAGATAAACCTTTTTGTAAATATCTTTCAGCTGTAAATTCTATATCTTTAGATTTTAAAAAATCTCTCACTTTATTTATATTGTTATTCATTTGTAACGTTTTTATCCCTCTTTAATGTTAATATTTTCTATACACCGTGTTCCTCATCTGTTGCTGCTGATCCTAAATTCAACGTAGTTTTTTCTAACTCTAACACTAAATTATTAAGCTCTGCTGCTTTTTTAAGGGAAGTTTCTTGATCCATTGCCAACTGCGTCGTATACAATATCCTTTCAAGATCATCATGAATATTTGAGATTCTTCTCTTTAAACTTTCTATATTTTCTTTGCTCAATGCTTCTTCTAAAGCTTCTTCTTTATTAACAATACCATCATTTTCTAATACAAACTCTGATTCTCCTCGAACAACGGTCGGTTCAAATCCTAATTTTTCAGTTACATAATATGAGAAGTCTTCTTTTGATTTTTCTTCACCGTGTACTAAAAATACTTCTTTCGGTTTTTTTCTAAATCCTCCTAGCCAAGTTATCAAACCCTCTCTATCAGCGTGACCTGAAAATCCTTGAAGATTGTAAATTTCTGCATTAATATGAATCTCCTCACCAAATAATATGATATCTTTTTCACCATTTAAAATTCTTCTACCTAACGTGCCCTCTGCTTGATAACCTACAAAAACAATACTATTTTTAGGATTCCACAAGTTATGTTTTAAATGATGCCTAATTCTACCAGCATCACACATACCACTTGCAGAAATAATAACTTTAGGATGATCATTCATATTTAAAAATTTTGATTCTTCTGTTGTTCTTGTAAACTTCAAATTTTTAAAATCTAATGGATTATCGCCATTGAGTATATATTCTTTCGTTTCATCATCAAATACTTGTGCATTTTTCTTAAATACTTCAGTAGCACTTGTTGCCATAGGACTGTCTACATAAACCATTAATTGTTCTAAATCCTTTTTATATTCTACATTATCTTGATAAAATCGATTAAACTCATAGATAAGTTCTTGTGTTCTTCCTACTGCAAAAGATGGAATAACTACCGTTCCACCACGTCTAATTGTTTTAATAACAACATCCATTAAATCTTTTATGCTCGTGGTATTTTTCGGGTGAACTCGATTACCATAAGTTGTTTCCATAATAACATAATCTGCTTTTTTTATAATTGTTGGGTTTCTAAGAATTGGTCTATCCATCACACCTAAATCCCCAGAAAATACGATTTTAGAAATATCTTCTTTTTCTTTTACCCAAATTTCTGTAATTGCAGAGCCTAAAATATGACCAGCATCATTGAAAACGACACTCATATCTTCGTTTAATTCTATCAATTGATCGTATAAAACTGGTTTAATATATTTTAGTGCATCTAAGGCATCATTATATGTATAAAGAGGTTCTACTAATGGTTTTCCTGCTCTTTCATTTTTACGATTTTGCCATTCTGCTTCTTTTTCATGAATATATCCACTATCTTTCAACATAATTTCTACTAAATCAGCTGTCGCATCTGTGCAGTAAATATCTCCTTTAAACCCTCTTTTAATAAGAAGTGGTATTCTTCCACAGTGATCAATATGTGCATGACTTAAAATCACATAATCAATTTCTGCTGGATTAAATGGAAATGGTTCAAAATTTAAAGCTTCTTGAGATTTACCTCCTTGAAATTGACCACAATCTAAAAGTATCTTATGATTTTCCGTCTGAATTAAATGGCAAGAACCTGTCACACCATTAGCTGCACCACAAAATTTAATTTTCATATCGCATTCCCTCCTTTTTTATTTCTTAAACTTTTGCATTTTTAAGTTACTATTTTTATGAAGTTAAATAACACTACTCAATAATTTAAAAATTATTCTTCATTTTTTCATCTATCACTTACATTATTTAATACTATAGTTGTTTCAAAAAAACTTAATGTTAAAAGTTCAAATACATCTTAACTCAATTATACTCTCTTTTATATAAAAATTAAAGTTTAAACATTTTATTTTTTCACTTGTTTTTTCAAGTTTTTCAAATCTAATACAATATACTAATTTAACAAATATCCCTGATAACATCAAATTATAAAAATCTTATTTAAATTAATTTACAACTAATTTTTTCGGCGAATATAGGAAAAAAGGGCAAAATTGCCCTTTTCCCTATATTTTCATTATTGTTCAATATCATCTAATTCTGTTAGTTCTGCAACTTCTGTTCCTTGAAAATCATTTTCAACAACTTCAGTCATATCTCCAATAGTCTTCATATCTTCATCTTCAACTTGACTATCTACTTCTTCTAGTTGAAAAGATTCCATAAGCTCAGTATTTACACCATAGTCTAAATTAATATTTTTATATTTTTTCATCCCTGTTCCTGCTGGTATCAATTTTCCTATAATAACATTTTCCTTTAGCCCTGCTAGCATATCTTTTTTACCTTTAATTGCTGCATCAGTAAGCACTCTTGTTGTTTCTTGGAAAGATGCTGCTGATAAGAAACTGTTAGTTGCTAAAGAAGCTTTTGTAATACCAAGTAAAACTCTCTTGCTTTTTGCTGGTTCTCCACCTTCTGCGACAACCTTTTCATTTTCTTCGTCAAGATAAGCAACACTATAAAGTCCTCCTGGAAGAAGTTTTGTGTCTCCAGAATCTTCAATCTTACACTTAGATAGCATTTGACTTACTATCACTTCAACGTGTTTATCATTGATATCTACCCCTTGTTGTTTATATACTCTCTGCACTTCTTTAAGCAAATATTGATACACACCTTCAACACCTGTTAGACGAAGAATATCGTGAGGATTTAAAGGTCCTTTCGTAATGGACATTCCTGCCACTACGTAATCACCCTCTTTTACGTTTAATCTTGCACCATAAGGTACAGCATAAACATGTTCTTCCTCTCCTCTAACAGTTACAGCGATTTTGCTATCTTCTCTATTTTCTATAGACACAACTGTTCCATCTGCTTCACAAATTTCAGCCATACCTTTCGGCTTTCTAGCTTCAAATAATTCTTCTACTCTAGGCAAACCTTGCGTAATATCACTACCTGCTACACCACCTGTATGGAACGTTCTCATTGTAAGTTGCGTACCCGGTTCTCCTATTGATTGAGCTGCTGTAATACCTACAGCTTCACCAATATTAACTGGTTCTCCGGTAGCTAAGTTTCTACCATAACACTTAGCACAAATACCTGTTTCACTATGACAAGTCATAACAGATCTTATAGCTACTGATTCTATACCACAAGCTTCTATTCTTTCTGCTGCTTCTTCTGTAATTTCTTCATTTTGTTCAACTATTATTTCTCCTGTTTCCGGATCATAAATATCAGTTAACGATACTCTACCTATAATTCTAAGTTTTAATGCTTCTATTACTTCTTTACCATCAGTAAATGCTCTAACTTCGATACCTTCATCTGTTCCACAATCTACTTCTCTAACGATAACATTATGAGAAACGTCTACTAATCTTCTCGTCAAATATCCTGAATCAGCTGTTCTAAGTGCTGTATCAGCAAGACCTTTTCTAGCACCATTCGTAGATATAAAGTATTCTAGTACAGACAATCCTTCACGGAAATTGGCTTTAATTGGTATTTCTATAGTTTTCCCAGTTGCATTTGCCATCAATCCACGCATACCACCAACTTGTTTAATTTGGTTCTTACTACCTCTGGCTCCTGAGTGTGCCATGATAAATAAGTTGTTTAAAGGTCCTAACGCATCCATCAATTCATCAGCGACTAAATCTGTCGTTTCTTTCCATATGTTAATAATCGCTTCATACCTTTCTTTATCAGAAATCAACCCAAATCGATATTTCTTTTCAAAAGAATCTACTCTTTCTTCAGCTTTTCTAAGGATTTCTTCTTTTGTTTCAGGGATTTCCATGTCGGACATACTAATCGTTACAGCACCCTTTGTAGAATAATGGAATCCCATATCTTTAATAGCATCTAACATAATCGCTGTTTCAGTATTTCCATGAACTCGATAACATCTATCAATGATAGTTCCTAATTTTTTCTTATCACACAAGAAATCTACTTCTAATGAATATTTATCTACACTTCTATTGACAAACCCTAAATCTTGAGGAATACGCGCATTAAATATAAATCTTCCAACTGTTGATTCTACAAGTTTCCCTTCTAAATCATCATCACCACTATAGCATCGAACTTTTACTTTTGCATGAATGCCAACTGCACCTGTTTGATATGCCATTATCATTTCATCAAAGTTTGTGAAAATTTTACCATCTCCTACTTCAGCATAAGTATTTCGTTCATCTACCCCTGGAGAAGTTAAGTAATAACTTCCCAATATCATGTCTTGCGTTGGTGTCGTAATTGGCGAGCCGTCTTTCGGTGCTAAAATATTATTAACAGAAAGCATCAAAAATCTAGCTTCTGCCTGTGCTTCTACTGAAAGTGGCACGTGAACTGCCATTTGGTCACCATCAAAGTCAGCATTAAATGCAGTACAAACAAGAGGATGGAGTTTTATCGCTTTCCCCTCTACAAGAACAGGCTCAAAAGCTTGTATCCCTAATCTATGAAGCGTAGGGGCACGATTCAACATTACAGGATGTTCTTTTATCACTTCTTCCAATACATCCCACACTTCTGTTCTTACTTTTTCTACCATTCTTTTAGCACTTTTAATATTATGTGCTGTGCCATTTTCTACTAATTTTTTCATAATAAACGGTTTAAATAACTCAAGTGCCATTTTTTTAGGTAATCCACATTGATAAATTCTAAGTTCAGGTCCTACGACAATTACCGAACGTCCAGAATAGTCTACACGCTTACCTAAAAGATTCTGTCTAAATCGTCCTTGTTTTCCTTTAAGCATATCTGACAATGATTTTAATGGTCTTGAACCAGGTCCTGTTACAGGTCTACCTCTCCTACCATTATCAATCAAAGCATCAACTGCCTCTTGAAGCATTCTTTTTTCATTTCTAACAATAATATCAGGTGCTGAAAGTTCAAGAAGTCTTTTCAATCTGTTATTTCTGTTAATTACACGTCGATATAAATCATTTAAATCTGACGTCGCAAATCTACCACCATCAAGCTGTACCATCGGTCTTAAATCTGGTGGTATTACAGGTATTACTTCTAGTATCATCCATTCAGGCTTATTCCCTGAACTTCTAAGTGCTTCTATTACTTCTAATCTTCTTACAATTTTAATTTTTTTCTGTCCAGAAGCATCTTTTAATTTTTCTCTTAACTCTTGTGACAATTCATCTAAGTCAAGGTGTGTTAACAGCTCTCTAATAGCTTCTGCTCCCATCCCTGCTTTAAAATCATTGCCAAACTGTTCTTTTGCATCTCTATATTCTTGTTCTGATAAAATTGCCTTATATTCTAATCCACTTGTTCCTGGGTCAATCACTATAAATGAAGCAAAATATAAAACTTTTTCTAAATTTCTAGGAGACAAATCTAACACTAGCCCAATTCTACTTGGTATTCCTTTAAAATACCAAATATGTGAAACAGGTGCTGCTAATTTAATATGTCCCATTCTTTCACGTCTAACTTTAGCTTTTGTTACTTCTACACCACAGCGATCACAAACTATTCCTTTAAATCGAATTCTCTTGTATTTACCACAATGACATTCCCAATCTTTTGTTGGTCCAAATATTTTTTCACAAAATAAACCTTCTTTTTCTGGTTTTAACGTTCTGTAATTAATTGTTTCAGGTTTTTTCACTTCTCCAAAAGACCATTCTAAAATCTTTTCGGTAGAGGCTAAATTTATCTGTAAAGCCTCAAAATTATTTAATTCATAATTATTTACTTCTTTCAAGGAGCTACTCACCTTTCTATAAATCTTCTTCTGTTTCCTCAATTAGCACTAAATCTTCAATTACATCTTCTGTTTCTTCAAAATCTTCTAATTCTTCTAGCTCTTCTTCTAATTCTTCTTCATTAATCTCATCGATAGCATTTTCTCTGTTGTTTTTATCCATAATATCTTCTAATTGGCTGAAATTTTCAAAATCTAAAGTTTTAACCAAATCCATTTCTTCATCATTTTCAGATAATACTTTTACATCTAATCCTAAACTTTGCATTTCTTTTATTAATACTTTAAAAGATTCCGGTATTCCTGGATTATTAATATTTTCACCTTTTACTATTGATTCATACGTTTGAACTCTACCTAAAACATCATCGGACTTAACAGTAAGAATTTCTTGAAGAACATGAGATGCACCATAAGCTTCCAATGCCCAAACTTCCATTTCTCCAAAACGTTGTCCACCAAACTGTGCTTTACCTCCTAAAGGTTGTTGCGTTACTAATGAATAAGGCCCTGTACTTCTAGCATGTATTTTATCATCTACTAAATGGTGTAATTTAAGCATATACATATACCCTACTGTTACAGGATTGTCAAATGGCATACCACTTCTTCCATCTCGAAGACTTATCTTACCTGTATTTGGATATCCACATTCTTCTAGCATTGCTGTAATATCTGCTTCATGAGCACCATCAAATACTGGCGTAGCTATATACCAATCTTTATATTTAGATGCTAATCCCAAATGAACCTCTAAGACTTGTCCTACGTTCATACGAGAAGGTACCCCTAACGGATTCAGCATGACTTCAAGAGATTTCCCATCTCTCATAAACGGCATATCTTCTTGAGGTAATATTCTTGATATAACCCCTTTATTTCCGTGACGTCCTGCCATCTTATCGCCAACGCTTATTTTTCTTTTCGTAATTATGTAACATCGAACTAATTTATTGACACCTGGTGCAAGTTCATCTCCAGCATCTCTTGAAAATACTTTAACATCTACAACGATACCTGTTTCTCCGTGAGGGACTTTAAGAGATGTATCTCGAACTTCTCTAGCTTTTTCACCAAAAATCGCTCTTAAAAGCCTTTCTTCTGCTGTCAACTCTGTTTCACCTTTAGGTGTTACTTTACCTACAAGTATGTCTCCTGGTACAACTTCTGCACCAATTCTTATAATACCATCCTCTCCTAAATCATGAAGAAGTTCATCACTAACATTTGGTATATCTCTCGTAATTTCTTCGGAACCTAATTTTGTATCTCTAGCTTCAATTTCATATTCTTCTATATGAAGTGTTGTCAGCCTATCTTCCATTACTAAACGTTCATTCAGTATAATGGCATCTTCATAATTATAACCTTCCCAAGTCATGAATCCTACCAGTAAATTTTTACCTAAAGCGATTTCACCTAAGTCTGTAGAAGGACCATCAGCTATCACTTCACCTTTTTCAATACGTTCTCCTTTTGACACAATCGGCTTTTGATTGATACAAGTGCTTTGATTTGCTCTTTTAAATTTTAATAAATTATAAGTATCAATTTCTCCATTGTCTCTTTTTATTTTTATCTTATTTGCATCAACAAATTCAACAATTCCACTTTCTTTTGCAAGAACAACAACACCTGAATCTCTAGCTGCCTTATATTCCATACCTGTTCCTACGTAAGGTGCTTCTGTAATCATTAGAGGAACAGCTTGTCTTTGCATGTTAGCACCCATTAAAGCTCTGTTCGCATCATCATTTTCTAAAAATGGTATCATTGCCGTTGCAACAGATACTACTTGTTTCGGCGATACGTCCATATAGTCGACTTGTTCTTTTGGTGTTAAGTCGATTTCTCCACCTACTCCTCGTGTTGCAACTTTTTGATTAACAAAACGACTTTCTGAGTCTAAAGGCTCATTTGCCTGTGCTATTATTAAAAGTTCTTCCTCATCTGCTGTTAAATATTCTATATAATCTTTAACAACACCTGTTTCCTTATCTACTGGTCTATAAGGTGCTTCTATAAAGCCATATTCATTTATTTTTCCATAAGTAGTAAGTGAACCGATAAGTCCAATATTAGGTCCTTCTGGTGTTTCGATAGGACACATTCTACCATAGTGAGAATGATGTACATCACGAACTTCAAAACCTGCTCTTTCTCTTGAAAGTCCTCCTGGTCCAAGAGCTGATAATCTTCTCTTATGAGTAAGCTCTGCCAATGGATTTGTTTGATCCATAAATTGAGATAACTGAGAACTTCCAAAAAATTCTTTAATTGCCGAAGTGACAGGTCTTATATTCATTAGTGACTGTGGTGTAGTAATTTCTAAATCTTGAATCGTCATTCTTTCTTTTACGACTCTTTCCATTCTTGCTAAACCAATTCTAAATTGATTTTGAAGGAGCTCACCAACAGTTCGAAGTCTTCTATTGCCAAGGTGGTCTATATCATCTATATTTCCTATATCGTTAAACAAATTCAAAATATAGCTTACAGATGCTAATATATCGTCAACGATAATATGCTTAGGCGAAAGTTCTGTTTTCCTAGTTGCTAACATTTCTAAAATTTCTTCTTTGCTTTCACAATTATCCAAAATATCTTTTAATACAGGATAATAAACTTTCTTTTCAAGTCTTAAATCACCTAAATCAAAATCAATATATGCGTCTAAATCTACAAATCGGTTGCCTATTACCCTTACTTTTGTTTCTTCATCTTTTTTGCTATATATGTGAACTTTTTCAATCCCTGTATTTTCAATTTTAAGAGCTAGATCTTTATCAATACTTTGCCCTTCTTCTACAATTAATTCCCCTGTATTAATATCAAAAATATCTTCTGCAACAATAGTATCTACAATTCTATTTGATAAACATAATTTTTTATTATATTTATATCTCCCAACTCTTGCCAAATCATACCTTTTAGGATCAAAAAACAATGCTGATAAAAATGATTTTGCACTTTCTACAGTAGGTGGCTCTCCTGGTCTTAATTTCTTATAAACTTCTTTTAATCCATCCTCATAATTATCGGTAGGATCTTTTTCTAATGTTTTCATTAAAATTGGATCTTCACCAAAAATATCTATAATTTCTTTGTCTGTACCAAAACCTAATGCACGTAAAAGTATGGTCACTGGTTGTTTTCTAGTTCTATCAACTCTTACAGAAATAATTTCATTAGCATCTGTTTCATATTCTAACCATGCCCCTCTATTTGGTATAACTGTAGTAGAATATAATTTATTATTAGACTTATCAACAGCTAACGTATAATACGGTCCTGGAGAACGAACTAATTGAGTAACCACGACTCTTTCAGCACCGTTGTATATAAATGTTCCCTTTTCTGTCATAATCGGGAAATCACCCATAAACACTTCTTGTTCTTTCACTTCACCTGTTTCTTTGTTAACTAATCTCACTCTTACTTTAAGTGGTGCTGCATAAGTAGCATCTCTTTCCTTACATTCTTCTTGATCATATTTGCAAGGTTCCGATAAATTATAATCTATAAATTCTAAAATCAAGTTCCCTGCATAATCTTTAATTGGTGAAATGTCCTCAAATACTTCTCTAAGGCCTTCTTCTAAAAACCAGTCAAAGGATTTTGTCTGAATTTCTATCAAGTTTGGCATTTCTGCCACTTCATGAATTTTTGAGAAACTCATTCTCTGTTTTCTACCTACTTTAATCGGTGTGGGCATGTTTATCACTCCTTACATACATTTATAACAATACCTGATAAAAAACTTATTTATTGTCATTTCTACATTGCTGTTATTCTATCTACTCCAGAATATTTGCTAACACATAAATACAATTTTTGTTTGTTTTTACTGTATTTTTCAATACTTATTCTGTTTTATACAATACTATTTTTTTAGTTTTAAAAAAGTACAACTTCATAAAACTATTACTTATAGCAATTTATCATTTTATTATATTAAGTACAATATGTCAAGTGTTTGAAAATTATTTTTGTAATTTCTCAAAGTAAAGACAAATTGCAAGATGAAGTTAGCCACCTAAGAAATAGAAAAAAGCATCTCTAACGTGTATAATTGAATTGGCAAAAAACATATTATACAAAGGGGTTAGAGATGCAAAATTATCAGAGGTTTTTAATCAAGATGTATTTTCTTATATTACATGTTTTTCCTAGCAATAAAATATACCATAGAACCTTCTATCTTAAAATCTTCTATTTTGTATGACATTTTTTCTAATTTTTTTAACAAACTATCTCTATTCTCAAAAGGTGATGTAAACCAACCCTTTTTTGTTAAAATATTTTCAACAAGCCAATCTGTCAATTTATTTTCACCCTGAATATAATAAGATGCAACTAAAATACCTCCTTTTTTTAAAACTCTATTCACTTCTTTATCTGCTTTCTCTTTATCCGAAAAAACATGAAATCCATTCATACTAATTACAATATCAAAAGTTTCATCATCATACTTAATATCACTAACATCTCCTTGAATAATTTCTATATTATTAGCATCATAAAGTTCAAAACGTTTTCTTGCAACATCTAACATATCTTCACTATAGTCTAAGCATACAACTTGAGCTTTTTTTAATTTCAAATATTTTTTATATGTAAAGACTGCTGTACCAACTGGTACATCTAAGATTTTACCTCGAAAGTCATCAGAAATATATTTTAACAAATAAGATGCGATATCATTATCATTTACTCCAGACCAAAATAATTTTAAATATAACTTACTCCACCATTTACCTTGTGTTAAAACATCATCATAAATATTTTTAGTTTTTTTATATGATTTTTTTATTTTATCTGACATATAACCACTTCCTTTAAATATATCCTAAAATAATTTCATTTTAGTAATTATATAAATATAACTATTGTATTTATAGTGAATAAAATATACTTTATTTTAATTCAGACTTTTCTTTAAATATATTTACAAATATATATTTTCTAGTAATGTAATCATATCTAAATTCAAAGCTATCACAAAAGACACCTCCAAAAGAAGATGTCTTAAAAATGTGTGGTGACTCTACCGGGAATCGAACCCGGGTTACCGCCGTGAAAGGGCGGTGTCTTAACCGCTTGACCATAGAGCCTTATATAATTTTATCCCTTGTATA
>PDWI01007039.1_pt1 | contig 14802 bp, 11 predicted proteins | sample 1430891 | NCBI WGS metagenome assembly PDWI01 (sample SAMN01162508, study PRJNA174530) | Oral metagenome, whole genome shotgun sequencing project. | biome: Marine environment; feature: Marine mammal; material: Swab sample of the gingival sulcus; isolation source: swab sample of gingival sulcus... | reverse complement strand
GGGATTTGGTTATTCAAGAGACGATATTGGAAAATTCTTACCAATATATCTTCAAAAAGGTATCTTAAAGTCAGATCCATTCCAAGTTTTAGACCAAGAAGGTATTGGTCAGCTTGTTGAAATGGGAACCCAAAAAGGACGTTCTACAAATCCAAAATTAAAAGTTGGTATTTGTGGTGAACATGGTGGCGAGCCAAGTTCAGTGGAGTTTTGCCATAGATTGGGCATGAACTACGTAAGCTGTTCTCCTTTCCGTGTACCTATTGCACGATTGGCTGCTGCACAAGCTGCCATCAAAGAGGAGAAAAATAAATAAAAAATGCTTCAGACAACTTCAGAGATTAATTGTTTTTGATTGATACAAAATAACTTGCAAGGACAATTAATCTCTAAGTTTATCTTGTTTGCGATATAAAGTAAGAGACACAAATATTAATAGCATCAGGAGATGATAGTGTCGGCTGTACAAGGTGAGTTTTTTTGCCTTTGGCTCAGTTATTCGCGAAGATTCTAATACAGTTCTGACATTGATTTTGTAGTAGATTTTGAAGAAAATGACTCTTTGAAATGCAGGTTTGTATATTCAATTTAAAGATAGTTTTGGAAATCTATTCAAACGCAAAATAGATTTTAATTTTAAAAGACTTGAAAATAAAGAAAAGCCGTTGAGCGTAATATTGAAATAATTGTCCATATTGAAAGGCTAAAAGAATAATAACCACAACACGACCGGGGATCTATCCCAAAGATTCGGAATAACCGGCACAATAAACTTATTGCGTTATATTTTCATACCAACTATAGTGTTACCTGCAATTAGAAATGCTGCGGATAAAAAAGTAAGAAAAAAATTGTGTTTTTAATTCGCTTGGTGTATATTTGCATCAACGGTGTTGCAAAATGATATAATTATGGTAAGACAAAGTATTTCTTTAACAGAACCTAATAATGATTGGTTAAAGAGTCGTGTTGCAGACAAGGAGTATGCAAGTAAAAGTGAGCTTGTAAATGATTTAATCAGACAAGCACGAAAGCAACAGGAAGAAGTAGATTTTATTCGTCTAAAATTAGAGAGAGCAGAAAAAAGAGGCTTTACAACTGAGACAAAATCTGATATTTTAGCAATATCAAAAAACTTGTTAAATGGCTAACTATAAGTTGAGTCAGGAAGCAAGAGACGATTTAATAAGAATTCATCATTACGGAGTTGAGAAGTTTGGAGAAAGACAGGCGGATAAATATTTTAATGCTTTTTTTGATTGTTTTGAGATTATTGCAGCAAACCCTTTTGCATTCCAGTCGGTAGATTTTATAAAGCAAGGTTATCGGCGATGTCCTTGTGGGGTCGATAGTATTTATTATCGAGTTTCTGATGGTCTTGTCGAAATAATGGCAATTATGGGACGTCAAGATTTGCATTTTTAGAATGAACAATTACCGGCAGCACTATACTACGACTACGAGCTGCAAATTTTGAATACCTTAACATTCAGTCTGCAAAATCTATTTTGAATTGAAAAGAAACGGCAAGCAAGAGGAGGAGGAAGGCTTTTTTGAGAGTTTTCCTCCTTTGTATTTTCTTCGAATGGGGGAGGAGAACTGCCCGGTTTGAGAGGGGAGAAACAGATACCCGTTGAAAAATAGTCTTGTACATCTGATACTCCTGAAAAAAAAACACCCGGCTAAAATTTCTTCTAACCGGATGAAAAACTAAGGCACATAAAAATCTCTGTATAGATTTCGGGGGCAAAGAAAGTGGTTTATTTCCTCTTGTGCAATACCTAAAAATGGGGATTTTTTGTGCCGTTCTTGAAAAAAACTTCCGGAATCTAAATTTTTCGGTCAAAATTTGAATATTTCGCAAGTATTCGTCTCGGGAATCTTCTCTTTTTACGCCAATCCGGGAGGTCTGAGTGCTTGAAGGACCTCTTTTTTATCCTTTTCCATTTGTGTGCGCAAATCATCGAGAGAGCGGAAATGTTTTTCGGGACGCATATACTTTTTGAATGCAATGTTTAGTGTCTCTCCGTATATATCTCCCTCAAAATCAAAGAGATGAACCTCAATGGTTTGGGAATTTCCTGCGTTTATGGTGGGGCGCAAGCCGATATTTAACATCCCGGAATAAGATTTTCCTTGCAGCTGAACTGTGGCTGCATATACTCCATCTTTGGGGATAAGTTTGTCAGGGTCTTCGGGAGATATGTTTGCTGTGGGAAAGTTCAGGGTGCGTCCGAGGTGATTCCCGTGTATAACTTTGCCTTTTATCGAATAAGCATAGCCCAACATGGAGTTCGCTTTTTCCGGATTTCCTTCTTTTAAGGCTTCTCTGATTCTTGAGGAACTTACCTGTTGTCCTTCTTTATCCACCCAAGGAGTGGATTCTATAAGTTTGATTTTTAGTGAATTACAAATATGCCTTAAGCCTGAGGAAGGAGTCAGGCGATCGCAACCAAAGCTGTGGTCATATCCGACAAGCAAACTTGAAATGCCTAATTTCTTATGCAAAAGATTCTTGATGAAATCACTGCCGCTTGTTTTTGCAAATTCTAAATTGAAGGGGTATTGTATCAAATAATCCACACCGGCTTTTTCAAGCAAACGAGTTTTTTCATCTTCGGAAGTCAGCATGCTTGGTTTGGTCTTTGCCGGTTGTAAAACCTTGCGCGGGTGCGGGTGCAAGGAGAAAACGACACTTTTGCCCCGGATGCTTTGTGCTTCCTTTACCAAGCTGTGCAACAAAAATAAATGCCCTTTGTGTACGCCGTCAAAGATGCCTACGGTCAGGGCTAATTTTTCTGAACGTAGGTCTTCTATCTTGCTGATTGTGAGCATTCTACGAATAGCGTCTTGTGTGAATGATTCCCTTAAACTCTTTCGACGTATTCGCGGGTTCGAGTATCTATCTTAAGGGTATCGCCGATGTTGATGAATAACGGAACTTTGATTTCTGCTCCGGTTTCCATTTTGGCGGGTTTGGTTGCCGAAGAAGAAGCGGTGTCTCCTTTAAATCCGGGTTCGGTATATTCAACTGCCAATTCTACGAAAGGGGGCAAATCACAAGAGAGCACTTGGTTGTTTTCTGCTCGGAAAAGCATCTCGACTTCTTGTCCGTCTTTTAACAAGTCGTAATTATCCACGAGTTCTTCTTGCAAAGAAATTTGCTCGTAGGTTTTTGCGTGCATAAAGTTGTAGCCCATATCGTCCTTGTAGAGAAATTGATACGGGTGTCGTTCGACTCTTACTTCTTGGACTTTTACTCCGGATGTGAAGGTGTTTTCCAAAACTTTTCCGGTGGAAAGGCTTTTCAATTTTGTACGTACAAAAGCGGGACCTTTCCCGGGTTTTACGTGTTGAAAATAAACGATTTTATACAAATCGCCTTTAAATTCTATGGTTAATCCGTTTTTAAAATCTGCTGTCGTTGCCATTTATGAAATCTATGTTTATTTTTCCGGCAAAGGTATTTTATTTTTCTTAAAGAACAAATTTGTTCTTCAAAGTTCTTCCTTTTGATAGGGCACTTGCCTTTTGGTAGGGGGCAAATGATTTCTGTCTCTTTTGGGAAACAAGGTGGACGTGAGTGCCGAAAAATAGCGAAATTGAAACAGTTTTATTCCAAATTATTTTCAAGAATGTGATTTTGTTCGTTCATTCTCTGTTACGGGGTACTTTTGCGTTTTGTAAGGCTTGCTTGCCGGAGTATGTTGTTTTTGTGTATTTTGTATTCGATTTTTGCCGGAGAAAAAATAAATATTTGACAATAAAAATGGTGTATCAATCGTTAGGGAGTAGTTTTTAATACGAAATTTGAAGAATAATGACATCAAAAATTTTAAGGTATTGTTTCTCCGCAATTTTTGTCTTTTGTGGGGCTGTTTCGGTTTTTGCACAAAACAGTGTCATCGGGCAAGACTTGGATGAGAAATTCAACGTAATAACAACAGGAGTCCCGTTTTTGACTATAGCTCCCGACTCCCGAGCCGGGGCGATGGGGAATGCCGGGGTTGCCTCCTCGCCGGATGCCAATTCCATTTATTGGAATCCTTCCAAATATGCTTTTATAGATAAGCAATTGGCGGTCAATTTTTCATATATTCCCTGGTTGCGTAACTTGGTTAAAGATATTAATTTTCAGAACCTCTCTGCCGCTTACAAAATTGACAAGAAGCAGGCTGTGGGGCTTTCATTAATGTACTTTTCTTTGGGAGAAATTTCTTTTACCGGGGTGCAGGGAACAAAAATCATGGATTTTAAGCCTAATGAATTTTCCATAGATGCGGCTTATGCTTTGAAACTTTCCGAATACCTTTCCGGAGGTGTGGCTTTTCGTTATGTGCATTCGAATTTGACGGGTAAAATTCCCGTGGCAGGTTCCGGTTCTCCCACAAGACCGGGCAATGCTTTTGCCGGAGATATTTCCTTTTATTTTACGAAGCCCTTTACTGTGCAAGAAAAAGAAAGTAATTTGAGTGCGGGGATCAATATTTCTAATTTAGGAAGCAAAATTTCATACAGCAAAGACAGTTATTACGAAGATTTCTTGCCGGCAAACCTGCGTTTGGGGCTTGCCTATAAACTCCATATTGATGATTATAACTCTCTGACTGCCATGTTGGATGTAAATAAACTTCTTGTGCCAACTCCTCCGCGCTATATCAGAGATTCCAGTGGAAATGTAACAGACACCATCGGCAAAGATCCTCGTGTTTCTGTACCGGTTGCGCTGTTTCAGTCATTTTATGATGCTCCCGGAGGTGCAAAGGAAGAGTTTCATGAAATTATGTATTCCGGAGGTTTGGAATATTGGTATATGGAAAAATTTGCCCTGCGCGCCGGGTATTTTCATGAGCATGATTCCAAAGGCGGACGCAAGTTTTTTACTCTTGGGGTAGGCTTGAGGCTCAATGTTCTCAATTTTGACTTTGCTTATGTTATTCCCACGGTCGGAAAACAAAATCCCTTGGCAAATACGCTGCGATTTACTTTGGGTATAAATATCAAAAAAATAGGCGAAAAATAAGGGTATGAACATTGCAATTATCGGGTACGGAAAAATGGGAAAAGCGATTGAACAAATCGCCCTTCGTCGCAATCACAAGATATCTTACAAACTGGAAGCCGAGGATATGAGAAAAATATCTTCGGAAGAATTAAGACAAGTCGATGTCGCTATTGAATTTACGACTCCCGCAGCTGCTTTGTCAAACTATTTGAAATGTTTTGAAGCACAAATTCCCGTTGTTTCCGGCACCACCGGCTGGCTTGATAAAATGAAAACCGTACAAAATCTTTGTATCCGGGAAAATCAAACATTTTTCTATGCTTCCAACTTCAGTATCGGAGTGAATTTGTTTTTTCAACTCAATCGATATCTGGCAAAGATAATGTCCGGATACCCGAATTATACCCCTTCCATCGAGGAAACGCATCACATTCATAAATTGGATGCACCGAGCGGTACGGCAATTACCTTGGCAGAAGACATCCTTGCGGAGATCCCTCGCATACAATCTTGGACAAATACCGAAGCCGACGAAGCAAATTCTCTTTCGGTACTGTCTCGGCGGCAGGGCGAAGTGCCCGGAACGCATCAAATTACTTACAGCTCCGAAGTGGATGACCTTTCAATCACCCATACGGCTCACAGTCGCGAAGGCTTTGCTATGGGGGCGGTGATCGCTGCCGAGTTTGTGCAAAACAAAAAAGGATTCCTTTCTATGAAGGATTTATTGCAGATTTGATTTTATTTTTTACCTTCGAATCCTGAAATATTAAGCAAACCTTTGTAAAATAAAGATAATGAGAAACTTACTTAAAAACAAGTGGTTCAAATTTGCGTTGTGGACAATCATTTTTTTGCTCTTCGTTCTTTGGATCGGCAATGCCTGGTTGTTGTTTGGCGTGTTGATTATTTATGACTATTACATCAGCAAAAAAGTCAATTGGACATTTTGGAAGAAACGCAATTTAAAGAAAAAGAGCAAATGGATAGAATGGGTTGATGCTCTCGTTTTTGCCGTGATAGCGGCATCCATTATTCGTATCTTTTTTATTGAAGCATACATGATTCCGACTCCGTCGCTCGAAAAAACATTACTCGTGGGTGATCACCTTTTTGTCAGCAAAGTCAGTTACGGACCTCGCTTGCCCAATACTCCCGTGGCCATCCCTTTTACGCACACCATACAAGGGTCTAAATTCAAACCTTATTGGGATGTTATACAACGTCCTTATAAACGTTTGAAAGGGCTGGGAAAGATACAACGCAATGACATTGTTGTGTTTAACTTCCCCATGGGCGATACCGTAGTTTTGCAAAATTCCGCCGTAAGTTATTACCAGATTCTGAGAGATTATGCGAATAGGTTGAAATACGAAGATCAAATATTTGGCAAACCTTTAAAATCGGATAAGTTGTACGAAAGCCTGGCGCGAAAAGTTATTTTTTCCAATTTTTCTGTAGTAACCCGACCAGTTGACAAAAAAGACAACTACGTCAAAAGGTGTGTGGGCATGCCCGGGGATTCATTCTGTATAAAGAAATCCGATATTTATATTAACGGAAAAAAAGTTCCCAAACCCCGATACAGCCAACAAAATTACCACATTGAAATGCAACCGGGAAAAAGTTGGAACAAGAAAAAATTGATCGACATGGGGATTAGTGAAGAAGATCTGAACAGACCGGCAGTCGACAGCATCGGGCGACATATATTGCCGCTGACCTCTGAAATGGTCAAAAAAATCAAGAAATTCAAAAGTGTCAAAAGTGTTAATCTTGTTTCCGGGGCGACTCGAAAAGGCGATTATAATCGGCGAATCTTTCCGCACAACCCTCGTTATCCGTGGAATGCCGATTATTTCGGGACTTTGTTTATTCCGAACGCCGGCGCTACAGTGCAGTTAGATACAAGCAATTTGTGTTTATACGAGCGAATTATTGATGTTTATGAAAAAAATGACCTGAAAGTCAAAAATGGAAATATATATATAAATGGTAAATTATCAGATAGTTATACCTTTAAAATGAACTATTACTTTATGATGGGAGACAATCGAGATAATTCCGCCGATTCTCGTTTCTGGGGATTTGTGCCGGAAGACCATATTGTCGGGAAACCGGCTTTTATCTGGCTTTCCTTGGATAAAGAAAAATCTTGGTTCAAAGGACGTATCCGATTCAATCGTTTCTTTAAAGGCGTAAAAAGTTGTGATTGATGGACGGTTTTTTCCTTCCGGAATAGAATACTTTTTTTACAAAATACAAGCAAAATGATATTAATAGATAATCCTTATGTGTCTGATTTATTGAAGGATACAATTAAACAAAACCGCTACAAAGTAGTTGGAACGAAGGCTGCCAAAGAGTTGGCTCCGAATTTGGAAAATTACTTTATGGATGATGCAGAGGCTCGAAAGAATTTCCAAGAAAAAAAGATCCTTTATGCCAATTCTGAAAATGCTATCGAGTGGATAAAAAAACAATTGGCGGACACGGATTTGCCGGCGCAAATCGATGTATTTAAAAACAAAGGCTTATTTCGGGATATGTTAAAAAAGATGTATCCGGATTTTGCATACAAAAAAATAAAGATAGGAGAATTGGCGGATTTTGATCCGAAAGATTTCGGATTTCCTTTCATCTTGAAACCGGCAATCGGCTTCTTTTCCATGGGAATTTATGTGATAGAAACTCCCGAAGATTGGCAGCAAGCCTTGAAAAACCTGGATGTAGAATTAGAACAGATCAAGGGCTTATACCCGGAAGAGGTCATGAATAATCAATCTTTCTTATTGGAGCAATACATTGAAGGTCAGGAGTTTGCGGTCGATGCTTATTTTGACAAAAACAGCCGACCGGTGATTTTGAATATCTACGAACACATTTTTACCGGAACAAAAGACGTGAGTGACCGTGCCTATTTCACCTCCAAAAAGGTGATAGAAAAGACGTACGATTCTTTCGAGAAAATTTTGGAATATATCGGGCAAAGTACCGGAATCAAACAATTTCCGATGCATATCGAGTTTCGTATAACACCTGAGAATCAGGCAATTCCGATTGAAGCCAATCCTTTACGCTTCGCCGGTTGGTGCATGGCGGATATGGCTTATTATGCTTGGGGCATCAACCCTTATACTTGTTTCTTGGAGCAACAGAAACCGGATTTGAGGAAGATTTGCCAAGCCAAGGAAGGCAAGCAATACAACGTAATTATTGCCAATACACCGAAAAATACCGATCTGAAAGAAATAAAAACCGTAGATTATGAAAAATTTACGGGAGATTTCTCGAATTTACTTCAGATACATAAAACAAATTACAAAAAATATCCGGTGTTTGCTTTTGCGTTCTCAGAAACTTCCGAAATGGAGAAAGAGGAAATCAATCATTTCTTGCACAGTTCCTTAGAGGAATATGTTGTGCTGAAATAGACAGCTTATTTGTTGCAATAGAAAAGGGGAAATTCCCTTATAAAGAGTCGAAGAACTAAAAAAATATGTTTTTCGACTCTTTTTTATTTAGAAAAATCTCTATGATAGTAAAGATATTCCGTATTTATAAAAGAGAAGATCAGATATAACGAAAGAAAATAGAGAAATTTATCGTATTTCCTTGTAGATATTTAGGATTATTTCATATAAAAATTGACATCTTTCTTATATATGTAGGTATCTTCTCTATAAAATGAAGTATTTTCCGAATATAGATAGTATTATACTTCAATGTGCTTAATAATTACTATAAATATATAAGATTATCTCATTATGTAATGAATGTATTTCAAAAATAAATGTATATTTTTCTTGAAGAAATTATATTTTACCAAATATAATTCAATGGTTCTCATAAATAAATAATATATTACCTAAAATAAATGGATGTTTCCCTTTTGGAAATGGTATTTTACCAAAAATAAATGGATAATTACCGGGAGTAAATGAAAGTTTACCGGTAATGTATGAGATATTTTCGGTAAAATATGGTTTATTCTTGGAATATATTTGTATATATCCGGTAAAAGTCTATATTATTTGTATAATAATGTTTATATTTGCAGGAATTATCCTATACTATTTGTAAGAATGTTGTTTATAATTGGAGTAAATACAATTCAAGTAGGGTAGAGGTATAAAAAAGGCAGGTAATTAAGATTACCTGCCGGGATATATTTAGATAAGTTTGAACTTTGTTAATATAAACTCCGTATTTTCTGTTTTCTAACAGCCAATATCCCTAAAAAAGTTGGGATATGATTTCTTTACGCAGTCCGCATTGTGAATTACCACGGGATTCTTCGCCGACAGGGCGGCAACAGTACAAGCCATGGCAATCCTGTGGTCGTTATGTGAGTCAATGTCTCCTCCCTGTACGGGATTTCCTCCATTTATTTGCATCTCGTCTCTGGAAAGACTGATTTCTACGCCCATCTTAGTAAACTCACTTTTCAAAGTTTCGGCACGGTTACTCTCCTTATTGATCAACCTTCCGGTTCCTTTGATTATTGAAGATCCCTTACAGTAGGCGGCCAAAGCAACCAAGGGCGGGAATAAATCCGGACAGTCCGTTGCGTCAAAAACAAAGGGTTTTAGAGTCGATTGGGCGGTCGTTATTTCATCCTCTTTGATCGTCAGGGATCCGCCCATTTGTTGTATTGCTTCCAATATCTTTTTGTCGGACTGCGAAGAGTCGAGAGACAAGCCTCTTACCTCCGCTTTGCCTGCAATTAAGCCCGCTGCCAACAAAAACGAGGCACTGCTCCAATCATTTTCCACATGATATTTCTCCAAACCGTACCGTTGATTTCCTTTGATGTAGAACCGCTCGTATCCCTCTCTCTCAACCTCGACTCCAAACTCTTTCATCATCCGAATAGTCAGGTCGATATAAGGTTTACTGACCGTGTTTTTTGAAATAATTTCTGAATCTCCCGGCAATATCGGCAAAGCCATCAGCAAACCCGTCAACGTTTGCGAACTTTCGGCATTTTCCAAATAAATATTGCCCGACTTTAATTTTCCGGACATCTTTGCGGGTAAAAAATCGCCCTCAGATTCGATCTGCAAGCCCATACTTCTCAATGCTTGAAAAGCTGCTCGCATCGGGCGTTTCAGCAAGCCTTCCTTTCCGGAAAGCAAGAAATCCTTGCCGTAAATTCCCAAGATAGGCATAAACATTCGGGCAGCCAATCCGGATTCAAAAAAATTGATTGTCGTTTGTGAGACTTCTCGTATTTTCTCTATAATCAATTGATTAACAGTAAATTGAACGGAAGCTCCCAAGGCGCCCGCTATACGCAAAGAGACCATCGAATCCTCGCTGAAAGAAGGATTGGTAATCACCGTTCGATGCTCGGAGAGCACCCCCAAAGCTACTGCTCGTTGCATGATACTTTTAGCTGCCGGAGCATTCACCTTTCGGTCAAAATGTCCGGGATTAACAGTTACTTCTTTTTTGTGATATACGGGTCTTTTCTTTGCCATTTTCTATTCCTTTAAAGTTTGTTCCGGTCGGCGTGCAGAAGGCAGAATATATTTGTCCCTACACAGAATTAATTACACAAAATTATAAAATTAATGAAGATTTGGGCAAGATTAGGTCAAATATTTGCAAATCTAATTATAATTTATCGCAAAATTTGCCCAAAATGTTTTTTATAAATTTGCAGCATCAATCGTGCACGTAACTGAAGGAATTTGGAGAGTATTAATTTGTTGCATTTTATGAGATTAAAATATTACATTTGCCGCCTGTATTTTTAATTCGTAATCTTTTAAAACATGGCGAGAAATAACAAATTAAAAGTAATTAAAGACTCTAAATTTATAAAACAAAGAAGATACGAAGCCATCCTATTTTTGGCAATATTCTTTGCTTTTTTTGGACTGCTGGGAAGCAGAATGGGGGTAAGCAATATGCTGAATACCCTTATGAAAACAGCTTGGGATTTGCTTTTAAATACAGTATTCTACATAATGGGTATTACCGTACTTACGGGAGCCTTGGGTAAATTATTAATTGAGTTTGGAGTTGTACGACTTTTAGAAAAGTTATTATCACCATTAATGCGACCGCTTTTTAGATTGCCCGGCGTGGCATCTATTGCCGGTCTGATGACTTTCTTCTCTGATAATCCCGCGATTATCAGTTTGGCAAACGAAAAGAATTTTAGTAAGTACTTTTTAAAGAGGGAGTTAGTGTCTTTGACTAATTTCGGAACTGCCTTTGGGATGGGCTTGGTTGTTTTGGCGTATATGAGTGGTTTTGGTTATTTTCATGAATCGTTAATTGGTATTTTGGGGGCAATTGCAGGGGCAATTATTTCCACGCGCATAATGCAAAGACTTATAAAAGACGAATTTGCAGACGAAGCCGGCATGAAACGAAAAACCAATTTGGAAGAGGAAGACGACGAAGCAAAAATTAGTTACAAATCAAAAGGCGGTGCTTTTATGCGATTTTTAAATGCCATCTTGGACGGAGGAAAAAGCGGTGTAGAAATGGGCTTAAATATTATTCCGGGTGTATTGATTATCAGTTCTGCCATAATGATTGTAACTTTCGGAGTTAAAGACCCTGCTGTTGGTTATCAGGGATTAGCATACGAGGGAGTTCCGATTTTACCCTATCTTGCAGGAAAGATTGATTGGTTTTTTATGGCTCTATTTGGTTTTGAAAACCCTGAACTTATCGCTTTCCCGATAACTTCGCTTGGAGCTGTGGGAGCCGCGCTGTCTTTGGTCAAAGCCTTTGATGCACAGAGCCTTATAAACGGAAACGCCATAGCCGTTTTTACAGCTATGGGAATGTGTTGGAGTGGATATTTAAGTACTCATACGGCTATGTTAGACTCGCTGGGATACAGGCGGTTAACGGGCAAAGCGTTGATTTCTCACACAATAGGAGGTCTTTGTGCGGGTGTGGTGGCGCATTACATTTATGTTTTGGTTAGTTTGTTTTATACTTTTGCATAAGGTGAAAATATAAAAAGAACAAACTGCTGCATCGCCGAAAAATTTTGAGACACTCATACACGGATGCAAAGAGACCTGCTCTTTGTGTTTTTGAAATTTCTTGCGTCTTGACTTTCGTTATTTGGGGGATTATAACTTTATTCTTTTTGCAAACAATCGGGGGCAAGTGAGGTCATTCCTTCTAAAACTTCGTATTTTCTTATTGCCTTCGGGATCGTTTTGAAATTAGGGTTTAAAGTAATGCTAAAAGGAAGCGACATATATGCGTTTTCTTCTTCATCATCGTTTATTCCAAAGGCATTTGAGGCTATTTTTTCAACTTTTCGCAAATCTTCTTGTCCGTTGAGGTCAAAATGCATAAAAGAAACGTTACATTCTAATAAGGTTTTACCATCAGCACTCAGTTTGTAATTATTTTGGGGATAATTCGTTTTTACCTTGCAAGATAAAACCTTTCCTTGTTTGTCTTTCTTAATCGTTCTCTTATAAACAGGATTGCCACATTCAGGCATTGTCAAAATTTCTACATCATAAGCATCATAAACTATTTCTTCCGCACATCTGTATTCTCGCAAATTTTGCCACATTGTTTTAGTCTTGACACCTATATCAGAAGTAACATAAATTATTTCTTCAAAATACTCAAACTCGTTATGAGTTGAAACTTTTATAATATCCCCATTTTTATCGTATTTACAATATAGTTCGCCTCGCTCGTATTTTTTATGTCCTTTCACATTGGCATCTTTCTTATACCTGCCATTTTTCAATAAAAATGCAATATAATCTTCAAAACCGTTCGGATTTACAATTCCATTGGGACAACAGCCTATTTGTATTCCGTTGGGTTTGGTGTTGGTCGGCTCAACACAAGCCGACGAATAATATTCGCCAAAAGGAACCGGTAAACTTTGTAATTTTTTATTCGTTTTTTTGTCGTAAACGTTTATTTGTTTGACGAAACGAATGGTCTTATCATAAAAACCCACGCCCCAAGCGCTCTCGACCGTAAAGTAATGTTTATCGGTTCTGTATTCTTGCAATTCTTCAAAGTTGTCTTTCTGATCTTTCGTGATAATCTCAACCGCCTGTAAATGAATCGGATATGTTTTTGTTCCTTTCGGGTTTACATATTTGCCCGTCATTTCAAAAGTTAGCTTCTTGTTGTTTTTAAAAGATAAAGTCCCGCCTTTTTTGTATCCTTTTCCTTTTTTCTTCGGGAATTGTTCGTTCAGGCAAATGTAGTTCTTTGTATTGTCATACTTCAATTTTAGCGGATTATTTATTTTGTTGTACATATACAGAGATACTTCCGGATTATCATCCGGAATACCTGCTTTGTTTTGCAATTGAAGCGTTATATGATTGTCGCCCAACGTGCCTCTGTATTTTACAATGTGGATATTTTCAAGTTTTGTAGTTTGAAATAACTCTTTTAATTGTTCGGTGTCAATGGCGATTTCCGGTGTTTCCTCATTGCTGATGATTTCACTGTCTTCGTAGGATTCCGCTACCGCTTCTGCTTCAGAATTTTCGTTATTTTCCTTATTTTCGTTACCTCCGCAGGACGAGATTATAGCCATAAGGGCTACTACTAATAAAATACTTACTTTTTTCATTTGATTTTTTTTTTGAATATTGGCTTTGGTTTGACTTTTATTTATTTGTTAATAATTTTTTTTGTGAGGGCGAAATATTTTTCGAGTAATTGCTTCGGGAATACTTGTAAAATTGGGATTTAATATGATAGAAATATCAAAAAACACTCCTTCGACACATTCATCAAAAGCATCTATCGCAATTTTTTCAACCCTTCTTAAATCGTCTTGACCGTTAAAATTTATAATAGCCCAGTCCGCATCTTTCCACTCCAACAATGTTTTGCCGTCGGCGCTGAGTTCGTACGAATCTTTGGGATAATTAGTCTCAACAGTAACGGTCTTTTTTCCTGTTTTTTTGTCTGTTTTTGTAGTTGACATATAATCAGGTTTTTCGTTAGAGCCCAAACTGTAATCAAAAGGCATAATGATAATTTCTTCGCTATAAGTTTTATATTCTCTATTGATAATCAGCATATTATTACGACCATCCTCATTTATATTTTCCGAAAAACCATTATTGGTTGTTACATAAATTACATTACGATATGGATTATACATATCCCAAATTTCTTCAACAATATCGCCGTTTTCATTATATCCTCGATACATTGTGCCAACGTCGTATTCGTCGTGTCCTTTCACTAAACTGTCTTTTTCATATTTCCCGTTTTTGGGCAAAAATGCAATGTAATCCACATTAACATTGTCATTTAAAGCTCTTGGACAACAGCCTATTTGTATTCCGTCGGGTTTGGTGTTGGTCGGCTCAACGCAAGCAAACGTATAATATTTACCAAAAGAAACAGGTAAACTTTGTAATTTTTTGTTCGTTTTTTTATCGTAAACGTTTATTTGCTTAACAAAACGAATGGTGTCATCGTAAAAACCCACGCCCCAAGCACTTTCAACCGTAAAATAATGTTCATCGGTTCTGTGTTCTTGCAATTCTTCAAAATTTTCTTTTTGAACTCTCGTTATAACTTCAACCGCCTGCAAATGAACAGGATATGTTTTTGTGCCTTTCGGATTAACATATTCGCCCGTCATTTCAAGGGTTAGTTCTTTATTATTTTTAAAAGATAAAGTACCGCCTTTTTTGTATCCGTCTTTGTTTTTCTTCGGAAAAAGTTCGTTCAGGCAAATGTAATTTTTCTTTTGGTCATACTCCAATGCTAACGGGTTATTTATCTTATCGTACATATACATAGACACTTGCATATTA
>PDWI01008925.1_pt1 | contig 14806 bp, 14 predicted proteins | sample 1430891 | NCBI WGS metagenome assembly PDWI01 (sample SAMN01162508, study PRJNA174530) | Oral metagenome, whole genome shotgun sequencing project. | biome: Marine environment; feature: Marine mammal; material: Swab sample of the gingival sulcus; isolation source: swab sample of gingival sulcus... | reverse complement strand
CCGGGCTGAGCAATTGGGTAATCACGACTTTTCGGCCATGTGGGCCGGACAAAACGCCTGTCTGGCAGTCCCCGGTAGTGCCAAGCAGATTATCCGTCACCTTTTACCAACGGTTGTTTAAGTTTGCACAGTTATTTTTGCCTGATGCTTGATGGCAAAATTACAGGAATTGGCAATAAAGCACATTTTATTGGCTTCCTTATGTAAAGCCTTTGCTTTGGCAACTTGATTGGCATCGGTGATATTGACGGTGGGATTTAAGGTTACTGCGACAAATCGTCCGCTGCCATCTTCAGCTTCCTGCATAACACCCGTGGCGTTATCCACATATTCGGTGACAACAATGTCATTGACGGCACATAAGTGCAAATACCACAGCATATGACAAGCTGATAGTGAAGATAAAAACAAGTCTTCCGGGTTGTATTTTGTCTTATCCCCCAAAAAAGCAGGATCGGCGGAGCCGTTAATCTTGTCATATTTTTCGTTTGCCGAAATGCTATAATCTCTACTGTAGGAACGGTAAGTTCTTGTTCCGTTGCCACTGTTGCCCGTCCATTCGATATTGACTTCGTAGTCGTGTTTTTTCATCGTCATAATATTATGTTTTGAAATATAAGTAATTTATTCCGGTACTAATAAACCTCGCTGTGATGCCGGGCGCTCGAGGCCGCGCAACAGCCAATCGGGGACATGTTTTAATTGGTCGTATGCAACCAACTCTCCAGCTTGGTAAAAATCCACCAAACAGCGCACCCAGCCCAGCAGAGAAATATCAGCGATACTATACTCGTCACCCATTATCCATTGGCGTTCGGACAGACGGTCATCTAGTAGGTTAAGCAGACGCTTGCTTTCATCGATATAGCGTTGTAACGGGCGTTTATCTTCGATTTCTTTCCCGGCGAATTTATAAAAAAAGCCCAGCTGTCCAAACATAGGACCAACAGCGCCCATCTGGAAAAACATCCATTGCAGCGTTTGATATCGGGCGGCGGGTTCAGTGGGTAATAATTGTCCACTTTTTTCCGCTAAATAGACCAAGATAGCACCCGATTCAAACAGTGCCAAGGGTTTGCCATCGGTTGTATTGGGGTCGATAATCGCTGGTATCTTGCCATTCGGGTTAAGGGACAAAAATTCCTTAGTCCAAGTTTGGTTTTCCCTGATATCCACCCTGTGGGCCTCGTAAGGCAGCCCGATTTCTTCCAGCATCATTGACACCTTAACTCCGTTGGGGGTTGGGTAAGAATACAATTGCAAGCGCTCCAGATGTTGAGCCGGGTATTGTTTTAAAATGGGGAAGTCTGCTTTGTCTAACATGAACATGCTCCGTAGTAAATTGTGTAAAGCATTTTTAAATAACTTTTCAACCTAAATGAATACTAGCTATAATAGCGCGAATTCCAAATTATTACCAACGATCTAGCATTTTCCTCAGTAACAATTAGCTCAATAAACTTTTTGTTGCCGAGATGAGAAAGGTAAAAAGCCACTTACCATATGAATAATACCTACACCAACGTGAGTCTAGCAACCCTATCTACCAACGCTGACGAGAATAATTTTACCCGATGAACGCGAACAGCTTAACCAATTACTTAAAGGTTTGTTAGCTTCTCTGGTATAAGGGAATAAAGTTTCTCTACCGTCTAAACAAAATTATTGGTCGTGAGGTAAAGTATCCTCAGGTTTTAGTAAAAAAGTACCGTCATTCTGATATTACCGCATCAATTAATTAAAATAATTGGTCAGCCATTTAACATAATATTTGTACTTTTCCCCCTATTTCGATATTATCTAGCGGTATTAACACAAATAAGTTAAGCAAAAAATATTATGTCATCAGATAGCACACATTCAACAATATATTGGCAAATGCACTTGTCTGCCTTTTTGCAGTGTTTGCTCGCTCAAAGGCAACTGTCGCCGCATACGCAAAATAATTATCAGCGTGATATTTTGACATTTTTTCGTTGGTACAATAATTATGCAGAAACTACCGAACTTGATAATCGCTGTATTCAACACTTTGTCGGCTATTTAAATCGGCAGAAAAAATCACCTGCAACCATTGCCCGAAACCTTTCGGCAATTCGTCAATATTTTGAATATTTAGTGGAAAAAAATATTATTCCGGATAACCCCGCTGCATTGGTTAAAGCGCCTAAAAAAGCCAAGGTATTGCCCAAAGCATTAGCTGTTGATGACATTAATCAACTACTGGACAATCCCGGTCAATATTTTGATTTAAGCAACCCATTACAGTTACGAGATTATGCCATTTTAGAATTATTGTATTCAACGGGTGTGCGAGTTGCCGAGCTAGCATCAATGGATATTAACGATTTAGATTTAAGCAGTGGGCAGGCAATTGTTATCGGCAAAGGTAATAAAGAGCGCCTAATTCATATTGGTGAAAAAGCCACACAAGCCATAAAGCAATGGCTTGCCGTTAGACAGGATTTATTACCACAAGACAAAATACAGTCCTCCCCTGCCCTTTTTCTCAATAAACAAGGCAACCGCCTTTCTATTCGTGGCATACAATATCAATTAAAGGCCTTAGGGCAACGCTTTAATCTCAATCTTAACTTACACCCACATATGTTGCGTCATAGCTTTGGCAGTCATCTACTGCAATCAGGGGCAGATTTGCGCTCGGTACAAGAAATGCTCGGACATAGCGATATTTCCAGCACACAAATTTATACACATTTGGACTTCCAACACCTTGCCCAAGCCTACGACAAAGCTCACCCAAGAGCAAAACGAAATAAAAAGAATTGAGAAAAATAAATGTTAAACACAGAATGACGGTACTTTTTACCGTCATTCTGTCAATCAAACTAATCCTTTTTACCTGCTTTAACTGCGGCTTTTGCACTTTTAGCCGCTAATTTTCCTGTCTTTTTCAATAGACTAACAATAATTGTGATAACGCCAATAATCATTAAAGGAACACCAATAATTGCCCCAATCCCTGTAAACATAGCCACTAAGCCAATTAAAAATAAAATAATACCAATAATCATTGTTTTCTCCTGTTAGTTATTAAATTAATCCATCTTTTTAGAAAAATTATTGTATCTTAATCGCAATTCACTTCTTGCACTTTGTACTAAATAACAGGGGTAGCTGATTGCAACCGCAGATTTTTTTGTCCAAGGTGCTTTTTGATAGTCGTCAACACATTGATTATAATCTTTTTTTAATTGCTCGTAGTTATTAATATAATTGGTAACAATAGTTTTTTCCTTTTCTTTTTTTACTGCGTTGCAAGCTTGGCAAGCAGGCGACCAACCATCCGTACATAGCGCGTCTTTCTTTTTTAGTAGCGCCTTGAAGTCTAATTGGCTTAGCTCTTTAATTCCTTGCTCTTTAGTCGCCACTTTCCAAATATCACACGCAGAATATTTTCTTGCATCTTTACTGCAATACACTTCTCTACTTGTGGCAAGTTTATCAAAACCTTGTTGCTGTAGCTCCGCTAGCCCTTCTTGTTTTTTCTTTTCATATAAAGCTAATTCTGCTTTACATCGATAATTGGTGTCCAAAATAAAAGATTTTCTACACTGGGAACTGACAAAATACTTTGCATATGCTTGCCACGACAATTTGCCATGCTGTTTTTCTACCTCTGCTAGGGCTTTATCCAGCTCAGCTTTTTGTTTTGCCGCTTTTTCCTCTTGTTCTTTTTCATATTGCTGCTTACGATGAAATTTAACTGCCTCTTTAGCATAATGACACTCAGATTTTTTATCATATAGTTGTTCCAATTTTTCCTTATTTCCATCCTTAAAAGCTTCTTTCGCTTCTATCTTGCAAGCAGAAAGTTTCTCCTTAGCTTTATTGGGATTATTCAAATAGTAATCCTTATCCTTTTCTGAACAAGCCGTTAATGAAAGCCCCATTATCAAGGTCAATAGCAGAGTTATATATTGCATTCCTTATCCTCTAATGAATTATCCCAAAATGGTATTATCCTAAAAAAGGATAAAAATATCAATACAATTCACATTGATATTAAAATCCTTTGAAAAGCATTTATAAAAAAAGATACCGAAAAGCTATCCAGTTACTTATTGCAAAACGTAAGCAAAAAAAGATAACACAACAGATGATTGCTGATAAATTACAAAAACCTCAATCCTACATTGCTAAAATCGAAAAATATGAGCGTAAATTAGATATTCTTGAATTTATCGAACTATGTGAAGCGTTAGACCTTAGAGCCTCCGATGCTATTAAAGAAATTGAATAAGCGAATAGCCATAGAATGACGGTAAAAAATACAAAGATTAAGACTCCCGTAAAGTTATTAATAAATGAATAGGTATTAATAAACTAAATAAAAGTCGTTATCAATGTGATTGTTTTCTCCATAACTCTTTATAAAATAAAGAAAAAAACGATAGACTTTTTTGTCTTGCTGTCTTAAGATAAAGCCATAAATTAATCATTATTAGGGGCACAAAAATGCAAGGCAATACAGAAATTATACAAAATTTAAACCATCTACTCGGTGGCGAACTAGCCGCCAGAGACCAATATTTTATCCACTCGCTAATGTACAGTGAGTGGGGTTATCGAAAGCTATTTGAGCACAGCGGCCACGAATCGGATCATGAAAAAGAGCATGCTGAGTTATTGGTTCGCCGAATCCTTATGCTAGGTGGCACACCAGTGAGTAAACCCATTGCTGTCAATATCGGTTCTGATGTCGTGAGTATGCTAAAGTCTGACTTGGACGTTGAATACGAAGTTCGTGACAACCTAAAATCGGCCATCAAACTATGCGAGGAAAAACAAGATTACGTCACTCGCGATATGTTGGTTGAACAACTCGTTGATACCGAAGAGGATCACGCCCATTTCTTAGAAAAACAGCTGCATTTAATTGAGTCTATGGGCTTACAAAATTATTTGCAGTGCAAAGCACATCAATAAGGGAAGGGAAATTACAATGCAAGGTAAAAAAACCGTTTTAGTACAACTTAATAAAATTTTGCGTCACCAGTTGACAACGATTAACCAATATTTTCTACATGCTCGCATGCTAAAAAACTGGGGTTTCGATAACCTCAACGATATTATTTATAAGCAATCCATTCGAGAAATGAAAAATGCCGATAAAACCATAGAGCGGATATTGCTGTTAGAGGGGTTACCCAATTTACAAGACTTAGGCAAGCTGTACATTGGAGAGAACACTCAGGAAGTCTTTGTTTGCGATTTAAAGGCTGAAACCCAAAAGCATCAAGACTTAGTCTTAGCAATAACGGCTTGTGAAGATGAGCAAGACTACGTTAGTCGTAAACTATTGGTTGAATTTAAAGACGACAATGAAGAATATATTGATTGGTTACAAAACCAGCAAGAGCTTCTAGAGAGTCTGGGTAGGGAAAACTACTTACAGTCTGCTGTTTGATATACTTCCAATATTTTAGTTGCCAACAAAAAGCCCCCACAGTAAGTGAGGGCTTTTTTCATTGCAAAGTTATCAAATCAACAATATTCCGGAGAGTAAAACCCTACGCCTTTTTCAAGACTAATCTGTGAACTATCCCGATTCATCACGCAACGTTTCGACTGCTCGCTATCCGCTAAAAGATTAACAATCTCACCAAGACATCCACCACACTGTGTAGCAACTTCCAATTCACTCATTAAACCACCGACAGAATCAACACCCGCCGCAATGGCAGCATTAATCTCTTGGTCTGTAACAGCATGACATAAACAAACAAACATAATCTAAATGTTAATAATAACGGTTATTGTTCGCTCATCATAGCAAAACCCACCTACTACCGTCAAGCCTAAACAAAATGATATTTTAGAATGACGGTACAGTGCGCTTTCTATTGCATAAAATTGCAAAGCCAGCAACCATCAGGCTTCTGCTAAAGCCTCTGCTATCTCTAATCATTTTCCTTATGTGGCAGGTAAATTTTAATAACTCCCAAATTGACTGAAATAAATTAATTCCACTTATAAGACTGACTTATCAAACACACTCATTATGCTTGAGAAATCTAAGTCTGCGTGATCTTCAACGTGCTTAGTATACATATTGCGCGCTTGATCAGCCATGGGCGTTGCTACTCCCGTAGCTTCTGCGGTAACTTTGGCAAGATTCATATCTTTTAACATCAGTTTACTCATAAAACCGCCGGCGTAACCATTACTTGATGGTACACTATCGATAACGTTCGGATAGGGATTATACAATTCTAATGTCCAATTTCTCCCCGAGCTTTGTAGCATAATATCTGACAAAGTTTTAGCGTTTAGCCCATTCTTTACACCCAGATTAATCGCTTCTGCGGTAGCAGACATTAAAACCCCTAACAGCATGTTATTGCATATTTTTGCGACCTGCCCTGCACCATGGCCACCCGCATGAAAAATATTTTTTCCCATCGCTTCAAGAACAGGCTTGGCATCATTAAATGCATCTTCACTACCACCCACAATAAAAGTCAATGTGCCTGCAGACGCACCACCAGTTCCACCTGATACCGGAGCATCTAAAAAACGAATACCTTTAGCTTGTGCAGCTTCTGCAACTTCTCGAGCATCGACAGCTGCAATGGTAGAAGAATCAACCACCAAAGTCTTAGGGTTAAGGCTAGAAAAAACGCCTTCTTCTCCCACATAGACACTTTTAACATGCTGACCCGCCGGCAACATGCTAATTACCATATCCACATCAGCACAAGCCTCTTTGGGCGAATTTGCCACAACAGCACCCTGCTCTTGCATTTCGCCCAGTACCTCCTTATTTAAATCAAAAATAGTTAGGTCGTATCCTTTTTTAATTAAATTTTCCGCCATCGGTCTACCCATATTACCTAAACCGATAAAACCAATCGTCTTTATTACTGATTTATTACTCATGAGTTATCTCCTTTTTTGTTGTAAAATCTTTTATAAACAGATGATTGCTTATATTCTAATTGATTTAATTGCCAAGCTATCGTCACCTAGCCATTTTTCAAATGGGTGATTCCCTAATGCATAGGCCGATTCAAAATGCGAGTCAATATAATTTTTATCACATTCGGCAAGCGTTCTACTCCAGCTGGGATTTCTGTCTTTGTCGACCAATAGAGCTCGTACCCCCTCTCTAAAATCAGGATTATCAACACAGCGTAACGATAAGTTGTATTCCATATATAAGATCTGTTCAAGCGATAGTTTTTGGGCACGTTTAAAAATCTCAAAAGTTAGCGCAGCACTTACAGGGCAACCGTGTTGGTAAGTTTGTACAGCACGAACCACCCACTTATCATCAGCATATTTTTCTACAAGCTTCGGATCCTGTAATGCTTTATCTATATCCGAGATATCCCCTTTGTTGACAATTTCATTAATGACCTGCCAGTGGTTAGCAATATTACTTGACGGCAAATGCTCTGCATGGTGTATCCGACCTAATGCATGTGTAACAGTATCATGCAGATCTTCACTGTTTTTCCAGTCTGCCGTCGTCAGTACAGTCACCAAATTATCATATTTATCACTGGCAATAGCGCACTCCGCCATATTAGCTAAGATGGCATCTGAGGCATTGCAATTTGCACCCGTTAGCCCTAGGAATAACCCCGATTTTGCTGGCATACGCTGTAATAACCAGCTACCTGTAGCATCAGGATATAGACCTATAGTGATTTCCGGCATGGCAAATCGTGTCGTTTCGGTAACCACTCTATGACTAGACATTGCCATTATCCCCATGCCACCGCCCATAACGATACCATTTGCCCATAAGACAATTGGTTTGGGATAAAAATGCATCTGCCTGTATAACCCATACTCATTTTGAAAAAATGTTTCTGCATAAGGGTTTGGCATCGGCGGGTTATCAATCATAATCTCATACATCTTACGGATGTTGCCACCCGCACAAAATGCCTTGTCACCACTGCCTTTTAAAAGTATCGCAACAATATTTTCGTCATCATGCCACTCATCAAGTTGAGCAATCATAAGTTGGCACATTTCTAGACTCAAGGCATTAAGAGCCTTGGGATCATTAAGCGTAAGAACGCCTATCAAGTGACCGCTATCGGTAGGGAGTGTTTCAATTAAAACGGGCTGAGTCACATTTTCCTCCTTATACTTTCCATTGAGCAGAACGTTTCTCCAAGAAAGCTTTTACACCTTCTGCTTGATTTTCACCATCAAATAGTTTTATAAAATCCTCACGTTCGTTAATTAAATTAAATTTTGGCGGATTGCTACGTGCCGATTGAATCAAATTCTTACTAAAGGCAATAGCATCTGGTGATTGTTTAGCGACATTTTCTGCTAACGCAGTTGCGACCTCAAGTCCTTTGCCTTTTTCTACAACTTCTTCCACTAAACCGATTTCTAACGCTTTGCTTGCATCTACACGTTCGCCGCATAAAATCATACGCTTAGCCCAGCCTTCACCAACCAGCCAAGGCAAGTTCTGCGTGCCTCCGGCACAAGGAAGTAGGCCAACAGATAATTCTGGCAATGCCATGACCGCATGTGCTTCAGCAATGCGGATATCGCAAGCCATCGCAAATTCAAGACCTCCTCCCATCGCGTAGCCATTGATACAGGCAATAGAAACGCCACGAAATTCGGATAATGCTTCAAACCCCTCTCCAAAGGCAATGGCCATATCAGAAGCTTTGCCTTTATCTCCATCGGCAAAACTCTTTAGATCAGCCCCTGCTGAAAAAAATTTCTCTCCATCACCGTGCACTACAAGTACCTGAACTTTTCGATTGGCATTCAAATCTGTAACGAGCTGCTTGAGTGACCTCAAACTTTCCAATGTCCAAATATGTGCCGGTGGATTATTTAGCGTTAAGGTCGCAATATGACCATCGATACTTACATTTAAATTAGTATATGTCATTTGTATTTTCCAATTGGTTATTTAATAAATTAATTTGTGGCAAATCAACGAGCAAGGAATAACTTGCTATCAAAAGGATCAGTATTATAATCACTGAGATTGATATCAAAATCATCCACCGTGATGACAATTCTCATCAACTCACGAGCCGCAATGAGTTGCTCACGTTCTTCGGCAGTAATAATTTTTTTCTCAACTGCCTCATCAAGGCGCTCGCTAGGGCCAAATCCGGTTAACTCACCACTACGTTCCGCTTTTCGTAACATTTTTTCCAATTCTCTGGTTGCATTAATGGCATCAAGAGCAGGCTTCAGTGCAGCAATCGGTTCTTCAACGATTTTTGGGTCGCAAGTCGGAATATACATGTACTGAGATAGCCGATCCATCGTATCGCCAAAGGCCATCATCGTACGACTAACCTCTGTGCCAAGCGAATCTGAGGGTTTCTTACAACGACGACCAATTGGAAAAATAATTGCTTTTAGACTCCAAGCGAACGGACGAGAGGGTAAGTTATCAATAAACTCTACAAGTGCATTTTCAGCATTGAATAGAGAATCTTCTACAGCCCACGTTGCAAGCGGAAAATCACTATCAGGAGAGCCATCTTGTGTGAAGCGCTTGAGTACTGCAGAAGCAATAAATAAATTAGAAAAAGCATCACCCAAACGAGCAGATAACTTTTCTCGGAATTTTAACGAACCACCTAAACTAGCCATTGCAGTTTCACCGGAAAACGCAAAAGCAGCTGATAAGCGATTTATTCTTTGGTAATATTTTGCCATTTTGCCAACATCGGCTGGAACATTGGTAAAAGCCCCATTGGTTATTCCTAAAACAAAGCTACGGGCCTTATTACGCAATATTTGCTTAATATGGCCGGAAAAAGCGGCATCAAATCGATCTAGGTCGTTTTCACCCATTGCGTAAATCTCTTCTAGCGTATAACGATGACAACGAAACGCACCCTGTCCGAAAATCATCATAGAGCGAGTCAGAATGTTTGCTCCTTCAACGGTGATGGAAATGGGTATAGAATTATAAGCTGAAGCGAGATAATTCCGAGGACCAGTCACGACAGCTCGACCACCATGGATATCCATTGCGTCATTCACACATTTACGTGAGCGCTCAGTGCTATGGTATTTCAGAATCGCAGAGATGACAGACGGCTTTTCACCATTATCTAAAGCGACCAACGCTAAATCTTGTGAGGCTTGCATTTGGTAGGTATAACCACCAATACGCGATAACGCCTCGTCCACCCCTTCGAATTTACCAAGTGGTAAACCAAACTGATGACGGATACCAGAATAAGCTGCTGTGGTATAGCTACACAAAGCCCCTTTGGCAGCCGATAAAGCTGGCAAAGAAATACAACGACCAATAGACAAACATTCCATTAGCATACGCCAGCCCTGCCCGGCGTACTCTACCCCACCGATAATCCAGTCAACAGGAATAAATACATCCTTACCCGAAATAGGACCATTCATAAAAGGTGAATTATTTGGATAGTGGCGACGACCTTGGACTAATCCCTTGGTTCCTTTGGGTAAAAGTGCACAGGTAATACCTATATCTGCTTTATCACCTAATAAGCCATCCGGGTCTTTTAGTTTAAACGCTAACCCTACAACCGTTGCCACTGGTGCTAAAGTTATCCACCGTTTCTCAAACGTGATGCGAATACCCAACACATCAGTATGCTTTTCTCCTGTACGTGGGTCGGTGTAATTACCTCGTTCTACAACACCAAAATCAGGGATGGCACCTGCATCAGAACCAGCGTAAGGACTAGTCAACGCAAAGCAGGGAATCTCTATTCCTTTAGCAAGACGGGGTAAATAATAATCACACTGCTCTTGAGTACCATAATGTTGCAGCAACTCCCCAGGCCCGACAGAGTTGGGTATCATGACGGTAATCGCGGTGTTACCACAGCGTGTCGCAAGTTTGCCAACAATTTTGGCATGTGCCAAGTTTGAGAAACCTTTGCCACCATACTCTTTCTTGATAATTAAAGAATGAAATCCTTTTTCTTTAATAAATTCCCAAGCTTTTTGTGGAATATCACGATCTTTATGTACAACTCGCCAATCGTTAACTAAAGCACATAACTCTTCAACCGGACCATCAAGAAAGACCTGCTCTTCTTCAGTCAATTTAGGTGCTGGAAAACTGGAAAATTTATGCCAATCCGGTTGACCTGAATAAATTTCCGCATCCCACCAAACTGTACCCGCATCAATTGCTGCCTGTTCAGTACTGGATAGAGGTGGTATGACTTTTTTAACTTTCTCAAGAGCAAAACTACTGATTATTTTTTTACGCAACGCAGGAATACCGCCCACCGCACAAATAGCTAACACGATCAAAAGTAGTATCCAGTGCGCATTTATCACAACCAAAGCAATAACACTCGCAACAGCCCACAACCAAACGGGTGCACTGAAATAGGATAAAGCAGTAAGTAAAGCGAAAAACGCAACAATAACAACAATCCAAGTCATAAATAAACCTCATTTAAATGATTAATTCACATTTAAAAACTTACAAGGCGCAAGCACCAACCAATTATAGAAAAACACCACACTCAGAACCGCCCGTCCTTTATGCTCTTTATTCGAGTATCATAAAAATCATTTCAACGAAATTGTCGTATTCACACCCTTACTAGCTTCATCATCAAACCAACGTGCTGTTACTGTCTTAGTTTGAGTATAAAATTGAACAGCCTGTTTACCATAAGGACCCAAATCGCCAAGCTTACTACCGCGAGAACCAGTAAATGAGAACATCGGTAAAGGCACCGGAATTGGAAGATTAATACCAACTTGACCAACATCAATATCTGACTGGAATTTGTGAGCCGCCGCTCCCGATTGGGTAAATATAGCAGTACCGTTACCGTTTGGATTAGCATTAATCATCTCAATCGCATCATCTAGGCTGTCAGCATAAGTAATACAAAGCACCGGACCGAAAATCTCTTGTGTATAACACGCCATATCAGTCGTTACATTATTTAAAATCGTTGGCCCGACAAAGTTGCCTTTTTCATAGCCTTCAACAACAATACCACGACCATCAAGCATTAACTCCGCACCCTCGTCAACACCCTGCTGAATCAATTTTTCGCAACGTGCTTTCGCCGCCGGTGAAATAAGTGGCCCTAAATCTTTATCATCTTTACCCGCAGCAACGATAAGACTCTCTGCTTTGGCTTTAATTTCACTTGCCCACTCTTTTGCTTGACCGACTAAAATAACAACAGATAGCGCCATACAACGCTGTCCCGCCGCACCAAACGCAGCACCAGCCAACTGGTTGAGCGTCTGCTCTTTATTAGCATCTGGTAGAATGACGGCATGATTTTTCGCACCCATCATACACTGTACGCGTTTACCTGCTTGGCTTGCACGTAAATAAACATGCGTACCAACCGGTGTCGAACCTACAAATGAAACTGCTTTAATATCCGGGTGATCACAAATGGCATCCACTGTTTCTTTTCCGCCATGCACAACATTGAGAACACCATCCGGCAAACCCGCCTCTAGTGCAAGCTCAACCAATCTCATAGTGACCACGGGGTTTTGTTCAGATGGCTTTAATACAAAGGTGTTACCAGTAGCAATCGCCATTGGGAACATCCAGAGCGGAATCATCGCTGGGAAGTTAAACGGCGTAATGCCCGCACAAACGCCGAGTGGCTGCCAAATACTGTATGTATCAACACCAGAAGCAACGTTCTCAACAAAGTCCCCTTGTTGTAAATTACCAATGCCTGCAGCATGTTCGACTACCTGTAAACCACGGAATACATCACCGCGTGCATCAGCAATGGTTTTCCCTTGCTCTTCAGTTAATAGTTCAGCAAGCTCGTCCATGTTTTCTCTAATGAGTTGTTGGTATTTTAAGAAAATTCCTGCACGTGTTGTGATAGCTGTTTTTCTCCACGTTTTAAATGCTTCTTTTGCACAAGCAACCGCTTCATTCATTTCGTCTTGCGTCGTTTGCGGTACTTTGGCAATGACTTCTTGCGTTGCTGGATTGGTTAGATCAAACCACTCATTTGTCTTTGAATCAACAAAAGTACCGTTGATTAATTGTTTTACTTTTTTTGTCATGATGTTAAGCTCCTGTAATTTCTTGCGTTATTATCAATAACTCTAGATTAAAAAACATTAATCAGAGATTTCTTAGCCACTTTATGAGTGGCCTCTATAAATTTCCCTATATGAAAGGAAAGGGTTAATAATTCTCTATTGATTCTTTAATTGCATCAATTGCCGCTGGATTTTCTATAGTAGATATATCACCAACATCTTGCTTTTCAGCCAATGCTTTGATAGAGCGACGTAAAATTTTTCCAGATCGAGTTTTTGGTAAATTTGTTGGAAAATACACCGCGGCTGGCCTTGCCAATGCTCCCAAGCTTTTTACAACAACGCCTATAATTTGCTCCTCTATCCGGAATCTATTTTCAGTTTCCTCTACCATACTGTGATCCTTAATTACTACAAATGCCGCCGGTAACTCACCTTTAAGTTCATCATTAATACCCACCACAGCACACTCAGCAACCTCACTATGTTCACTAATGGCTTCCTCGATTTCTTTTGTTCCTAGACGATGCCCAGCAACATTAATAACATCATCAGTACGACCAAGAATATAAACGTAGCCTTCTTCATCCATAACAGCATAGTCAGAGGAAGAGTACTGTTGACCATCAAACAAATTATAGTAACTTTCTATAAAGCGATCATCACTGCCCCAAACAGTGCTTAAACACCCTGGTGGTAGCGGCGCTTGAATAACGAGCATACCTTTTTCATTAGCAGCACAAGGTTCCCCCGTCTCTTCATTGACTACTTTAGCATCATAACCGTACATTGGGTAACCAGGAGAGCCTTTTTTAAAAGGTTTATAATTAAATTTTGGCGTATGGCTTAGAATTGGCCACCCTGACTCAGTTTGCCAGTAATGATCAAAAATTGGCACCCCTAAATGGCTCGATAACCAGTCGGCTGTGGGATCATCCAAAGGCTCTCCCGCCAAGAAGAAAGACCTCAAACTAGATACATCATGTCTTTCAAGCCATGATTCGTCTAGTTTTTTCAACATACGAATACCTGTTGGTGCCGTGAATAAAATGTTAACTTTATTAGCCTCTACAATTCTCCACCAAATACCAGGATTGGGTATATGGGGCAAACCCTCGTACATAACACTGGTCATGCCAGCAATCAGTGGTGCATAAATAGTATAAGAATGACCAACAGCCCATCCTATATCAGAGATAGCCCAAAAAACATCACCTGCCTTACCATCATATATATAGTCAGCAGATGTTGCCATTGCAACCGCATGCCCGCCCGTGTCTCTTTGCACGCCTTTTGGGGTTCCTGTCGTGCCAGAAGTATAAAGTATATAACAAGGCTCATTAGACTCTAACCATTCACAATCAACTAAATCAAATTTCGCTGGATTGTTATCAATAGTTTTTTGACGAAGACTGGCGTAATCTACATCCCAAGGTTTAGGGTCGTAAGCCAAAATCCCCCGATTGACTACAACAACATTACTTGGTTTAACCTTGGCTAAGTCAACAGCTTTATTGACCAAACTCTTATAGTTAATCATTTTGCCGCCTCGCAGGGAAGCATCAACTGTAATAATTGCCTTTGCTTTGGCATCATCAATACGTACAGCCAAATTCTGAGAAGCAAAACCACCAAATACAACAGAATGAATAGCCCCAATTCTTGCACATGCGAGCATCGCAAATGATGCTTCTAAAATCATGGGCATGTAAATGACAACGCGATCACCGCGACCAATCCCCAAGCCTTTCAGCACATCGGCAAAATAATTGACTTCTTGGTAAAGACGGTGATA
>PDWI01006386.1_pt1 | contig 14808 bp, 10 predicted proteins | sample 1430891 | NCBI WGS metagenome assembly PDWI01 (sample SAMN01162508, study PRJNA174530) | Oral metagenome, whole genome shotgun sequencing project. | biome: Marine environment; feature: Marine mammal; material: Swab sample of the gingival sulcus; isolation source: swab sample of gingival sulcus... | reverse complement strand
TGCTCATAGATCTCCTGCACTCGTATGGTAAAGGCCGGCCCACCATCCACCTCGCCTATCCCCTCAAACAGATCGTATATTGCCTGCTGCTGCGCCTTGAGCACCCCCTGGAAAACCGATACCCTCCAAAGGAAAATGCCGCTATTCCATAGGTAGTTACCCTCGGCAAGGTAGGCCTTCGCCACCTCCCGATCCGGCTTCTCCACAAAGCTTTTAACCTCGCAGACTGACTTATAGCCTGCAGAATCACCGGCCTGGATGTAACCGTAGCCGGTCTCCGGGCGCGTGGGCTCTATACCCAGGGTTAGCAGAGCATCATGCTCCTTGGCAAAATCATAGGCCTGGCGGATAAGAGCATCATAGCGAGCATCGTCCACTATTAGGTGGTCGCTCGGCACCACCAGCATCACATCTTCAGGGTAGCGGGTCGCTATCATCTCCGCGGCGAAGGCCAGGCAGGGGCAGGTGTTGCATTTGCGCGTCTCGAGCAGCACATTCCCGTGCGGGACCTCCGGCAATTGCTCATACACCAGGTCCGCGTAGGAAGAAGCCGTAACAACCCAGACCTTGGTGCTACCCACCAAGCGTAGCGCCCGCTGGTAGGTCATCTGCAGCAACGAGCTACCTGTACCCAAGATATCCAGAAACTGCTTGGGCCTTTCTTGCGTGCTGGCCGGCCAGAAGCGCACACCCGCACCCCCGGCCATGATGACCACATGTAAATCCCTAATCTTCTCTTGCATAGCGCTCTACATTCTAAGCCTATATACCTATCCCTTACTACGACGAACCGGCAATACCAGACAGATAAGGATACCAATAAGGCAAACCCCCACCAGGGGCGTCCGCCAGCTAAAACTCCACGGTGCAACCACTAGCCCCACCAAACCGATGCCACACACGAAGAGAACGTAGGAACGCCACGTATCAAGCCCGGAGACCATCGGGAGGAAGGTGGCGTAGGCTCCCAGGAGTGCCAGCAGCATGTGGAATTCCGTAGTACGATCTAGCAACGGTTCGGGAATAAAACCATCCAGGAAGTAGACCCCCAAAATCAGGCACATCAGCACCGCAAAGGACCAATCCAGAACCTTACGCCAGCGGGGATGATGTCCCACAAAGAGATGTCGCATCGTAAGAAGAAGTACGTGAATAGACTAACGGAAGCTGATAAAACGCTTCACTAGGGGGTTGATCAGCATGCATGGAAAGTCCACACCAACCTCACGCGAGGCAAAGTAGAAATCCCGCTTATTGCTCATCACGATCAGCATGTCCGCATCTATATCCTTAGCGAACTTGAACACCTCATCGCGGAAGGCCTCCTTGCTGGATGCCGTCTTGATGCCGTACACCACGTTGCGCGAACCCAGAATCATCTTCGCAAAGAAGATGTTATCATTCATCTGCTTCTTGGCCCCCTCCTCGGTCAGCGGCGGGCGAATGATATTCACGTTGCAGCTATAGTACTGCGAGAGGAAGGCAACCCACTTGATAGTCTCCTTCGAATCCTTCGACTGATCCATCGGCACAACCAGCTCCTGGTAGTGCTGATGCTTCGGCTCCCTCGTAACCACAATGTAGGGCAGGGTATCAGTACGATCCAGCTTAACCTTCTGCAGCGCCTCGACCATATCGACCGAACGCCCCTTGTTATCATAGCTAGGCCCCGTCACCACCAGGCTCAAATTCATTGAAGCATAGAGCTCACGGAAGGTCTTATGTAGCTTCTTGTACGGCACAACCATCCCCACCACGTTGACCTCAAAGAGCTCCTTCTGCGCCATGAGCGAATCCGACTCCATCTTCTCCCGATAAACCTCCTGCTTCAGGCGATACTTCTCCGAAAGCCGCATCGCCTCCACATCCAGACGCTTACGGGCCTCCTCCAGATCCGCATCGAACTGACCTCGTCGGTCAGGATATCCGCCCTCGGGAATCAGATGCATCAGCACGATACTATCCCCCACCGTCTGCGAAAGCTGGTAGGCATGGCTAAAAGCATGCTCACAAGCCTCGGTGAAATCCCAAGGTATAACTATACTCTTCCTTTGTCCCTTGTCTGTGTTATCCATCGCTTATGAATGCTTGCTGCGTTTGAAGCGCAAATGTAGTAAAGATTAGTAGATATGTCCCGAAGCTGCGAAGCCCCCGCCTGTCTCCTTTGTCTTTATGCCCTGTAATAGAGGGTAAAACAGGGTAAAGGTACCACCGAATGCCTAGAACTGGCCTCTTATGCTAGGAACGAATAGCCCCTCGCTTTGTTTCCTCTACCCAGCTAGCGCCCCGCTACCCACAAGCCTCGCACCATCGTACCATACTGCGAATTGACCCGGAGTTGCACCACGCTGCAGAGAGTCAAACACGATGAAAAGATTGCCATCCTCCCGCACGAGACGGGCTTCCTGCAGCGGCTGGCGGTAGCGGAGACGAACCTTAAACGCCCGCTCCTCCTGCTCACCAAGGCGTTCAGCCGGGTCAAGCCAATGCTCCCCCTCACGTTCCGTCGAACACTCCACGCGAACTACCCGCCTATTCAACAGGGGATGGTCATGCCCCTGCCCTACATATACAATATTCCTTTCAACATCCGTAGCCAAGACAAAGAGCGGCAGAGCCTTACCACCAACCCCCAGGCCCTTCCGCTGGCCTATCGTGTAGAAGTGCGCCCCACCATGGCAACCAACCACTAACCCGTCATCAGGCTTTATATCGTACATGGATGATTGCGAGAGCAAATCATCACCCGCTATCCTAGGTCTAAACTCTCGGGGGATCTCTATGATATCCCCCGCCTCCCCCTTCAAGCGTTGCGATAGGAATGTTGGGATATCCACTTCACCCACAAAGCAAATACCGTAGCTATCCTTACGATCCGCAGTAGCCAACCTGAGCTTCTTCGCTATTTCCCGCACCTCGCTCTTCTGCAGCTCCCCCACGGGGAACATCGCATGCGCCAGCTGCTCCTGCGTAACCTGGCAGAGAAAGTACGACTGGTCCTTCCCCCCATCAACCCCGGCTAGAAGGCTATAGCGCACTTCACCATCCACCTCGTAAACCCCTCGTCTACAGTAATGACCCGTGGCCACGTAGTCCGCCCCACGGCTCACCGCCACGTCCCAGAAGGCCGCAAACTTTATCTCCCGGTTGCACAGTACATCCGGGTTCGGCGTGCGCCCCCGCTCATACTCACGGAAGAGGTAGTCCACCACCTGGCTACGGTACTCCGAGCTTAAATCAACAAGCTCAAAATCTATGCCTAAACGCCTGGCTACCAGCTCGGCAAAGCGGGAATCCTCCTCAAAGGGGCAATCCCCCTTGAGGAGTCCCGTGCTGTCATTCCAGTTGCGCATGTAGATACCCAGAACATCGTAGCCCGCCTCCTTGAGCAGGTACGCAGCCACCGAGGAATCCACACCCCCTGAAAGGCCTATTACAACCCGCTCCGCCATCTAATCCAGGCTACCTATCATCTTCTTGGGGTCAACCCACATATCGAACTCCTCGGCCGTCAGAAAGCCCAACTCCAGCGCCGCCTCCTTGAGGGTCGTACCCTCCGCATGCGCCTTCTTCGCTATCTTCGCCGCCTTCTCGTACCCTATATGCGTATTCAAAGCCGTAACCAGCATCAGCGAGTTGTTCAGCAAGCGCTCCACCACCGGCATATTCGGCTCTATACCCACCACGCAGTTGTCCGTAAGCGAAACGCAGGCATCCCCCAGCAGACGCGCCGACTGCAGGAAGTTGGCTATCATCATCGGCTTGAAGACATTCAGCTCAAACTGCCCGAGCATACCCCCGCAGCTAATCGCCGCATCGTTGCCTATAACCTGCGCGCACACCATCGTCATAGCCTCTATCTGCGTCGGATTTACCTTACCCGGCATGATAGAGCTACCCGGTTCGTTGGCTGGAATGATAATCTCCCCTATCCCGCTCCGAGGGCCAGAGGCCAGTAGGCGAATATCATTCGAAATCTTCATCAGCGAAACCGCCAGCTGCTTCAGCGCCCCATGCGACTCCACTATAGCATCATGCCCCGCCAACGCCTCGAACTTGCACTCCGCCGTACGGAAGGGGAGACCAGTCAAATCAGCTATGTGCTTAGCCACCAGCACATCGTAGCCCTTCGGCGTATTTATCCCCGTCCCAACAGCCGTACCACCCAGCGCCAGCTCCTGCAGATGCGCCAGCGAGTTCTCCAACGCCCGCAACCCGTGGTCCAGCTGGCTAACGTAGCCCGAGAATTCCTGCCCCAGCGTCAGCGGCGTGGCATCCATCAGGTGCGTACGCCCAATCTTCACCACATCCCGCATCGCCTCGCTCCGCCGCGCCAGCTCATCGCGCAGCTTCTTCACCCCGGGTATCGTAACCTCCATCAGCATCTTCAGCCCCGCAATGTGCATTGCAGTGGGGAAGGTGTCATTCGACGACTGCGACTTATTCACATCATCATTCGGGTGGATGAGCCTCTCCCCCTCGCCGAGCTTCTTGCCCTGCAGCTGATGCGCACGGTTGGCCACCACCTCATTCATGTTCATGTTGCTCTGCGTGCCCGACCCCGTCTGCCAGATTACCAGCGGAAACTCCTCCATATGCCCCCCAGCGATAATCTCATCGCAGACCTGCGCAATCAGGTCCCTCTTCTCCTCCGCCAGCACACCCAGCTCGCAGTTGGCCATCGCCGCCGCCTTCTTCAGGTAGGCAAAGGCCACTATCACCTCCCGCGGCATGCTCGCCCCTGGCCCAATCTTGAAATTCTCAAACGAGCGCTCCGTCTGCGAGCCCCATAGCCTATCGGCCGGCACACGCACCTCGCCCATCGTATCATGCTCTATCCTGTAGTCCATCATCCCAGTAGTGTTAGTAGTGAATATACTTCCTTTCCGGCAAATGTACGGAAAATTCTTCCCACATCCACGCCTAGCCACCGACTGGATAGCAATCGTCCCCCCCGAGTTTCATCACCTCATCGTAGCCCATCGCCTCCCACTCGCAACCACCCTCATTGTCGAACACCGCCCCCACGCACACCATCGGCTTACCCTCATCCCTGTGCCGCGCCCCGTACCGACGCCCACGGATCTGCCGCAAGGCATCCAGCGGGGTCAAATTGCCCTTGCCCTCGCTCCGCAGCTTCAGCTCGAAAATGTAGATTGCATCCCTCGCCTCCACCTCGCAGTCCGAACGGCCCAGCGCGCTCGGAATCTCTATAGCCACCTCCTCCTCCAGCAGCTTAAACACCACGAATAGCGTATTACGAAAGTGCGACTCCCGAATCAGGCTCTCCTTCGGGTCATTCCCCGCTGCCACCCCTGCCAGAATCGGCTCCATGATACCCATGAAGCCCGCCACATCCCCACCATTGAGCGCATCCTTCAACCTGCGGAGCGTGGCGAAAACCCCCTCCGAATCGTAGCCCAGAATCTTCGTCTGCATCAGCTTCGCCAGCGCATTCTTCACCTCCCCATTCGGGAAGGCCAGCACCACCCGCCGCCGCCCTATAGTATCCACTATCGTCAGGTATCCCGTCTGGAACAGGAAGGGCGCAGACGAGCCATCCCTCCCCTCCAGCTGGTCAAGGTCATCCACATCGGCCATCACCCCACCCTCCAGCTTCACCAGATCCAACCTGAACTTCGGCAGCAGCGAATCCAGCACCTGCGAGGTACCCGTACGCATCCAGTGGTTCAAAAACCTACCCGACTTCAGCGCGCTCAGCAGCCCAAAGGGATTGTACACACGCTCGCCCTCCGGCGTGAACTTATACCCATCGTACATACGCCGCAGCTGGTCCAGCACCTCAGCCCGCGACTCCCCACGGACCTCAGCCACCCTGTCGATATGCCCGCTCAAATCCCGCTCCAGCTCCTCCTGCGTAATCCCGCAAATCCCAGAGAACTCCTCCTCCAGCGAAATCCGCTCAATATTATTCAGACCGCTAAACAGCGACAAGCCCGAGAACTGCGCAACCCCAGTCAGCAGAACGTAGTGAATGTACTGATCGTACCACTTGAAGTTCTGATACAAACTCCGCAGCTGCCGCCGGCAATCTTCATGCTCCTCGCGAAGATGCTCAATCCCCAACGTATCTATCAGCGGCGCATCATACTCATCAACTAGTATGACCACTTTCCGGCCAAACTTTTTCGCCAGCTCAGTAATCAAACTCCCCAGCCGCGCCCCATGTTCAAAGGCACTGGTATCCACCCCATACTGATCATCCAGACGATCTAACTCCAGACGGGTCATTGCAACGAAATCAGACCCACTCTTCCCATCCCCAGCTGCCACCTTAAGGTGCAACACCGGGTACTCCACCCACTCCTTCCCGCTCTCCGCCTGCAGCCGCTCCAGCTTCAGCCCACGGAACAGCTCGCGCTCACCCCGGAAGTACGCCGCCAGCGTCGACAGCAGCAGGCTCTTCCCGAAGCGCCGCGGACGCCCAAAGAACATCACCTTACGCCGATGCGCCAGATGCCATACCAAATCCGTCTTGTCGACGTATACGTAATCATCGTTGATTATCTCCTCGAAGGTCTCTATCCCTATCGGGAGCTCCCGCAGCTTGCTCGTATCCATACCCATGCACTTTCTGCGAATCTAGCGAAAATCAGGAACAGGCTTATTAGCTAGCCAACTACAGCCCATCATAGTTTTCCCACCGCCACCGTAAGTTCTCCCTATCAATAAACTCTGGGACAACAATACTCGGTGGTATCGAAGCCCCATAATCATACCTAGCCCTATCGCTCAAAACCACTTTGCCCTCCGGACTAATGCGCAGATGCCCCGTATCGAAGAGCAAATGTATATCCGTACGCAAGGCAAAACCATTGGCCTTCAAATCCGCACCATTATATCTATACGGCTTAATATGCGCCGCCTCTAGCACCTCCGGCATCGTTACATTCGAGATTATGCATCTGCCACAGGCCGCTAACACCTCCTTCCGAAAACGCGCCTGATTCGGACGACGAGTCGCGGCCTGAACCCTCTTCCTATCTATTTCGGAGACAAGCCCCTGAAGCCATGCATCCAAGGAACCCGAAGCACCCGGCTCATACGCAAGAAGCGTCCTGATATTCTCAATGAGTATGGGATTTACTGTATACATTTCATGAAGGCGATTGTCAGCAACAACCCTAACAAGATAACCGTAATGCTCTAGGAATAGCAAAAACTCCCTAGCGATACGCACATCATTCCCACCCGTGCAACAATTCGGCCAAGCTGAAAGATCTAACCCACCATTTCGGAACAAATGGATACATTCCACATACTCCTCAACCGAGGCTTTCACAGCCGAAAGCGGAATCACGATACGCACCAACTCTTCTACAGTAATGCCCTGATTATCGAGTTCAAGCGCGATCGAAAGTATCAGCCGTAGCGGGTAGAATCTGATCCCTGCATTCTCCCAACGACGGCACTCCTCCACATTTTGTACCGCCGGATTCGGAAGGCATAAGCTTTGAATGCTGATGGATGCAAACTCCGCCTGGGAGATTTTACGGTCTGCAACGCTTCGACCGAAATCCGTAAGAATAATCCTCCCCCTTGTACTCTCGCTGGGAATGAGATGCAGCGCCCTCCAGTACTGCCCTGAATTGCGAATGAGATTTCTCTCCCCCGTGCGTTGCGCTAGATTAATACCGATAGAATCGGCAATATCTTCAGACAGCTTGCGCATCTCATCCGCAAAACTATAAGAGGAGTATTTCTCCCCCTGCAACTCTAGCTTACGCATACGAAACAGCACCCCCAGCAGCACAACCGGATCATTCAGCCCCTCAGTACACTGAAGACTAGCCCACCGCCACTTAAAACCCGCAAACGGCAAAGACGGTATTCTATTCTTCCACTTCATTTCCTTTCACCTCCTCTCCAAACATCCCCCCCACAACCCTACCCAACGGCGGCGGCACAGCATTCCCTATCTGCCGATAAACGGACGAAATACCCCCCACGAACTCGTAGTCCAGCGGGAACCCCTGCACCGTCGCGAGCTCCCGGCACGTCATCCGGCGCGTATTGCTCGGATGGTGCAGCACCACCACCCCACCCTTATCATCCCCCCGTGCGGTTACCGTAGGGGCGGGAAGCGTGGGGTCTATCGCCCGATGCCCAATGTACCCATTGAAGCGCAGCTTATACTTGGAGTACAAGTGATTATGCAAGTCGTTGGGCGCATCCGGGTCGGGAAGCCCAGCCAGCGCATCGCCCACCGCCACCCACGGCAGCTGACCCAGCCGCGCATGGCGGTCATGCGTAGGCAGCGGAAATACCGGGCGCCACGATATATCCCGCCGAACCCCCACGATGAAAACACGCTCCCGCCGCTGGGGTACACCATAGTTCGCCGCATTCAGCACCTGAAACTGCGTGTCGTAGCCTATATCCGCAAAATCGCGGAGTATCTCCCGGAAGACCTCCCCCTTCTCCAGGCTCAGTATTCCCTTCACATTCTCAGCCAGAAAGTAGCGCGGACGCTTATCGCGGATAACCCTCACCATCTCCAGGTAGAGCTGATTCCGCGCATCCAGCCGCTTACGTTGCGTATTGGCCACCGAGAAACCCTGGCAGGGGAAGCCACCTATCACTATATCGCAATCCGGGATCTCATCGCTCGCCACCCCGGCTATATCGCCCTCATATATGTGATCGCCGATATTCAGCCGGTACGTCTCCACCGCATCGTGGTACACATCATTGGCGAACACCACCTCATGCCCCGCCCATATGAAGCCCAAGTCCAGGCCCCCTGCACCGCTGAAAAGGCTAACTACTCGCATAGCACTTGCATCTCACCCACGGCCTCAGCCAGCCGAACAGAAAATAGGCAGGGCACCGCATTTCCTATCTGCCGGTAGCAGGAGGTCATAGAACCTACAAACTCAAAATCATCCGGGAAGGTCTGCACGGCCGCACTCTCACGAACGGTGAGCCTCCGCAACCCGTTGTAGTGCGGAATTGCGCAAACGCCTCCCTGCCCATTACCCCGCGCAAGGATGGTGGGGCAGGGTTTCTCCGGATCCGTGCGCCGATGCGCAGTGAAGTTCCGGAAGGCCACCCGGTAGCTCGAATACACATGGTTCGCCACCCCATTGGGTACATCCGGATCTGGGAAATGCTCCAGCGCATCCCGAACCGTAACCCAGGGGAGCAGTCCCCCCTCCGCCCGCTTGCTATGCGTAGGCTCGGGAAATGTGAAGCCGCTGTATCTGCGGGGCCGAAGCGAGCGCCCCACGATGAAGACCCTTTGCCGAGATTGCGGCACCCCGTAGTTCGCGAGATTCACCGAGTGCACCTCCACGCTATAGCCCGCCCCCTCAAAATCGCCCACGATGCGCCGTATCGCCTCCCCCTTCTCCAGGCTCAGTATCCCCTTCACATTCTCAGCTATAAATATATCCGGCTGCTTCTCCCGCACCACATCGAGGAAGTAGAGGTAGAGCGCATTCCGCAAGTCGCCCGCATCCCGACGTAGATTCGCCTGCGAAAAACCCTGGCAGGGGAAGCCACCTATCACCACGTCGCAATCCGGGATGCTGGCCACATCAACCTCCTCTATACCTGCGCAAACGATACCCCCAGACAGGTTCTTACGGTAGGTCGCCACCGCATCCCTATCATGGTCCACCGCCCACACCACATCATGCCCTGCGCGGTGGAAGCCAAAGTCAAGCCCACCCGCACCGCTAAACAGGCTAACTACCCGCATAAATAACTCCTACTTTAGCACAAATACACTGCACCGCAAAAGTACGAAAAATGCCACTTGCACCCCGAGTAAACGACAACCCACCCGAACCAGAACTCCACCCTCACACTGCCCCACGAATATACCCCTAGCCCTTTGTTTTTTCTAGGAATTGATAACTTGCGCGCAGGCTGAGGGGTGCGAGATCGCCACCTAGACCGCTTGCTACAGGCATTCCTACGGATCTGCGCAAACCGAGTAAGCCCTACAGAGAACACTGTCTACCGTTCCACTATGCTAAAGCAAAATGACTAATCCCATGAGAAAACGCTTAGTACTGCTAACCCTGATGCTGGGCTGGCTCTCCCTGGCTCTTGTCGGGGAAGTATCCGCCCAAACCGTCACCATCACCTTCGAGCTCAATGGCGGCACAATCTTAGGCAATCCCACCTATACAGAAGAAATTCCGGCGGACGACATACTACTCCCACCCCCAACACCCACCAGGGATGGCTACATATTCGACTACTGGAAGAAAGCCGACGGCACAGAGTACAAGTTCTGGAAGTACGAACCCATCAACCAACCCTTCACCCTCACCGCCGTATGGAGCGAAGGCTGCACAGTAACCTTCAACCCAGATAACGGCAACCCTCCTGAGGAAGTTAGCATCAGGAAGGGAAGCCACCTCTACCAGCCGGATGCCCCTACAAAGTCCGGGCATCGCTTCGTCGGATGGTACAGGAACGACGACACCAAGTACGACTTCGGCGCCGCGCCGCCCATCAACGCCCCGCTCACCCTCAAGGCCAAGTGGAAACCCACAGAGCCAATCACCATAACCCTCCTCCCAAACGGTGGCGCCATAGGCCTATCCACTGCCCCCCAAACCTACCAGCGCGAACCCGGCGTAACGCTCAACCTACCAAACCCCACGCGCAGAGGCTACAAATTCATCGGCTGGTATCTCGATGACAACCACCTGACAAACAATAAGGTAAAATCCCAGGTATCCTGCATCGTAGTCGCCAGATGGGCCAAAGTCCACACCATCGTCTTCCGCCTCGGCAAGGGGAGAATCAACGGCAGCAGCTACCTCGCAAAGCAATACCCAGACGGAGAGAAACCCTCGAAGGAAACGCCAGAGTGGGAAGGACATCAGTTCACCGGATGGCTCAGGGATGGCAAGCCCTACGACCTGGAGAACACCCCCGTATCCGAGGACCTCACCCTCATCGCCACCTACGCACCAACCCACAAGATTAGCTACAATCTGGAGGGGGGGCTATTCCCCTCAGCACCAACCACACAAACCGTAATCGACGGCAACCCGGCCTTCCCACCGGAAACGCCCATTAAGCCCGGCTTCCGTTTCACCGCTTGGCTGCTGCAGCACAACAACCAGCCCTTCCCCTTCAACTCCCCCATCACCCTCAATGCGGACCTTGAGCTCAAGGCCAGCTGGACCCCCGAGAACGACATCACGGTACACCTAGATTTCGCAGGAGGGGAATGGAACGGGATGTCAAAGCGCGACCTAACGCTAAAGTACGGCAAACGCCTCCCTTATGTAGATGAGCCCACCCGCGAAGGCTACATGTTCCTGGGCTGGCAATCCCCGCAGCAGGACCGCTTCGACGCCAGCGCCCCCATCTACCAAGAAACCACCCTCACCGCCGCTTGGAAGGCCATACACAAGATCGAGCTGGATTATAACGGCGGCCAGCTAGACGGCGAAAAGGGCTATTCCGATGTCGTAGAGCACTGGCACGAATTCCACCGCCCTACAGCCCCCACGCGCGAGGGCTACATCTTCGACGGATGGCTCAGGGACGGCAAGCCCTATGCGCTAAGCATTGTGCTCGAGGACCTAGAGCTCGTAGCCCAGTGGGCCAAGGGATTCCCGGTGGGCTACGACCTCGCGGGTGGCCACTTTAATACGATGAAGGCCCCCGTCGCATGCGTCAAGGAGGGCTACACCCTTCCGCAACCAGGCCATCCCCAGCGCGATGGCTACAGATTCGCAGGCTGGACCAAGAATGGCCAGACCTACGACTTCACCCAGCCCGTCAACGAGGGCTTCACCCTCACTGCCCAATGGGAGAAGCGACCCACCCATACCGTAAGCTTCGAGCTGTACGGTGGCACCATAGGCGGCGAAGGAAGCTACTCAATAGAAGTAATGGACGGCGAAGGGCTATACCAAATAGTACCCCAAAAGCCCGGCTGCCGCTTCACCCGCTGGTTGCTAAACGGAGAGCCATGCGAACTCCGGGAGGGCCTACACATAACCCAGGATATCACCCTGCACGCCCAGTGGGAGGAGGTATGCACCCTCACCCTCAATGCCACCATCGGATCCATCAATGGAAAATCCGAGCTCGCTCTAACCATCAAGAAGGGGCAGACCGTCGAAAATCCCCAGACACCCGAAACCCTCGGAAAGATATTCACCGGATGGAAAGACACCAACGGGGATGACTTCACCTTCCCCGCCACCATCAGCGAGAACACCACCCTTATAGCCCAGTGGACAGACGGCTACGTCGTCAACTTCATGGCGGGAGAAGGCACCCTGAACGGGCGCTCTATCTACTCCGTTACCGTCGAGCAGGGGCAGCCAGTGCAGAAGCCCCCAAAACCTATCCGTCAAGGCTACACCTTCGACAAATGGGTTATACAGAACACAACGGATGAATACGTATTCAGCAACCCGGTAAACGGCCTCACGCAGCTCGAAGCCACCTGGATACCCAACCCCGAGCATACCGTTACCTTCAACCTCGCTGGGGGCACCTACAAGGGGCAAACTACCTACTCGGTCAGCACGCCGGAAACGCCCATCATGCCACCATACAGGTTCGATTTGGACAGGGAAAAGCACGAGTTCATCGGCTGGTACCACGATGGCGCACCCTTCGACTTCAGCACCAAAATCATCGAGGACACCGAGCTCCTTGCCCGATGGGAGAAGTACTACACCGTGACTCTGGACTTCAACGGTGGCGAGATAGAAGGTCAACCATCTGCGGAGGCCCACTTTGCTGAGGACGAACCCATCGACGATCTCAACCATATAATCCAACCCGTAAAGACGGGCCACGTTTTCCACGGTTGGACGCTCGATGGGCAGGCCTACACCCCCGCCGGCTACCCATCCCGCGACCTGACCCTCGTCGCCAGCTGGGGAGAGGGCTATACCGTCCACTTCGATGACGGGCAATCCGTAGAAAGGCAAGACGTTGCGCCGCACGGTAGGGTAAGCAAGCCGATAGACGACCCCTACACCAATGGCTATCGCTTCGGGGGATGGTACCGCAACGGCGTCGAGTACGACTTCAGCCAGGAGGTAACCGAGAGCTTCACCCTCAAGGCCCGGTGGATACCCTGCTTCGTCATCGGCCTACAGGGACATGGCAACATACAAGTCGAAGCCGGCCAAAAGGCTACACGCCCAGCAGACCCCATCAAAAAGGGGTACACCTTCCTCGGATGGTACAGGGGCGCCAAGAAGTACGACTTCGATACCCCGGTCAATATGCACATGGAGCTAATGCCCCGCTGGGAGAAGACCCCCACGCACAGAGTGGACTTCGACCTCAAGGGCGGCACCCTCCTCGGATACGACCCCTACAAGGTGCAGGCGCCAGCAGGGGGAACGCTCGCCGACCTCAAGCTAGCAACCCCAGTCAAAGCCGACCACAAATTCATCGGTTGGACCAAGGATGGCAACAGCTTCACCTCCACCGAACCCATAACCGAAGCGCTAACGCTTGCAGCCGTCTGGATACCCGGCCACACCGTATCCATAGACCTCAACGGTGGCTGGAGCACAGTACCCTACAGCTCAAAGCAGGTAGTACCCACGGGCGAGAAGCTAAGCGCACCAGCCCAAGACCCCGCCCGCGACGGATACGTATTCATAGGATGGTACAAAGAGGACCAGCAGGACAAACCCTACGACTTCGACCAGGAAGTAAGCGAACCCTTCACGCTCAAGGCCAAATGGGCAGAGGCCATCATCATAAGCTTCGACTGCAAGGAGGGAGCACTCAACGGAAAGTCAACATTCGAGCAAACCATTGGCAAGGGCCAAAAGCTACAGAGCCCAGGAAAACCACAAAAGGACGGCTACACCTTCCTCGGATGGTACAGGGAGAACCAGCAGGACAAACCCTACGACTTCGACCAAGAGGTAAGCGAAGCCTTCACCCTGAAGGCCAAATGGCTCGAGGAAATCACCATAGGCTTCGACTGCGGGGAGGGAACGCTCAACGGAAAGTCAACATTCGAGCAAACCATTGGCAAGAGCCAAAAGCTACAGAGCCCAGGAAAACCACAAAAGGACGGCTACACCTTCCTCGGGTGGTACAGGGAAAACCAGCAGGACAAACCCTACGACTTCGACCAGGAGGTAAGCGAAGCCTTCACCCTGAAGGCCAAATGGAAGAAGGACGAAAGCAACACGGAGAGCCCAGAAGAGGGCGAGGGTAAGCACCCTGCTGTCGGCGTAGTAACCCCCGTCAGCCACACGGACATCCCCGACATACGCCTAAGCCCCAACCCAGCCAGCACGCAGCTGAAGGTAGAGGGCCTTAGCGCAAAAACCTCCATTTCGCTATACTCTCTCCAGGGGGCACTACTCCAATCAATGGAGCTGTCCCCCAGTCAGCCGCTGGACATCAGCGAACTGCTACCTGGCATCTACCTGCTAAAGGTCAATGGCCAGACAATCAAGCTGATTAAGCAGTAGATATAAACCCAGGCTAGCACCGAGGGCTGTCGTGGTATCCGCTACGACAGCCCTTTCTCATTACCCCAATTCGATTATGCCTATCCACTATTCAAGGCATATCGCAAATATAGTAAGCGAATTATGGGCTTCTTGCTCAAGTAAATTGCGGGCTTAGCGATAGGGAGCAACGCTAGCCTCCCCCACCCGATTCTAAAGCTCCATTCCATATTACTCCTACAATATCTACCGTCTCATTACCAAATCGATAAGCACTCCGATTCGGCTGGTGTAGGCTCCATCCCCTCATGCTACGCCCAGCAGCTAAAAAGGTGTAGCCACTCCCCCAGCGGGACTTCCCCTTCACGTCCAC
>PDWI01006384.1_pt1 | contig 14811 bp, 10 predicted proteins | sample 1430891 | NCBI WGS metagenome assembly PDWI01 (sample SAMN01162508, study PRJNA174530) | Oral metagenome, whole genome shotgun sequencing project. | biome: Marine environment; feature: Marine mammal; material: Swab sample of the gingival sulcus; isolation source: swab sample of gingival sulcus... | reverse complement strand
ACCGGCGAGCCACGGTGGCGCAGCTTTGGCGAGTTCTACGCCGAGGCACGGATCCGGCCCTACCTGGCCGCGGCCTTCGACTCCGAAGACCAGTTGCTGCTGCACCGGGCCTGCGACCTGATCGCGGCCGGGGCCTTCGACTCGCCCCAACCCGGCCGCTGCGGCGCGGTAGCCCGGATCCACGGCGACCTGTGGGGCGGCAACGTCGTCTGGGCTCGGGTGGGCGGCGAGGTGGTCGGCACCCTGATTGATCCCTGCGCCCACGGCGGCCACGCCGAGACCGACCTGGCCGAACTGGCGCTGTTTGGCTCGGCGCACCTGGCCGACACGCTACGCGGCTACCACGAGGTGAGCCCGCTGGCCGACGGCTGGCAAGAGCGGATCGAACTGCACCAGCTGCACATGCTGGTCACTCACGCCCGGCTGTTCGGCGGCGGCTACGTGCGGCAAAGCGTCGAGGTGGCCCGGCGGCTGCTGCGCCGCCACGGCTGAACTGGGTGGCAGCTGCCGGAACCTGCGGTAGCCAGGCCTAGTTGCCTAGGCCCGTCCCCATCGCCTTGGCGGTCTGAATCCACGCGTGGTCGGTGGGCACCAGGGCAAGGTTCCCGGCCACATCCGCCAGCGGCACCAATACGGTGTCGTCCCCCTTGGAGCCGACCATGACGCTGGTGTGGCCGTCCATGATCGCCTGGGTTGCCGCAGCCCCGATCCGGGAGCCGAGCAAGCGGTCCTCCGCACACGGCGTGCCGCCGCGCTGCACGTAACCCAGGATCGTCACCCGGCTCTCCAGGCCGGTGGCGGCCTCGATCTCGCGAGCTAGCGTGAACGTGTGGCCCGCGTGCTGCTTCTCGACGGCGTCGCGATGAGCCCTGGCCGCCTGCTTCTCCTCGGGCGAGTTGGCCGACCTGATCAACGCATTGGCCGCTGCCAGCTGGGCCGAGGCCTCGGCGTCGCGCGCCCCCTCGGCGACCGCGATCACGCTGAAGTTCTTGCCCTTCGCTTGGCGCGCCTTGATCGTGTCGGTGATCGAATCAATGGAGAACGGAATCTCGGGCAGCAAAATCACGTCAGCGCCGCCGGCGATGCCCGACCCTAACGCCAACCAGCCCGCCTTGTGCCCCATGATCTCGGCCAGGATCACGCGGTGGTGGCTGTGGGCGGTGGAGTGCAGCCGGTCGATGGCTTCGGTGGCGATCTCCAACGCGGTGGCGAAACCGAAGGTGTTGTCGGTGTGGGCCACGTCCTTGTCGATGGTCTTGGGCAGATGCATCACCGGCAGCCCGGCCTTGGCCAGCCGATGCGCGTTCTTGGCAGTACCGCCGCCGCCGAGCATAACCAGGCAGTCCAGCTTGTTGCGCTCCACCACCTCGGCGATCGTGGGGATCATGTCGGTGGGGGTGCCGTCGATATTCATCTTGTGCACCTTGTCGCGGCTGGTTCCCAGAATGGTGCCGCCGACGGTGAGGATGCCCGAAAGGGCGTCGCGATCAAGCTTCACGAACCGGTTTTCGGCCAGGCCGCGCACGCCGTCGCGGAAGCCGATCAACTCCATGCCGTGCATCCCGATCGCCGACTTGCCTAACCCGCGGATCGCCGCGTTCAGGCCAGGGCTGTCGCCGCCTGCGGTCAAGACCCCGATTCGTTTACTCATATTGGTCCCTTCGCCTACCGGGCACGAGATTACACGGGGAAACTGCTTTCCTGCGCCCCGGCGATCAGAACTGGAACAGTCAAATGATCGCCGTCCACACAACAAAAGCCGATACTGTGGCAGCCAGCATTGCTGCAACGAAGCATAAGGACAGGAGTCGGCATGTCAGTCGTCAAAATCAACGCCATCGAGGTACCCGAAGGAATGGGTGTGGAGCTAGAGAAGCGGTTTTCGGCGCACAAGAACTCCGCCAACGCCGCGCCTGGCTTCGAGGGCATGCAGCTGCTGCGCCCGGTGGCGGGCGAGACCCGCTACTTCGCCGTCAGCACCTGGGCCAGCGAGGAAGCCTACCGTGCGTGGCGGCACGGCGAGGGCTATGTCAAGAGCGGCCACGGCAAGCCGTCTAAGGTGTCCACTGGCTCGGCGCTGTTAGAGTTCGAGGTCGTCGAACTCTAGGCCGTCACAGCAGGGCTTCGCGCAGCGTATCCAGGCCGACGCAGCCGATATCCAGCGCGCGGCGATGGAACGCCTTTAGGCCGCCGCCCTTGGCGAGCGCCTCGTCGCGGATCTGCTCCCACAGCCGCTGCCCGATCTTGTAGGCCGGGGCCTGGCCCGGCCAACCCAGGTAGCGATCCAACTCGAAGGCGACAAACTCGTCGCTCATGTTGACGTTGCGGCGCAGGAAGTCCCAAGCGTTCTCGGCATTCCAGGTGCCGCCGTCTGGGTGCGACTTGCCCAGGTGGACGCCGAGATCCAGCGCGACCCGGGCGGCCCGCAGTCGCTGCCCGTCGAGCATGCCCAGCTGGTCTCCCAGGTCGTCCAGGAAGCCCAGCTCGGCCATCAGCCGCTCGGCGTACAGCGCCCAGCCCTCGCCGGTGCCGCTCACCCAGCAGGCTAGGCGGCGCCAGCGGTTAAGCAGTTCGCGGCGGTAGACCGTCTGCGCCACCTGCAGGTGATGGCCAGGGACGCCCTCGTGGTAGACCGTGGTGGTCTCGCGCCAGGTGGTGAAGCTATCGACGCCGTCGGGCACCGACCACCACATGCGGCCCGGCCGGGAGAAGTCCTCGCTGGGGCCGGTGTAGTAGATCGCACCGGTGTTGGTGGGCGCGATGCAGCATTCCAGCGTCTTGACTGGCTCGGGGATGTCGAAGTGCACATCGGCCAGGGCGGCGATGGCGGCGTCGGAGGTCCGCTGCATCCACTGCTGCAGCGCGTCGGGACCGGCTAGCTGCCGGGCCGGGTCGGCGTCAAGCAGCTCGATCGCCGCTTCGATCGAGTTAGCGCCCAGCTTGCGGGCGACCTCTTCTTGCTCGGCGGTGATCCGGGCCAGCTCTTCCAGGCCCCACTCGTAGGTTTCGTCCAGGTCGATCTTCGCGCCCAGGAATACCCGCGAAAACCGCGCGTAGCGTTCCCGGCCAACGGCGTCGGCGACCGGGGCCTGCCCGTGCAGGTCCTGCAGGAAGGTAGCCAGCTCACCGTAGGCGGCCTGCGCGGCGGCAGCGCCCTCGGCCAGCTTCGCGGTCAGCGCCTCCGGCAGCTCAGGGGCCGAGCCGACGAACGAGGTGAAAAACGAATCGGCACCGGCGAGTTCGGTGGCCTGCATCACGCCGCGCTCAATCTGACGCTGGGCTGGCAGCAGGCCCTTGCTGCGGCCAAGCTCCAGGCTCTCCTGGTAGCCCGCGAGCGCCTGCGGCACTGCGGTCAGCCGGGCCGCGATGTTTTCCCAGTCGGCCTGGGTTGCGGTGGCGGTCAGGTCAAAGACTTGGCGCACTTCCTGCAGCGGCGAGGCGATCACATTCAGATCCCGTAGCTGCTCCTCGGCTTCGAACAGCTCCAGGTCCAGCCCTAGCCGCTCTTGCATCGCCGCTACCGTGATCTTGTCGATGTCGTCGACGGGGGTGACCTGGTCGAGTTGCGCCAGGGCTGCGCGGGCAGCGTCTGCCCGGGCCCCGTGGCCAGCCGGGCTGAAGTCGTCGAGCTGGTCGTCGTAGCCGGGGATGCCAGCGTAGGTGGCGGAGATGGGGCTAAGCCGAGCGGTGGTATCAACGAAGGCGTCGGCGATTTCGTCAATGGTGGTGGTGGGGCGTTTCGTCATGCGCCCAGTCTAGGAGTAACGCCGCGGCCAGTCACCCGGCCTTCGGGGATGCTCCAACGACGCTAATCGCTGCCAGGCCGGTGGTGATCGGCACGCTCAACACCAGGCCGATGGCGCTAGCCAGCGTGCGCACCGCCTCACCGGCGAACATCTCCGCGCCGAACAATTCAAGGCCGCCGCGGTTGGCGAAATGGAGCAGCAACAGCACTGTTAGCGAGCCGCCGGCATAAGCGAACACGACGGTGTAGATGCTCGAGGCGATGTGGTCGCGGCCGATCCGCATCCCGGCAGCGAACAGTTGGCGGCGGCTCAGCTCCGGGGCGGCGGCCCGCAGCTCCCACACCGCCGAAGCCTGGGTGATCGTGACGTCGTTCAGCACACCCAGACCACCGATAATGATGGCGCTCATCAGCAGCTCCTGGAAGTTGAGGCCGCCGACGAAACGCAGTAGCTCGAAGTCGCTTTCGTCGGCGAAGCCCGAGAGCCGGGCGGCATGTACTGCGACCATGCCAAGCCCGGTGGTGACCGCCAGGCCGAGTATCGTCCCGGCTAGTGCAGTCGAGGTGCGCATCGAGATGCCGTGGGCGACGTAGAGCACGACGAACAAGATCACCGTCGAGCCCGCTAGCGCCACCGGGATGCCGGGGCGTCCCACGATCAGTGCAGGCAGCATGAAACCGGTCAGCACGAAACCCGAAATCACTAGGCCGAGCAGCGCCGTTAGACCACGCAGCCTAGCCACGGCCAGCACCGCGACGACGAACAACACCGTCAGCCACAGCAACGCGCCGAGTCGGTTAGTACCGGTGTAGGAATAGAAGACACCGTCCGGGGTGGGCACCCTGGCCACCTCGACTACGTCGCCGACCTGCAACCCCGACATCGCCTGTGGGCCGACCAGCTCGATCTGGACCGTCTGCTCGGCCTGATCTCCGTCGAGTAGCAGCACCTCGGCGAGGTAGCAGTTGGTGGGATCGGCGACATCCTGGCAGCCTCGCGTCAGTTGCAGGATGTGGGCGTCGTGGTAGCTCACCCCAGGCGGGTCCTCGAGCGGCACGATGGCCCGCTCAAGTTCTGCGGGACGAGGCCACAACACGGCCATGCTGATGACGGCTGCTAGGCCGACGATTACCAGAAACGAAGTCAGCAGCAGCCGACTGGTGCGATCAAGTTCAAGAGTTGGCGCTTCGTGCGAATGATTTATCCCCACGAGCCAACTGTAGGTTAGGTCGCCGGAGAGCCAAACCTGGGTACGCTAGGTGCCCATGGAGTCTAATTCGGCACCGTCATATTCGACCCCGACGTGCTACCGCCACCCGGCGGCGACCGCTAGGGTCGCCTGCCAGCGCTGTGACCGGCCCATCTGCCCGGCCTGCATGCAACCCGCAGCCGTCGGGTACCAATGCCCGGAGTGCGTCCAAGCCGGGATGGCGCGCACCCGGCAGCAGGCTGGCCCCTACGGCGGCCGCCGCAGCACCCAGCCGCAACTGACATCAATCATTCTCATCGCGATCAATGTGGTGGTCTTTGGGGCGACCTGGCTTACCGGCGGTACCTTCGGACGACTGTTCAACCTGCTGGCATTGAAGCCAGGTGGTTTTTGCATGGCTGGGGACAAGATCTACCTCAGCAATGCCACTGAATGTGCCGCGATTGGCTACCAGTGGGTTGACGGTGTCGCCACTGGGGCTTGGTGGCAGCCGCTCTCCAGTGCCTTCATGCACGACGGCATTATGCACATCGCATTCAACATGGTCGCCCTCTTCGTGCTTGGCCCCGGCCTGGAACAGATTATCGGCCGGGCCCGGTTCCTGGCGGTCTACTTCGTCTCGGCGCTGATGGGCTCCGCATTCGTGATGTGGCTCAGCGCCCCGTACACCTCGGTGGTTGGTGCCTCCGGTGCGATCTTCGGCCTGATGGGGGCGGTGCTGCTGCTGTCGGTCAAGCACCGGGGCAATGTGCGCAGCATCCTGATGTGGCTCGGGCTAAACGTTGTTATCACCGTGGCCAATGCGGGCAGTATCTCCTGGCAAGGCCACCTGGGCGGCTTCTTGGGTGGTTTGGCCGCCACCGCCGCGATCATCTATCTTCCCAAGCAGCTGCGAGGCACCTGGCAGTGGCCGCTAGTGGTGCTGGCTGGGGTCGTCGCGATCGCAGCTACCGCTGCCCGCGCCTTGACGTTGACCTAGCCCGACTTGAACAACTGCTGGATTAGCGGGCCAGCAGTCGTCGAGCCCGATTCCCCGACCTCGACGAAGGCGGCCACCGCCACGTCCTTATTCCAGGCGATCATCCAGGCATGGGTTTGATACTGGCCCGCTTTGCCGAACTCGGCCGTGCCCGTCTTGGCACCAGTCATCAGCCCGGATAACACCTTGCCGGTACCCTCATTCACCGTCGCGCTCATCATTTCCTGCAACTGCTTGGCCTCGGTCTCGGTCAGCGGGGCGGCCGTCGACTCGGCCTGCTCCCCGGCCACCAGCCACGGAATCACCGTACGGCCACCCGCGACGCTCGCGGCCACCGACGCCATCGCCAGCGGCGACATCGTGATCTGGCCTTGCCCGATCATGCTGGCGGCCTGATCGATCTTGCTGGAATTGGGGGCGACGGTGCCGAAGTAGGAGGTGAACCCAGCCTCATAGTCCGTGCCGACACCCAAGCTGGCCGCGGCCGCATGGAGCTCCTCGGGCGTGACCTGGGCCGCGCCATTGACGAAAGCGGTGTTACACGAATAGGCCAGCGCCTCGGTGAGCGTGATGTCGCCGGTCAGATTCGACGGGTAGCCCGAGTAGTTGGTGAAATTGTGGCCCGCGACATCAACCGACTGCGGGCAGCTGACCTTCGAGGTTGGGGTGAGCCCTTTTCGCAGCAGTGCCAGCGCCGAAACCACCTTGAAGGTGGAGCCAGGTGAGTACTTGCCGAAGGTCGCCTGCGGATATGACCCGGCGGCGGGGGAATTCGCAGCGGCCAGCACGCCGCCGGTGGCCGGATCGATGACCACGATGGCGGCCACGCTCTGCTGGTTAGCCAGGACCTCTTCGGCGCGAGTCTGCAGTTCGCGATCCAGGCTGAGCTCCAGCGGCTTGCCGGGCTTGGCCTCGGAGCTGAACAGGTTTTCTTCCTCGCTGGTGCCAGCCTCCCGGGGAACCAGGTCCACCTGGCGGCCGGGGGTGCCGCGCAGCCGCTGGTCGTAGCGGGATTGCAGCCCGCTGGCGCCGACTATCTCGCCCGGAAAGATGGTGCCTTCAGACTTGGCAACATCGTCTGCGGTGGCGGTACGAGAGACACCGAGCAGGCTGACGGCGAACTGGTTGCTAGGCGCGACCATTACCTCGACCGGCGCGAAATCCGCGCCAGGTACCTTGCCGATGTCGGGGATGATGCCGTCTTTCGGCAGGGTAGTGGCGACCACGAATTGCTTTTCGCCCGCCGCCTGGACGCGCTTGGCGAAGGCCGCAGCATCAATCTCCAGCAAGGCCGCCAGATCGGCTGCCGCCTTCGGCCAGTCGGCCGGATCGATCCGGCCCTTGTCTAGGCCGACCTGGAATTGCGTGTGCTGCTCTACCAGCGCCAGCCCCTCGTTGTCGTTGATCGGTGCCCGCTTGGGTAGCTTATGCCGGTGGCGCAGCCGGTTGGTCATGTTTAGACCTGAGTGCAGGATGCTTGGCTTCCACACCACATGCCAATTGCTGTCGGTGTAGACGAGGTTGGCGGTCGCGGTGAAGTCCCACACGGCATCGCCGAAATCGTAGTGATGCTGCAAAGTGACCTTGGCGACGTCGGCCTCGGGGTAGCTGATTTCCGCAACCTTGACGCTCGGGTGGTAGCCGTCCATCCCGGCGAAGATGGTCGTCAACTCGTCTTGCGCCTTGGCCGGTTCCACCAGCAGCGGCAGCCCGGTTACGTCGAACTTGGTTAGCGCCGCTGCCAGCTGCTCGGCGGCTGGCTGGGCGTCGGGCGTATCACCAGGGGGCTTCGTGGCTGCTGCGGTGGCCGCCGAGGTGGCGGGGGCCGACCCCTGGTCTAGCTCAGTGAGCGCACAGCCGGTGATGGCTAGGCAAAACGAGGCCAACATTGCCACGCCAGATCGTCGCATGGTTACTCCCCTCAGTGGGTTTAGATTACCTTGCCGTGAAGCGAAACCCGGGCAGCTAGCGCGCCCAGCCCGGCGAGTGACCTAGCCGGTCAACTCGTGACCGGCTGCGATCGGCAGCGGCCGCCGAAGTCGGCGGCCTGCTAGGGGCAATGCGGGCAAGCAGGATATTCTGGTCGTTGGTCGGCAGCTGCCGACGATGACAGCAGGAGATTGCAAGTGAGTGTCGCCCCGTGGGTGTGGGCCCTAACTATCGTCGTGATAGCGGGGCTGATCGCCTTCGACTATTTCGCACACGTACGCAAAGCGCACGTTCCCAGCCTAAAAGAAGCCGCAGTCTGGTCGGGCATCTACGTCAGTATTGCCGCCACCTTCGGCGTGGTTGTGCTGATCTTTGGCGGCGGCCAGATGGGGGCCGAGTACTTCGGTGGCTGGCTCACCGAATACGCACTGAGTGTGGACAACCTGTTCGTGTTCCTAGTGATCATGAGCTCGTTCTCGGTGGCCCGAAAACACCAGCAGAAGGTGTTGCTGTTCGGCATCGTGTTTGCCCTGCTCTCCCGCAGCGTGTTCATCCTGGCAGGCAAGGCGCTGATCGACGCCTTTTCCTGGGCCTTCTACCTGTTTGGCGCCCTGCTGATTTTCACCGGCCTCAAGCTGTTGCTGCCGGGTGACGACGAGCCGGGCTCGGACAACTTCGTGATCCGGCTGGCCAAGCGGTTGCTGCCCACGACCGAGCACTACGACGACGACAAGCTAATTACGGTCGAAAACGGCAAGCGGATGCTCACCCCGATGCTGCTGGTGATGGTGGCCATCGGCGGCACCGATGTGCTGTTTGCGTTGGACTCCATCCCCGCCATCTATGGGCTCACCACCAACGTCTATGTGGTGTTCACCGCGACGGCCTTTTCCTTGATGGGGCTGCGGCAGCTGTACTTCCTGATCGACACCCTGCTCGACCGGTTGATCTATCTCGATTACGGGCTCGCCCTGATACTAACCTTCATTGGTATCAAAATGATATTGGAGGCGTTGCATGGCAACCAGCTGCCCTTCCTCAACCAGGGGCAGCCGATCCCGGTCTACACCTTCGACATTGGCACTAGCCTGCTCGTTATCGTCTCGGTGCTGGTGGTCACGGTTGCTGCATCGCTGGCGAGCCGACGCGGCCGCGTCGCCAGCCAGGTGCGATCCCTGGAGCGCCTGGCCGATGCCTACCTAAAAGAGCAGCCCGGGCGTGAGCCCGTCGAGCGGGAACGCCAGTACCAGCAGCTCGCTGTGGCCGAAGCCGCGTTGCTGCAGATGAACGCTGACTTGGCCGCGGCGGCCATGGACGACGACGTCACCGACAAATTGGCGGCCGCGCACCGCCTGCATCTGGAAGCTGCCGAGGCTTAGCCAATGAGCGTCGCGACGGCCATGCGCCGATTGTGGCAACACGCTCGGTTCCGGCGGCTGTTCTTGATCCGAGTACTCACCCAAGCCGGTGACGGCACCCTGCAGGTAGGCATGGCGTCCTACATTCTGTTCTCCCCGCAATCGCAGGCAACCGCCTGGGATGTGGCGGCGGTACTGGCATTGACCTTGCTGCCCTACACCCTGATCGGCCCCCATATTTCGGCGCTGCTTGATCACTGGCATCGGCGAAACATCGTGGTGGCAGCGGATAGCACCCGAGCCGTACTGGCACTGTTGCTAGCTGGCCTGATCGGGGTTGGCCTCACCGGCGGCTACTGGCAGCTCGGCTTGTACGCCGCACTTTTGCTGGCCCTGAGCATCAGCCGCTTTGTGCTGGCCGGGCTGTCGGCGGCCCTGCAGCACACCGTCGCAGCCGACGAATACCTGACCGCATCGGCCGTGGTGCCGACCGTCGGACCAATTGGGGTGGTGCTGGGTGCCCTAATCGGCTTCGCGGCCAGGGTGGGCCTGGCGCCGGTGCTCGGTGTGGCGCTGGCCAACGCCACGGTGTTCCTGCTGGCGGGGCTGCTGTTTGTTGGTTCGGCCGCCACAGCGGCGAGGTTCGGGCGAACCGAGCTGGGGCCAACCCAGCGTGCCCCACTGACCTCGATTGGCGACGTAACCCGCGATCTAGCCGCGGCGACCAGACATTTGTGGCGGCGGCGCTCGGCCGCGGCGGCGCTGACGGTGATGGCAGCCACGAGGGTAACCTTCGGCATGTTTTCGGTGGCGGTGATAGTGGGCATGCGCAACACCTTCCATCAGCCCGACCAGCCAGAGGCCGCTATCGGCGATCTGACGCTGTGGGGGCTGCTGGCTGGCGGCGGCTACATTCTGGCGACGGTGTTGGTGCCGCTCGCGGTGCGGCTTACCAACCTGCGCCGCACCATGATCGGCGCCCTGCTGCTGGCTGGCCTGACCCAGCTAGCGACGGCCGCTTGGCCGAGCTTTTGGGTGCTGCTTGGCTGCACCGCGGTGCTGGGGCTTGCGGTGCAGACGGTGAAAATCGCCACCGATACCGTCGTCCAAGCCCAGGTTGCCGAGCACTATAAGGGCCGGGTGTTCACGCTTTACGACATGGCCTACAACGGCGGCTTAGTACTCGCCGGCGTACTGGCAGGGTTAGTGCTGCCCGCAGCCGGGATCTCACCAGCGGTGTTCCTTGCTCTCACCCTTGGCTACGTCGTGGCGGCGGCCGGATTCGCCTGGTTCAGCCGCACCCATGACCCGGCCAGCTTTGAGCGAGGTACCGAATCGTTGTAGCTGGCGCTATGGTCGAGGCATGCGGAAAAAGATTGGCTGGCTAACGCTGCTAGTGCTGGCAGCCGTCATTGGGGTCAACCTCGCCGACCGGCGGGCAGCCCGGCGGCGGGCCGAGCTGTGGGCAGCGGCCACCAAGCCCCGGAGCTAGTAGCCGAGCATCTCCTTGCGCTGCGGCAGCCACGCGATGGCGTCGCGCACCGCGTCCACCTCAGTTAGTTCGGCCTGCCAGCCTAGCTCTCGCTTGGCTTTTTGGCTCACGGTGTAGACCCCGGCCACATCGCCCGGTCGGGGATCGCCGAATTGGATCTGTAGCGGAGTTCCCGACACCTTCTCGAAGCAGGCGGCCAGCTCCTTGACGGTTACGCCGTTGCCGGTGCCGATGTTGTAGACCTGGTAGTGCTTGTCGCGGGTGACCTCGTCAAAGTGCTCCAGCGCGGCGACGTGGGCCCGGGCCAGATCCCAGACATGGATGAAGTCGCGGATGCCGGAACCGTCGCGGGTGGGCCAGTTGATGCCGGTCACGGTGAAGGTGCTCTGCTCGACCCAGGCTTCGAGTAGCTTCGCGAGCACGTGGCTCGGCTTCTCGAGCTGCTGGCCGGAGCGCAGCTTGGGATCGGTGCCGATCGGGTTGAAGTAGCGCAGGCTCGCGACCCGCATATCGCTGGCCTGGGCAAAGTCCTTGAGGATCATTTCCACCATGAATTTGGTGCGCGCATACGGCGAGCTGGGCTCCAGCGCCGACTCCTCGGTGACTACGAAGTCATCGTCGGGCTGATAGACCGATGCCGACGAGCTGAACAGGAACCGATGGACGCCATGGCGCTGCAGGTTCTCCAGCAGGCGAATCGTCTTGGCTACGTTGTTGTCGTAATACACCAGCGGCTCGGCTACCGATTCCGGCACGATGATCTTGGCGGCGCAATGGACCACTGCGTCGATCTGCTGCTCGCTGAACAGCCGGTCCAGCAGCGCATCGTCGGCGATGTCGCCCTCGTAGAGCGGTCGCTTGGCTACGAATTCCCGTTTACCGGTGGAGAAGTCGTCCAGTATCACTACCTCGTGGCCCGAATCTTCGCAGGCCGACGCCACGGTGCTCCCGATGTAGCCTGCCCCGCCAGTAATAAGAACTCGCATCTTTTCTCCTTGTGCTCCGGGTTTCAGTCTAATGCTTGCCGCCGCATTGATTCCGTATTCGCTGACCAAGCTCGCGACAACTCTAGTCAACATGCCGTTTGGGTAAATCGCCGCTTCGCCGCGCGGCTTGCTGGCGGTCCCCGGGCGGCCACCTGGTTCCGGCTGGGTCAGTTCTTGGTGTTGGGAATCGCGACGGCGGTTAGCAGGGCGGCCATCAGTTCCATGGAGCGCTGGTTGGGGGTGGCCGATGGGATCCCCTGGTTGAGGAAAACGGCCTCCAGCACTTCGGTCAACTCACGGGGCTGCAGCCGCCAGGTGAAGTCGAGACGCTCGCTCAACCGCCGCAGGGCAACAATCAGGATTTCGCGGATCTGCTCCACGACCTCGGCAGTTGCCTGTGCCAGTTCGGGGTTGCGAAGTGACCGCTGCCCCAATTCCGCCAGGGTGCGCCGATGCGCCTCGTCGGGTGCCACGATGTCGAAGTAGCGAACCAGGCCGTGGTTGGCGACCCAGTCAAGGTCGGCTTCGGGCGATACGTCGTCGAGGGTCTGAATGAACCCGGTGGAGATGCGTTCGAGCATGCTTTCTAAGATCGCCACGCCCAGTTCGTCCTTGGAGGTGAAATTGGAGTAGAAGGCCCCGCGAGAGAACCCGGCCGCGTCGCATAACTGTTCCACGCTGGTGCCGTCGATGCCGCAGCGAGCAAACTCGTTGATGGCTGCCGCTACCAGCCGTCGCCGAGTTTCCTCGCGGCGCGACGTTGGCTCAGACAAGGTTCCTCCGGGGGTGAAACAAGTTCCTGACCATACTATAAGCCCTTGCCCGCTCACTTTTCGGCACCTTGGATACATTAATGTATCCTGGATGCAGTTTCGTATCGGGGGTGATGCATAGCAGTGTCAGCTTGGCTCTACGACCTGGGTACTTGGTGCTTTAAGCGCCGCAAACTGGTGATCTGGCTGTGGGTTGGTCTCACCGCAGTCTTGGCCGCACTCGGGTTTTCGTTCCGCAGCCCCTACAACGATCAGTTTGAGATTCCCGGCTCCGATTCGGCGGCGGCCTTCAAGCAGTTGTATATGACTTTCCCGGCCGGGGCCTCGCTGACCGCCATGGCCGTCGTGGTGGCACCCGAAGGCACGGTCATCGACGATCTCGCGCCCCAGCTAAAGCACGGCATCGAAGACATTAAGCAGGTCGATTTCGTCGATTCGGTCGCCTCACCGTTTAGCGAGTACGTCAAGGGGGCGATCTCCGCCGACGGCCGGGCAGCCAAGATCCGCATCAACCTCCACCTGACCACAGCTGTCAGCGACGCCCAACGAGCCGAATTGACAGCCGCCGGGGACCGGCTCCGCGAGTTGCTGCCCGCCGACTCGCAGGTAGTGATGGGTGGCCGGGCGTTCACCTACGAGCTGCCGCAGCTCGGCTTGATCGAGGTTTCCGGGGTGCTGATCGCACTGGTGATCTTGCTGATGATGTTGGGTTCGCTGACCTCCGCGGTGCTACCAATCTTTTCGGCGGTGATGGGGGTCACCGCAAGCATGGGGCTACTGCTGCTGGGCACCAACATCACCAAAATCAACTCGGTCGTGCCGCTGATGGGAGTCATGCTGGGCTTGGCCGTCGGCATCGACTACGCCCTGTTCATCCTGATGCGGCATCGCGAGCAACTGCACGACGGGATGCCGCTGCTGGAATCGGCTGGCAAAGCGGTTGGGACAGCGGGCACGGCGGTGCTGTTCGCCGCCGCCACCAACGTCATCGCGCTGCTCGGGCTGGCGGTCGCCGGGGTTCCCTTCCTGACAACAATGGGGACCTATGCCTCCCTGACGGTAGCGTTGACGGTGGCAATGGCGCTGACCTTGATGCCAGCGTTCATGGGGGTGCTAGGCAACCGGATGATGCCGAACCCGAAGCGAGGGATCGGGGCGAGACTGGCTGCAATCCGAAACCGGCGGCCGTCTCGGCGAGCTCAGCGGCGCGGATTCTTCGACGCTTGGGTGGGCTTCACCACGTCGCACCCGATCATCACGACGGCCATCGTGGTCGTCGGGCTGGGCTTGCTGGCGATCCCCGGATTCCGGATTCAACTGTCGCTGCCAAATTCGGCCGAGCACAGCATCGATGCCCCGGATCGCATCGCCTACGACCTGATCGAAGAACACTTTGGGCCAGGGCATAACGCGCCGCTGGTGGTGACCGCTGAAATCATCACCTCGACCGACCCGCTCGGCCTGATTGATGACCTGGTTGCCGATGTGCAGGGGCTGGACAACGTCGAGCTCATCTCGTTAGCGGTGCCCAATCGAAATGCCGACACCGCGCTGATCCAGCTCATCCCCGCCACCAGCCAATACGACCCGGCGACCGCGAAACTAGTCGCCGAGCTGCGGGAGGTAGTCGACACCTGGCCGGAGCGGTTCGGGGTGGCCGGGGCAGTGACGGGGGTAACCGCCGTGCAGCTAGACGTTAATCATCGCCTCGGTGCCGCGGCGGTGCCCTTTGGCTTCCTGGTAGTGGGGTTGTCGCTGTTGCTGCTGGTGTCGGTGTTCCGGTCGCTGTGGATCGCGGTCAAGACCACGTTGGGTTTCCTGCTCAGTGTAGGTGCCGCCTTCGGGGCTACCACCCTGGTGTTCAACGACGGCTGGTTCAAGGAGCTGATTAACCTGGAGCGGCCGATCCCGGTTACCAGCTTCCTGCCGATCATTTTGATGGGTGTGCTGTTTGGGCTGTCGATGGACTACGAGGCCTTCCTGGTCAGCCGGATGCGCGAGGAATATGTGCACGGTACGCCCCACCTGGCAGCAATCCGAAAGGGTTTCCGGGCATCCGGTCCGGTGGTCGTCGCGCTGGCGGTGATCATGTTCGCTGTCTTCGTCTCGTTTGTGCCGACCGGGATGATGGCGGTCAAGGCATTGGCGTTCGCGCTGGCGGTGGGGGTTTTAGCGGATGCGTTGTTGGTGCGAATGACGCTGGTGCCCGCCGTGTTGACGCTCATCGGGGAGCGGGCTTGGCGGCTGCCGTCGTGGCTGGAACGCTACGTGCCGGTGATGGATATCGAGGGCGAAATCTTGACCCGCAAGCTGCGGCTAGCAAACTGGCCGGGCGACG
>PDWI01006383.1_pt1 | contig 14812 bp, 12 predicted proteins | sample 1430891 | NCBI WGS metagenome assembly PDWI01 (sample SAMN01162508, study PRJNA174530) | Oral metagenome, whole genome shotgun sequencing project. | biome: Marine environment; feature: Marine mammal; material: Swab sample of the gingival sulcus; isolation source: swab sample of gingival sulcus... | reverse complement strand
AACAAGAATAGCTTATTTAAGGGATTTTATTTTCTAAAAGTACTTTTATATTGCTTAAATTAAGTGGATTGTAAGTTTGGATGGTAAAGATGGGTTAGGACTGTGATAAATTATGACAAATTCATCTCCACCAATTCTAAATAAATCTTTATCGTAGGTATTATCAAACTCTTCTTTTAGCATATCAGATAAGAGATTGATAATATAATCTCCATATTGATGTCCATATTTGTCATTTATATATTTTAAGTTATTAATATCTAATAATATAATATAAAAAGCTTTTTTTTCATTGTCGTATTCTATCCTTTTCTCAGAAAGAGCAAGACGGTTTCCCAAACTTGTCAATCCATCAAATAATGCAAGCTTTTGATATATTTTAGCCTTGATTTGTTTATCTTTATTAATCATAAAAAAACTAAAAAAGTCATAACCTTGAAAAATAGTGAAAAATAATACACAAACTTTAAAAACATCAGAAAATAAAATAAAATTTTCTATTTCACTTCCTATTACTTCATATCCTATCCCTATAAATAAAAAAGAAAGACTTAAAATCATGACCTTTATATGACTATTTGTCTTTTTTCTTCGTGTTATAAAAGAATATACACCTAAAGATATAGTAGATAAAATTAATATATATGTATAATTTACCATCATATTAAATGTTGTTATATCAAAAAATACTAGTATATACTGAATAATCACATTAAAATATGCTAAAATCAGAATAAATTTAAAATAAGGGTGAGTGCTTTTATAAGTTCTTTGCATAAGTGCATAAATTAAAAATATGGGTATAAACATCAAACTAGTATAGATAGAGATACATGATAAAATATCATATTCATTTAAAATAAGGTAAGTGAGTGGCATACCAAAAAGAATATATATGAAAACACTAATAGATAAAAAAGCAATATAAATAAAATATTTCTCCATTCTTGTAGCTTTTTCAAAGAAATTAATAGTAAATATGATAGTTACAAAGATTATAAACATAGATAGTAAAAGTAAATAATCAAAAATACTTTCATTAAAAAAATAATTAGAAACTATATTTGGATATTTAGCAATTCTTACTTTTTTAAATTCGAAATAACTAGGGTAGGAATTGGTATTTTCATAATATAAAGTGATTGTATTATTTTTAATAGTTTTGGGAAGTTTTATTAAAAATAAAGAATTATTTTGAGCATATTTATGTGGATTTGCTATCTTAAAATGTCTATATATAACCTTGTCATCAACTTCACATCTCATCGTAGTATTTTTTGAAATAAAAGATAATGTTTTATCATCACACATACCTAAACTATCAAGATTTAAAACAATATAAAAATTTTCGTCTGTTAGTATAGAAAAAGGTATTTTCTTATGATAAACTTTACCATCCTCTAATACAATATCAACAGAACCATTAAAAGAATAGGGGACAGTTAAGTTGATTTTCCTATCAAGTTCAATATCCGCCCACTTAATAATATAAGTAAAACCTATAATCACAAGTAAAATAGTAAAAATCAACATAAACTTAGATGTTAAAAATTTCACAAATCCTCCAAATAATATCATTCGCCAATTCACATTTAAATTGAATTCTATTCTATTCTAATATAATCTATATTAAACTCACATTATCTATCTAAACTGATATTTTGTTAACCAAGATTTACACCTTTTCAAAATTCTAACAATTAATAATCATTATTAATATCAAACTAAAGTTTTTTTGATATGCTACAAAACTTGTAGTTCAAAAATGGAAGAAAACACAGAAGAACTCATATAAAAAATACTTAGGAGTATATAAATGAAAAAAATATTAGTTGGAAGCTTAGCAATGGCACTTGCTATTTCAAGTATCAATGCAGGCGACAAATACGGACCATATCCAGTAACTGTTAAAGATTATAAGGGAAAGCAGACAAATACTGTATCATATAAGGGACAGATCGCAAGACATACGCTTGAGTTGTCTTTAAAGAAATTGGCTAAACAAGGAAATGGAAAACCAAACCCTGAGCTAAAAGCAAAAATGATGGCATATTATGCAGGAAAAGATACAGGAAGAGATATTTTATCTCCTACATCAAAAGGTGATTTTAAAATCGAACAAACAAAAGTGGATCAATTATCTAAAGGGAAAAACTTAAAAGGGAAAACATATAAAGGTCTTGTCCCTGGATTTGCAGGTCAAATGACAGGAACTGAACTTGTAGAGTTTTGGATAGATAAAGCTTCATCTACAAAAGGTGGTTACGATCCACTTACAGGGTACAGCTACGAACAATTATTATCAAAATTTTTAATGGGAGCTGTTGCTTATAATCAAGCGGTGGATAACTATCTTGATGAAAAACTAGAAGCAGATACAAAACCAAACAACAAACCTTATAAAGCTGGTAAAAACTATACAGGAAAAGAGCATGTTTGGGATGAAGCATTTGGATACTTTGGTACACCTGTTCATACATTATCACTTACACCAAAACAATTAAAAGGAATTTCAAAATTAAAAAATTTAAAAGCTGCTGATTTAAATAAAGATGGAAAAGTAAATCTTTATGGAGAGATGATCTTTGGACCAGCAAAATATGCTGCAAGTTTTAGTGGAAATGGTGCAAATTATATTCAAAATATCACTCAAGCTTTTATTGATGGTAGAGAATTAATTGTATCAGCAAAAGGTGAAAAGCTAAGTGATACACAAAGAGCAAAACTTAAAAACTATGCAAAAATCATCAAAACCAACTGGGAGAAAGTATTAGCCGAAGCTGCATTTAAATATGCAGGTGAAACTTATGAAGACTTAGTTGCATTAAACAAAATGGCTGAAGGTGGAAAAGGTGATATTAGAAAAGCATTTAAACGATATAGTAAACATTGGAGTGAATTAAAAGGTTTCCTTTTAGCTTTACAAACAAGCGGAAAAGATTTAGGTACAACTGCTGTTGTATTAAATAGACTTACAGGATATGGTCCAGTTTTAGTAACAGGTGGTCAAGTAACAGGTCTTGATAATGATGGAAACTATATTATTGGTGGAGAAACTTCTATGACTCAGTATATGGTGCATATGCTTAAAATTCAAAGTCTTTTAGATGATAAATTTTCACTCAAAGCAAAGCTACATGATGGGACTGCTAATATGAATACATTACTAGATTCATTAGGTGATTCTGCTGGTGCAGAAAACGATTAGTAATATTTTAAAGACAAACATATCTTTGGTTAAAGTATATGATTGAGTTTTCTATTCAGCCATTTTTTGAACAATGGCTGGATTTTTTTGCAAATCCTCAGAAGCGTGTTTATTGGGTCTATCTTTTTAGTGCTTTTTTCATAGGTTTCTTTTATACTTTTTATCAAAATCATTCTATAAAACTCTCTTTAAAAACTTTTTTCTCTTATGATTCTTGGTTGTCGAAATCTGCGAGAGCGGATTATTTGATTCTTTTTCTAAATAGTTTTTTTATGTTTCTAGTCTCTTCAAAACTACTTAGTAAAAGTATTATTGCTTTTGGTGTATACTATACTTTATTAGATTTAATCCCATCACAAGAGATAATAACAGGTCTAGAAAAATGGCAAATCTCTTTTTTATTTACTCTTACACTTTTTATATTAGAAGATTTTACAAAATACTGGGTACATCGTTGGCTTCATACTGTATCGTTTTTATGGCCTTTTCACAGAGTACATCATAGTGCAACACATCTTAATTTTTTTACAGTATTTAGAACGCATCCTATAGAAGCCATAATTTTTTCATTAAGAAATGCTATAACACAAGGGTTAACAGTAGGTATATTTTTTTTCTTATTTGGAAATCAAGTAACTTTAATGATGATTTTAGGAGCAAATGCTTTTAATTTTATATTTAATATAGTAGGTTCTAACCTTAGGCATAGTCCCATATCTTTACCCTACCCTAATTGGCTTGAGCGATTTTTTATCTCCCCTGCACAACATCATATTCATCATTCAAAAAGTTTTGAACATAAAGATAAAAATTTTGGGATTGCATTATCGTGTTGGGATCGTTGGTTTGGAAGTTTTTATCACTCAAAAAAAGATGAGAAAATTAATTATGGAGTATATGATAGCTTAGAAGATAAAGATCATAAACTATCATACTTATACCTAAAACCATTTATTCGTTCATATAAAAGAATTATGGGGGAAAAATAAATATAACTATAAAAAAAATCTACTTTTTTGCCCATCCTATTAAACCTTTTGTATCTATATCAAATTTAATAGCCATATTTTTCTCTATTTTTATAAAAGGTTCAGCTATAGCTATAACTACTACCTCCCCTTTAGTATGTGCATATTTTATCCCTATTTCAATATAGGAACCTAAAAAACTAAAATACTCTACAGTCCCTTCAAAAGCCCCATTGTTGTCTATATCTATTAACTCAGGGCGAATACAGAGTATTCCATCACATAATTGCGTATCCATAGTATCTACTTCAAGATGAAATATACTATCTTTTTTATTTTCATCGAAATACACATTAAATATATTTGTTTTCCCCATAAATGATGCTGTATGATTGTCTATAGGTTTCCAATATAACTCATAAGGTGTTCCTATTTGTGATATTTTACCATCTTTTAAAAATGCAATTTTATCTGACATGCTTAATGCTTCTTTTTGATCGTGTGTTACAAAAATAGAAGTTATTTTAGTTTTTTTAATAATATTATATATATCTAAACGCATTTTTTCCCTAAGAGATGTATCAAGATTAGAAAATGGTTCATCCATAAGCAATACTGATGGTTCATTTGCCAAAGCTCTTGCTAGGGCTATTCTTTGTTGTTGCCCTCCAGATAATTCATGAGGGAATCTATGCTCATACTCTTGCATATCGACTGTTTCTAAAAGTTCTTTTACCCTCTTTTTTTTAAAAGAGATATCTTTTTTGTACAAACCAAATGTAATATTATCAAATACACTTAAATGAGGAAATAAAGCATAATCTTGAAAAACTAAACCGATCTTCCTTTTATCAGGAGAAAGATTAATAGAGTCATTAAAAACAGTTACACCATCGATTTTAATTGTTCCTTTTGATGGTGTTTCTAATCCTGCTATTATTCTAAGAATAGTACTTTTCCCACAACCACTAGGCCCTAATAGGGTAAAAATTTGTCCCTTATTTACTTCAAAAGAGAGATTTGATACAATCTCTATGTCATTGCCATAATCCATTGATATGTTTTCAAATTCTAATAGTCTCATTTAGTTCCCTTTTGTCATTGTTTTCATAAGTAGTATAATAGGACCTAAGCCTATTAGTACCAAAGCCATAGCAGGAATTGCTGATTCTTGTAATTGTTCTTGACCTACTAATTCAAGTGCTTTAATTGCTAAGGTATCAAAATTAAAAGGGCGTAGTATTAAAGTTGCGGGTAATTCTTTGAGTACTTCAACAAATACAATTAATGCACCTGCAGTAATACTAGGTCGTAATAATTGAAAATGTACTCTTCTTAAAAGATTATTTTTATTACTTCCTAAAGTTAATGCCGCTTCATCAATACTTTTTGGTATTTTCGCATATCCACTCTCCATAGAGTTTATAGATACTGCTGTGAATCTGACAATATACCCATATACTAAGGCTATAACAGTTCCCCCTATTATAAGTCCTGTATGTATCCCCATATCTTTAAATAAACCGATAAATTTCATATCTAAATACCCTAAAACAATAAGTACCCCAACAGCAATAACCGCTCCAGGTATAGAATATCCTAACATCGAAATACTTTGTATTGCTTTATTTTTCCAAGTGGGTTGAGTTCGAAGATTAAAAGCAATAAAAAGACTTAAAAGAATAGCTATAAAACTACTCGTTCCTGCTAATGCAAAAGAGTTAAACATAAGAGTTAAAAAGCCTTCATCTACAATATCAGTAAAATATCTAACACTCCAAATAATCATTTGAACAAAGGGCATAATAAAACCAAAAAATATAGGTATAAAACATAGCGTAAATGCTAAAAAGCCTTGTAAACCTTTAAGTTTAATTTTAGAAATAGGACGATTTTGTTTTCCTGAAGTATCAAACTTTCGTTTTCCTCTTAATACTTTTTCTGTAACAATAATAAATAAGACAAATAGCATTAAAATAGCAGCTAATTTTGCACTTACAGCTTGATCTCCCAATCCATTCCAAGTTCTGAAAATACCAATTGTAAATGTATCTACACCATAATGGTTAACAGCTCCATAATCACTTATTGCTTCCATAATAGCCAAAGTAGAACCAGCTATAATAGCGGGTCTAGCTAATGGAATACCAACTTTAAAAAATAAACGAAATGAATTCGCTCCTAAAGTTCGAGCAGATTCTAAAGCATTTGATGATTGATTAATAAGTGATGCTTTACTAATAAGATAAACATATGGATACAAAACAAGTGACATCACTACTATAACACCTTCTATAGTTAAAATATCTGGTATCCAAACATCTGCTAAAGAGAGATCTAAAAACTTCAACACTGACTGCGTTATACTTCCTGTGTACCCAAACATTCCATCATAGGTAAAAGCTATGATATAAGTAGGAAATGCAAGTGGCAAAACAAGCCCTACTTCTAAAGTACGAACAAAAGGAAAGGCATAAATAGTTGTTAACCAAGCAGTGGTAAAACCCAATATCGCTGTTAGTAAACCAACACCTACAGCGACCCACAAAGTATTTAAAATATATCTTGGTAAAACTGTATCAACTATATGTGTCCAGTTTTCATTTTCTCCCATAAAAATATGTAAAAATATAACAATTGCAGGTAAAGATACCACTATTCCTATGACTGAACCTAACGAAAATATCTCTTTAAAATTAAACCGTTTTATCTCCAACCAGCCTTATCAAATAGTTTTACTGATTCTGCATTTAATTTTCCTAAAGTATCTATAGGCAATGAATCTTCTTTAAAATCTCCCCACGATTTTACCAAATCTGATGGTTCAACACCTTTTAAAACTGGATATTCATAATTTGCTTGGGCATAAATAGTTTGTGCTTCTTTTGATGATAAAAACTCAATATACTTTATAGCATTTTCTTTGTTTTTTGCATATTTTGCAACACCTGCACCACTAATATTTACATGTGTTCCCCTACCTTCTTGATTTGGGAAAAATATACCAATTTTTTTTGTCACTTCTTGCTCTGCTGGGTCCTTAGAATTTGCCATTCTTCCTATATAATAAGTGTTCATAACAGCAATATCAGCAATACCTGCCGCAATTGCTTTTGCTTGATCACTATCATTTCCTTTTGGTTTTCGTGCAAAATTTTTCACAACACCTTTTGCCCACTGTAATGATTTTTCTTTCCCATCATGGGCAATAAGTGAAGCTAAAAGTGATTGATTATAAATATTATTTGAAGATCTAATCGCTATTTTCTTTCTCCATTTTTTATTTGCTAAATCTTCATATGTACTTAACTCTTTAGGATCTACTCTATCTTTACTATACACAATAACTCTAGCTCTTTTTGTAAGTCCATACCACATATTATCAGAATCTTTTAGATGTTTAGGAATATTTTTATCTAGTATTTTTGATGATGAGGATTGTAATAAACCTTTTGATTTTGCCAACTCTAATCTACCTGCATCTACGGTGATAAGAACATCAGCTGGTGAATATTCACCTTCTATCTCCATTCTTTTTATCAGTTGAGATGCTTTCCCTTTTACAATATTTACCTTTATACCTGTTTTTTCTGTAAACATTTTATTAAGCTTCTTGTCTGTAGCATAGTGTCTATGACTATATACATTTACTTCACTAGCCATTAATGGTAAAACATTGCTTACTAATACAGCACCCAATAGTATCTTTTTAAATTTTTTTGAAATCATCTTTATCCTTAATATATTAATGATAGAAGAATATCAAAAATAATAATCATTGTCAATAAACTTTGTAAAAAACTTGCTGAATACTCTTGGATATCTAACTATTACTATTTAATAATTTTTTAAACGCATAGAATGCTTTTGTTTTTCGTATCTTTCCTTCTCTATTATCTACTAGGCCATAACCAGGTGCGATAAGTTGGTGCCAAAATACCTTTCGTACTTTGTGCGTCTCTTTGGCTATTTGAAAATAATCAAGCATATACTTAGCATAAAGCTCTTCACTTACACACTCTACTTCACTTGTAGGGGCATATGGTGCTGTGTTTGATAATGGCCAATTTACTTCAGTGATATATATCTCATCACTTTTCATTTTTGGACTCAGTTTTACTAAAGAGTAAAGCATATCAATTTTATTCTTCGTGTCAAAAATTCCCATTTGAGTATTTTGTGGAGCTCCTCTTCTATCTACATACAAAAGTGCTGAAAGTTTGTCAAATTTAACTGGAAAATTATTAAACAATGCTCGTATAGTATAGTGATATTCAAAGTCTATAATAGAGGGACCAATAAGTTTGAGTGTAGCATATTTTTTATCCCTTATATCTTCTACAGTTTTATAAAATTCTAAGTATTCCTGTACTGCAAAGAAGCCCCACTTCGCTCGATTTATTGTTGTACCTATTTGATACTCTTTTGTTATATCTTTAAAGGTATTAAATATTTCTATTATGTGTAACTTTAATAGTTCAATATTTTCTATATGCTCCCTATCTTGCATTATATTTAAAAGGATCTTCTTGTCATCTCCAAAACTTTTTACAAAATGATAATATTTTTCTAAATTTTGTATATCATTTAAAGGGATTCTAATAATTAACGATTTTACTCCTAACTCCTCTACTAACTCTTGTTGATGTTTACCCTTATCAAGATTGACTCCTATTCCATAAAAATTTTCTTTTTGAAAGTTTTTATCCTCCTTTTTTCTAAACATCTTCATCAAAAGAATTGATAAGGGAAACATAATTATATTTGTTCCTAGCATCTTGAAAAAATCATTTTTATACCGCTTACGCATAGCTCTTTTATACGCTTTATCTTTAATAATATGTGGTTGGTCAGAATAATGATCCCATCTAAAAGGTGATTTATTTTCCATCTTAATACTCTCTTATTCTTAAATATACAGGAAATCTTGGCTTCCCATATTTTGTAAAATTTTGATATTTAAAGCTTATGATTGTCCCTATTTTTGGAGGATTTTGCCTAAAGCTATCACTTAAACCACTCCCTATTTTAAAGCTTATTTTATTTGCTAACTGACAAATAATCGCCCCTACTTTTCCTTTATATTTTCCTTTTCCTTGCGTATATCCAATTATTTCACACTCTGTATCTTGAAATTTTTTTACTTTTAACACCTTTGATGTTCGTTTATTTATATATAAAGCTTTAGGATCTCGGACAACTATTCCTTCCCCCTTTTTAGAAATAATATCTAAAAAATATCTATTTTGATGCTCAATATCTTGAATCACAATTTGTGGTAGAACTCTAAGATACTTATTTTCATATGGCTTTACTTTTTCTAATCTTTGAAATAATCCCCCCTTGGCGTTTGGAACTTCAAAAATATAATGCTTTATTTTAGACCAATCTTGACCAGGTATTTTATCGCGAACTATAGAAGAGATATTTTCAAAATCCCCTCTTTTTGTCCATAATTCACCATCTAGTTCAAACTTTGGATAATCTTTTGTAAACCATTGTGGGGCATTTATTTTTTTGCCATTTCTTGTTAGAAGATTCTTCCCATCCCAATACGCCCTTATACCATCAAGTTTTTCACTCATCACCCAGTTTGTAGTATCTTGATCTTTATATGTTTTAAGAAGTAATAAACTAGGTTGCGTTGCAAAAAGAAAAATAGAAGAGAGAAAGAGAAGAGAAAATATTTTTTCTATTTTCATATGAAAAGTCACCTAAGATTCGCAAGATTGTATTTTTTCTATAGTTTTAGTAGTGCTTTTACCATCTACAAACTGAACCAACTTTAACTCTTTTGCTATATCGCTTCCTACAACTTCTTTCCCCTCATAATCTCCACCTTTGACTAAAATATCAGGTTGCACTAGCTCTATAAGACTTAAAGGAGTATCGTCTGTAAACTTTACTACATAATCAACACTTTCCAAAGCTGCAAGTATATAAGCCCTATCATCTTCATGATTTATAGGTCTACTCTCTCCTTTTAGTTTTCTTACACTCTTATCAGAGTTAAGCCCCAATATTAAAACATCTCCAAAAGATTTTGCTTTATCAAGATACTTTACATGCCCTTTGTGTAAAATATCAAAACAACCATTTGTAAAAACAATCTTTTTCTTTTGTTTTTTTAGTCTTGCTACAGTTTTTTCTATCTCTTGAAATGTTTTTATATGTGATTCTATACTACTTTTATGAAGAGAACTTTTATATTCTTCTATCTCTTCAAGGGTAGCTGTTGCACTTCCTATTTTACCCACAACTATCCCTGCTGCAAGATTTGCAAACTCGATAGCCTCCATTATATCCATCTCTTTAGCTAAACAATACCCAAGACTAGCTAATACAGTATCTCCAGCACCTGTAACATCAAACACCTCTCTTGCAACCGTTGGTTTTTTTACTACTTCATTATTTTCATCTAAAACAGCAATACCATCTTCACTTAAAGTAATCATAGGTACTTGTAAACAAGCCATATTATGTAACTTTTTGAGTGCAATTTTTAAACTTTCATCATCAATAATATCTACATTTGTAGCAGCTTGTGCTTCTTTTTTATTTGGGGTAAGTAAATAACTTCCTATATATTTTTGATAATCAGTACCTTTAGGATCAACTAAAACTTTTATATCTTGTCCTGATGCACAAAAATTGATTTTACCCATCAAACTCTCTGTTATGACACCTTTTCCATAATCAGATACCAAAATCATATCAAATTGTTCAACTATATTGAAAAGCCCCATTGTAATCAAAGCTTCTGATTCTTGATTTATATCTTTGCTTGTTTCATTGTCATATCTTACTATTTGTTGCGCCGATGCAATAATCCTACTTTTTTTAGTAGTTTTTCTAGTTTCATCATAAATTAAATAGTATTTCACATTTATATCTTCTAACATTTCAGTAAGTTCAGTAGAAACACTATCTTCTCCAACGACAGAGATAACTGTAACATCTGCACCCAAAGAGACCAGATTATTAACTACATTTCCTGCTCCACCTAAAACTGTAGTTTCTTTCTCTACATCAACAATTTGTATAGGCGCTTCTGGAGAAATTCTATTTGCTTTTCCCCATAAATAATGATCAATCATCAAATCACCGATTACAAGTATATTAGGCTTTTTTTTCATCTATCTTCCTCTTTTAATATAACACTGATTTTATACTAAGTTAAATAAAATGTGGTTAAAATGAGGCATGAGATTTATATTATTCTGCAACTTACCCTATTCTTTTTCTATCTTAAAACCTTTAGAAGATGAGATAAAAAAACTCAATTACGAATACTTATGGTATGTACCTAAAAAGATACTAGAAAAATTCCCCTATAAAGAGAGTTATAAAACATCTAATATTCAAAGCTTAAAAGAGTTTCAAAGTGATGTTATCTTTGTACCAGGTAATGAGGTACCCCATTTTTTACGAGGCTTAAAAGTTCAGATATTTCATGGTCTAGCAGGTGAAAAAAAAGGACACTTTAGAATAAGAGGTTATTTTGATTTATATTTAACACAAGGTCCATATTTTACAAATAGATTCAAAGAACTATCTTTAAAATATAAAAATTTTGATGTTATTGAAACAGGTTGGTGTAAACTTGATAGTCTTTATACAACTTTAGATTCAACCTTAGAAGAAAAAAAGAGATTATTAGAAAAATACAATGTAAAAAATATAGTATTATATGCCCCTACATTTTCACCATCTTTGACTTCTGGAAAGCAACTTCTTCCTACAATAGATAGCTTAAGTAAAAAAGATGATATACTTGTGATAATCAAGTTTCATGATAAGATGGCTCAAGAATTAATAGAACCATATACAAATATAAAAAACAAAAATCTTCTTCTTTCAAAAGAGAAAGATATAAGTAAACTTCTGCAAATAAGTGATCTTATGATAAGTGATACATCTTCAGTGGTGTATGAATTTATACTTTTAAATAAACCTGTAGTTACACTCAATAGTATATCTGAAAATATAAATTGGCTCAATCTTCATTCTACTGAAAATTTTGAAAATGAAGTTCTCAATATTATTAAAGGAAATGATACTTTTAAAGAAAGTAGAAAAAACACTATTGAACAGTATCATCCCTATAGTGATGGGAAATCAGCACTAAGGATGATTGAAGCTAGTGTCAATTATATAAAAGAAAATGGTGTACCCAAAAAAAGAAAAATCTCTCTTTTGAGAAAAATTAAAATGTATAAAAAATATAAAAATGTATAAACAAAATATAAAAGCCTTTACATATAATATTTTATTGACTTTACTGATAAGTGGGGTTATTATTTTAAATGATATTATTTTTTCAAAATATAATACTTATTTTGAATTTGAATTTTCTAGTAAAGAATATTTTAGAATATTTATTACAATCTTTTTTATCAGTTTTTTAAAAGCTAAAAATACTATAAAAATACTCCTTAGTTTTATATTTCTAGCAAGTTTATTTCAATTTGCTTATTTTCAATACTTTGGTAAAAATATAAATGGTATAGACTTCTATCTTTTTTTTACCCATATTGAAGAAACATTTGAAACTTTTAATACAATTTTACCTAGTATGATTGTCCCTTTATTTATATCTTCAATAGCTTTTATTATTTCAATTTTTATAGTAAATATATTTTTTGAGAAAAAGAAATATTTTAAATATGGATATACCTTAATTCTTTTAGCTTTAATATTTTTAACAACACAAACTTTTTATATTACAAATATAAAAAAAGGTAAACTTCGAAATAAGGAATCTAAACTAATATATCCCATGAGTAAAAGAGTATCTTCAAGAAACTTTTTTGTAAGTTTTAATTATTTTGTTTCAGGAATTTTACCTAATAAAATATTTCACTTGAAAAAAAGTGATTTTCCTAAGCAAAATACACCTATTTTAATAAATAAAAATATACATAGAGATATTTATCTCATTATAGGAGAGAGTTTAAGATATAAAAATTTTAAATTAAACTCTATTTATACTCCAAATTTATCTACACTACAAAATAACAATGATTTTTTTTACTTTAATAAAATATACTCTGGTGGAACTATGACAAAGGTTTCAGTATCTACTTTAATAAATAGATTAAAATATCCCTCATCTTTAGAACAAATAGCTAAAGAAGATAATTGTTTATTTAAACTTGCTAAACAAAATAATATAAATACATATTTTTTAAGTGCCCAAAATGCAAAACACTTACAAATACTTAAAAATATGATGTGTCCTCAATATATAAATATATTTAAAAAGAAAGAAGACTTTGAAAAAACAGGTTATGATGAGGATCTAATTTCATTAATTAAAACATTTAAATTAAATAATAATAGTAATTTATACGTAATGCAACAAAGAGGTTCACATTCTCCTTATAAAAAACAATATCCAAAAATATTTGATAAAAATTCAACTCCTTATGAAAATAGTGCTATATATACAGACTATGTTTTATTTAATTTAGTAAAAGAGATTAAAAAGCGTTCAAATAAAGAATTTATCATTATTTTTACTTCTGATCATGGTGAACTCCTTGGAGAAAATGGAAAAAAAGGACATGGATTTTTAAAACAAGAAGTTTATGAGGTTCCTTATTTTGCATACTCTAACACAAAAGATACAAAGATACAAGAAGAATTAAAATCTATAAAAATTCATTTTGATATTTCGAATCTTATAACAACTCTTTTAGGATATAAAGTAGATAAAGATGATAAGAATAATAGAAAATTATATATAATGAATTCAGATTTAGAAGGTTTTTCAGGATATGCAACAATAAAGATACAAAATGGAAAAGAAGAGAAAATAAAAAAATTTAAAAATTAAAGGATGTATTTTACATATGATTAAAATAGATGAAAATTTATACATTACAAAAGGAGCAGAAAGGAAGTGTTATACACACCCGTGTGATAATAAGAAATTACTTAAAATAGAATATAATAATACTATTGATAGAAATCAAAATAAACTTGATGACTATTATTATAAATATCTTCAGAAAAAAAATGTTTCATTTGAACATATTCCAAAATATTATGGAACTATTAGAACCGATAAAGGAGAGGCAAGCATATTTGAAAAAATCATGGATTACAATGGTTCTCCATCAGAGACATTTGAAAATATTATAAAAAAACAAATATTATCTAAAGAAAAAGAACAAAATCTTTTAAAAGAATTAAAAAACTATCTTGAAACAAATAATATAGTATTTGGAGATGTTGTTTTATCAAATATCTTATGTCAAAAAATAGATAGAAACAACTATAAGCTTATTATCATAGATGGATTAGGAGCTAGGCGATTTGGTTTTAAACTTTGGTTGCATCTACACTCTAAAATTTTTACAAAATTTAGAATTAACAAACAATGGAAAAAATTACTTAAAAATTATAATTTAGTAAAGGGTACTTTATAAATTATTAGAAACCGTAAAATAAACTGTGTAAACCCACCCTTTATTCCTAAATTACTTAGTGTATTTTGACATAATTTCACTGCTGTGCTTGCACTCTCTTTGAAAAAAATATACTAAGTTGAGGAAATATTTCATACCAATTTCTGATACTATTAGTATTCCATTTATTTTGCTGTTCCTGTATGGCTAAATACATAACTTTA
>PDWI01025481.1_pt1 | contig 14814 bp, 13 predicted proteins | sample 1430891 | NCBI WGS metagenome assembly PDWI01 (sample SAMN01162508, study PRJNA174530) | Oral metagenome, whole genome shotgun sequencing project. | biome: Marine environment; feature: Marine mammal; material: Swab sample of the gingival sulcus; isolation source: swab sample of gingival sulcus... | reverse complement strand
TGCTATAGCGGATTGCAGATACAGGGCACCGCTAACTCCCCAGCTGCACGGATAAAGTCAATTATAACTTATCTATAATAAAAGGTCAAGGTTTTGTGCGAAATATAAGCTTTTTTAAGCACTTTTTATTTCTCTACTTTTTCTTCTTAGCACCAAATTTTTTGTGTTTATCTGAAATAAGTTTATAAAGTTCATCCTGTGAAATGGCTAGTCCAAAAGTATTTATTGACATAGGCGAATTTGCCACTTTCATATTCAATGAAATTAACTTCCTTAAAGGATGATTCTCAGCCTTTTCTAAATACTTCTTAGGGTCTTTTATACGGATTACTATAGCCTTAGAAAAAAAGTTACTAATAACATCAACACTGCTAATATCCTTCCAAGAAATCAATGTATTAAGCGAACTTGCAGCCGAATTATCTACAATACCTTTATTACTGATAATTATCCCAGCTTTTTTGTCAAAAAACTTTTTTAAATTAACTATAAAAAAGAAAGTAAACATTATTATCGTCACAACAGATAACACAATATCAAATACACTTACCGCACTAGAACCACTCTTAATGGCATTTACAAAAACTAAGATCGCCAATAGCACAAGCACTAATGAAACTATAGTCCCTATCAGTGTATTTCTCTTACTTATCTCAATTACAATTTTCTCATCTGATTTCATATTTTTTCCTCTTTAAAATATTAAATTTTGCTATCTAATACTAACATAATTTTTTGCTTTTTTAAAGAATAATCACAACACAGACCGATATAGTAAATATATGTTTACTTTTCACTAATAAAAAACTATAATTATTTATAGCGAATATTTTTAATTCCAAACAAGGAGAAATTTATGAATAAAACAAAAATTATATGTACGATAGGACCTGCGAGTGACAGCAAAGAAGTCTTTACTGAGCTTGCAAAAAATGGTTTAAGTGTTGCTAGACTCAACCTATCACATGGAACACGTGACTATCTTAAAAAATTAATCGATATGATTAAAGAAGTTCGTAACGAACTAGGTCTTCCAATTCCTATTTTAATGGATACGAGAGGACCGGAGGTAAGAACTAAAACCTTTGAAAACGGACAAATCGCACTAGAGGCAGGAAACGAAGTAATAATAAGCACTGGTGACTTTTTAGGGACTGCTGAAAAATTCCCTACTACCTACGATACCCTTGCTGAAGAGCTAAGTGTTGGACAATCAATACTAATTGATGATGGCTTAATTGAGCTTGAGGTAATGTCTATAGTAGGCAGAGATATTCATTGTAAGGTTGTAAACGGTGGTATAGTTAAAAATCACAAGGGAATAAATGTTCCAAGAATGGATCTAAACCTACCAGCACTTAAAAAGGAAGATATTGAAGACCTTATCTGGGGAATAGGTGAAGGAATAGACTATGTTGCAGCCTCATTTATCAGAAGCAAGGAAGACGTGGAATATGTAAGAAATCTACTAGATAAAAACGGTGGTAACCACATTCATATAATTTCAAAAATAGAGAGTCAAACAGGAATCGATAATATAGATGATATTATAGAAGTTTCCAACGGAATAATGGTGGCAAGGGGAGACCTTGGTGTGGAAGTTCCATCAGAAACCATTCCTAGAACTCAAAAAAATATAATTAGGAAGTGTAATAGGGCTGGCATCCCAGTAATCATTGCAACACAGATGCTCGACTCTATGATAGTAAATCCTAGACCTACGAGGGCCGAAGTTTCAGACGTTGCCAATGCCATATATGATGGTACCGACACTATTATGTTATCCGGTGAAACCGCTTCAGGAAAATACCCAGTAGAAGCAGTAAAAACAATGAGAAGAATCGCAATGGAAACAGAGTGCGAGGCAGATTACAAAACAATGCTTGATAAGATAGCAGCAGAACAAAAAAGCAGTGTAACAAATGCGGTTTGTTTTGCCTCATGTACCACAGCTAGATTTGTCGATGCAAGCACAATCATATGCCCTACGTATTCAGGAAAAACAGCAAGGTTAATCTCAATGTTTAGACCGGAAGCTTGCATAGTTGCACCTACTATGAATCCAGTAACTTGCAGACAGTTAAATATGCTTTGGGGTGTAGTTCCAGTCATATTAGCTTCAGAGGTTTCAGCTGACGTCCTCTTCTTTAAGGCTACAGAAGTAGCTAAGAAAAAAGGTGTTACAAAGAGCGGCGACAAGGTAGTCGTAACCGCTGGTATACCACTTAACACCAAAGGTAGCACCAACCTTATGAGAGTTCTTGTAGCAGAATAAAAATTAATAAACTTTAGGCTCGGACTAAATATTGCTCTGAGCCTTTTTTATTGACTTTTTATATTATGGGTACTATGATTAGATTGTAATCAGTGTAAAACTATAGCAAAGGAGTTTATTATGAAAAAAATAATTATTTTATTTGTAATTTTAAGTCTTGTTCTCGTTTCTTGCTCTGGGGAAAACAACCAACAAGAAGAAAAGATGAGCGATGAAGATATAGCTAAAGTATTTTTAAAACTAGTCTACACAGCTGATAAAAATGATGCAGACGAAATTAAAAAACTTATAAACTCCGATACTATTCAAAAAGATGGTGTTTCTAAATACTCTTATGAAGATAAATATATGGCTTACTTAAAAGATAAATATAAAGATATTCCAATAGCTGAAAATGAGTGGGAAGATATGCTCGCTAATAGATATATCAACTTTATGGCTAAGATGGTACTCGATAATAATAAAAGCTATAAAGCTGAAGCTATACGTTTAAAATATGTAGAGGGATTAAAGGAATTTGAATACGAAGTAGACTCTGGCAATAAAACCTATAAAGGAAGTGTTCGACTGGAAGATGGTGTAATTGTAAATGCTAAGATAGATATAAAAGGAAAGTGAGGACGCACTACCAACATTCACTACAATGTGCTAAAAGCCTACGAAATCCGATATTCCCTACAGTTGTTATTTTGTTTTTAGTCATAGTTATATTTACGTACTAATAATGTCGGATTTCTATGTGACATCTTTGTTTTTGGAAATCCGATATTCCCTACAGTTGTTATTTTGTTTTTAGCCATAGTTATTTTTATGTGCTAATAATGTCGGATTTCATCATTTTTATAGCTTTTTGTTACAGTAAGCCTTTTGTTATGTAGAAATCCGACGTGTTTCTATCTTTAGCTTTTCTAATCCAAATATTTTTATCTTTTCTATAGGGCACTTCGGATTTCTATGTGACATCTTTGTTTTTGGAAATCCGACATTCCCTACAATTACTATTTTGTTTTTAGTCATAGTTATATTTATGTGCTAATAATGTCGGATTTCAGAATCTTTATAGCTTTTCTTAATTTAATGCTTTTGTTATGTAGAAATCCCAAAACACAAATGACCTTGTAAAAGAGATGAGAAACGGATGAAGATAAAAATTTGCAGGAGGGGAATAGTATAAGTAATACAGGCCCTTCCTGCAAATTTTTTCTGAGTTCGTTTATCGCTCTTTTCCAAGGTCATTATTCATCTATCTTAAATTTTGTTTTAACAGTCCCTAACTTATCCCCATTAGGCTTAACCACATCGATTTTAAGCTCAATTTCAGGGTTTTCAATTCCTTCTAAATTCTCTTTCTCAAGTATAACCTCCATTATTCCTTGAGTATTTTTCTTCATAGTTTGAAATCCTAGAGCTTGCTCTTTTTGTTCGCCGTTTATCATAAATTCCGTAGGACTTAAAACTCTTTCTTCACCACTATTCATATAGTAAATAGGTATTAAAAAGCTTTCACCTTCGTCGTAAATCTTTTCCGAGATTATGCTTAATTCCAAATCCATATCCTCAGCTCCATCTATAGGCTCTCCCTTAGAAACAATATGCTCTTCGTAGTTTCCATCCATAGAATATGTAAAAGTTTCAGACCTACTTTTGTAGTCAGCTTCCTCTGCATAAGAAGCGATTATAAAATCTATCTTCTTAATTTCACCTAAGGTAATGACTTCTTCTAATACATGCACTGATGCCAAATTTATAATGCCATCAACACTCTCACCCGCTGGTATTATAAGCACGTCATAAGAAGTTGGTAAATAAAAATCATTAAAGGCTATCTTTCTGGCAAGGGTGATAATAGTATGTTCGCTCTTGTTTTTTACGTATACTTTTACCGACGCTCCAACATCATATGCCGGATAGAATGATAAATCCAAGTCCTGAAGCCTCACTTCTAGCTTATCATCTTCAAATAATTTCATATCCTCTAAGTCGATTAGCTGTCCAGCGTTACTACCACCTGACATATCTTCAAAACCTAAGTCCGTTTCTTCTTCGTCCTCTAAATTTTCTTCCTCCGAACTTTCCTTGGCTACACTAGTCTCTACCTCAGTCTGACTTTGTGTACTAGCCTGTGTTTTTTCCTCTTCAATTTTTTCCTTATTCTCAGCACAAGCACTTAGCAAAAACACTAGCACTAAGGCAAGAACTATAATTTTATTCTTCATAATTTCTCCCAAAAAAGAGTAGAAAAAATAGTAGCAAAATCACTACTATTTTTCATATTATTATAACTTAACGTCTACATTTTCTCCAACACCTTTAATAACACTTTGCTCCATCATCTTTACTAAATTATCTGCATTTTGTTCTGCTATGTCCATCACGTTTTTAGTCAAAGCTACAGAAACTTCTTGTTTCACCTGAATTTGTGATTTTATAGTAGATAATCCTGCTATATCCATAATATCCTCCTAAAGACGAGGGGAATTAAACCCCTACTGTCTGTCGTTACCTATAGAGCCACTCTAGCCCTTGATTGCGAAAAATTGTCAGAACTCTTTGCAATCATTGACGCTTCTTTCCAAGTATTTCTTAATTCTCTGATTACATATAAGGCATCACGTAGTTCCTTTGCATCCTTTTTAATATTTGCACTGATAAGTTTACTATACACAAAATCATACATTATCGCTAAGTCTTTCGCAACCTCATATCTATCATCTAGGGTGATCTGAAACTCCCTTATGATGTCTTGAACTTTAACAATAAGTACATGTGCCTTTTCAGTTTCTTCATTTTCTAATGCCTGTAATGCCTGATTGGACATACAACATTAAAGTCAATTCTGCTGGTGATGCTGTCATTATTTGATTTTGTTTAATTTTTAAATACGGATTAAATGCCATAACTTCCCTTTCTTATTTAAAATGCTCCCAATTGCTGTGATAACCATGCTCCTGTCGCTTGTGATTTTTGCATGGCTTGTTCCATTGCTGCAAATTGTTTATAATATCTCTCCTCAATTCTTGCCATCTTTCTCTCCATAGTAATGATTTTCTTTTCATACTTTATGAGATCCTTTGACATCTGTTTATCATCATAAAATGTAAGTGCACTACTATTAGTTGTGGACTTCATCATCTTACCCATTTTTTCGTAAAGCTCATCTCCGAGTGCTGTTAATAGCTCTTCCACTTTTTCAGGGTCATTCTCTATAGCCTCTTTAAGTTTGTTCTTCTTAGTCGAGTATATAGAGTCGTCCTCATCTCCCTCAATGTGGAGCTTTCCACTCTCTTGCCACCTACCTGTAACTATCCCTAGTTCACTAAGTGAAGAATATTTAAAAGATGATGTATCAACTCCATCATTTGATGAAATGGTAATTCTCATACTATTTCTAATATTGAAAACCCTATCATCTCTCTTGAACAAGGAATCTTTTATCTTCTTTTCCCAAGCCTCAATATCCTTTTCTGTCATCGCTGCTTTTTCCTCTGATGTAAGCGGTTCATAACCTCTCGCAGAATCAGCTGTGTACTTATCTTCTAGGCTCTTTAGAACTTCATTATATTTATTTACAAACTCTTTTACCTTTTCATAAATCTTTTCAACGTCTTGACTTACACTTATAGTACTTTGTCCTGAATCTGCAAGTATATTGAACTTGAGTCCATTCACACTAATTTCATTCTTATCGCTGCTAAACTCAACTCCATTATAAGTAAATAAAGAATCTTCCCCAGCACTTCCAAGTCTATTTCCAGCTGTAAATCCTATTGCATCAAGTAGAGCACTATCAGTTGAATCAAGCTGTATCTGAACGTCTGCTCCAGTGGCTTTCGATGATATGAAAAATCTGTCATAATTATCATCAAATGAAATGGAAGCCTCTATATCTAAGCCTTTTAACTTGTCAGTTAGAGTTTCAATAGTGTCATTTTCATCAAGCGAAACATCCATTGTTGTAGTTCCACCATCAAGACTTATCGAAATAGTTTTTACCTCTCCTTCTGCAAAGCTAGTAAGATCACTTATCTTAGTAGATTTGCTTACTGGATTTCCTGCATTTTCTATCTTTGCCCCTGTCAAGTTAGAGCCTTTTGCCATGTTAAGTATCTCTATGCTGTGATTACCAACTGGTGCTCCATATCCATCTGTCGCTTCTATAACAGCAGAGTTTGAACTATTTAATTTCTTACTTCTATATGTTCCAGCCGACTTAAAATCAAAAAGTTCTTTCTTATAAAACCCAAATAGCTCTTTGTTTAAATCCGACCAAGCATCTCTCTTCCACTCAAATCTAGTCTTTTCTTTTTCTACTCTTTCAACTCTAGTTCGTTCAACCCTCATAAGGTCTCTAACTATTCCTTGAGTATCCATTCCAGATGCTAAACCTGAAAACGATATTCCCATATCCTACCTTCTTTCGTCCAAATTAATACCTATCTTCGCCTTAATACTAGCAACGTAGTCTAAGAGCTTTTCGGATGGTATCTCTCTTACAACCGAATTATCTTTCGTATCAATAACCTTAATCATCAACTCGTGTGTTTTTTCATGAACTCTATACTCTAATCTCCTATCGTACTGTACGAGTTCTTTATTGACTTTCTCAGCTATTTTCGCAACCCTTTTCCTCTCTGTTTCTAATTCTTTTTCCTTTTTTACTTCTGCTGTATGATGCTCCCCTGAAGCCACACTATTATTTGCAGAATAAGAATTAGCAATATCAATTTTGTTTTGTAAAACTTCCATGTCCATAATGCAACCTCCTGTTTTTTGCCTACTTAAAGACTTTTATTTCTTATATCTGATATATAATATATCGGCATAAAGCGATATTTGATAATGGATTTTAAGCAAATAAAAATAAAAAAACAAAAAGACTCAGACACAAATCAAAACCTTAAGGGTTAACTTATGCTGAGTCTAAAATCCTATTTAATTAATATATAACTTATGCCTTTAAGCCACGCATACCTACACTTAAAATATCTTCACGAAGGCTCTTTGGCCCATAGGTCAAACCTGCATATACAGCATCAACGTTCGTATAACTTAAGTCTTCACCAACAACTTTTTCACCTGCTCCCCTCCAGCCTACTAAAAGAATTCCAAGCACATCTTGCACTCTGTCGAGTGGCTGTGCATTTCTCTTCCTTCTAGCCTCTAGGAGCTTTTTATTTATAAACAAATAAAGTGACATAAGTTCGCTAGAAATGGAATAGCTAAAGTCTAGATTATTTGTAAGTTCATTGAGTAGCCTTCTCGATCTGTCTATTGCTTGAACGAATTTTATCTCGTCTCCCAACTGGTCAAAAAACATACACTCATCTATCTCTACCATTAACATTTCATAATTTATAACGACTAGGTCGCTGCTGCTTGCTGTTATTATTCTATTTTGAAAGTCTTTGACTAATTCCTCTTTCATATCATTTCACCCTTATCCTTGTAGTAATTGTAATAAAGCCTGCGGTCTTTGATTTGCTTGTGCAAGCATCGCATTACCAGCTTGTGATATTATGTTTTGCTGTGTAAACTTTGACATTTCATAAGCCATATCAGCATCTTGTATCCTCGACATTGAAGCTGTTAAGTTTTCTTCAGCCGAGCTTAGGTTCGCTATTGTATACTCTAACCTATTTTGGTAAGCTCCAAGCTTACTTCTTACTGATGAAACCATATTTATAGCCTTGTCAACTAAAGTTATGGCTTCTTGTGCCCCCTCTGCAGTCGATAGGTTCATTTCAGTAATACCCAGAGGACGAGGAGATAGGTTTTGTATCCTAACTTCCATAAACTGACCTTCGTTTGCACCTATCTGCAAATCTAGTGGCCCAGTTTCTAATATATTAAGTGTAACTGAACCTGTAGCACCACCATTAACTACTCTTAACTCAAAGTTATCATTCGCAGTAAAAACAATATCTTGTCCCGAACTGCTTACAGTAGTACCTACTGGAAAGCCATTAGCAGGAATTAAACTACTTGGGTCTACAACTGCATCTTGACCATTAACGTTGCTACCTGCACTTAAGCCTAAGGCCGCTAGCAAATCCGAGCTTCCTGCAATTTTTATCTCTTTTGCTCCAAACTGATTATGGGTAAATGTTAAATCAGCACCATTATCAAGCGGAGTAGCACTTGATAATACATCAAGATTTACTTTACTAACTAAGTCTCTAATCTTCCCAAAAACCTCAACATTGGTATCGCCTAATTCTATGACTACCTGCTCTCCATTAATATTTAGAACACCACCAACACCGATTTCGTGATTAGTACCAGAAAAAGTTCCTGCCGGAACAGCTCCTCCGGTCACCGAAGTTTTTGATGCAGCTGTTGTAATATCAAAAGAATAGTCCCCTGCACTTACAGTATCACTCATCGATACTATATCCGCAATTGCACTATTTGTCGAAAATGCTCTTCTGTCTAGATCTCCGTTAAGTAATTTAGTTTCATTAAATTCTGTATCATCAGATATTCTTTGGATTTCGCTAAGTAACTGATCGACCTCTGATTGAACAGCTTTTCTATCTGTTGAATCATAAGTACCATTAGAAACTTGAACCGCCAATTCCCTTATTCTTTGAAGCATCCCATGCACCTCATTAAGTGCACCCTCTGCTGTTTGTATTAATGATATGCCATCCATGGCATTTCGATTCGCTTGTCCCAATCCTCTTACTTGCGTGTCCATTTTCTGAGATATTGCTAACCCTGCTGCATCATCAGCTGCATGATTTATCCTAAGTCCTGAAGAAAGTCTCTCAAGAGTCTTATCTAAAGTACTATTAGATGTATGCATCTGGTTTAATGCTCTAAGGGAAGCTATATTATGGTTAATTCTCATATTATGACCCCTTTTTCTTGGATTGATTATTATTTACTCTATTTATATCGACATTTTCTGATTTTTCATTACTTTTCGAATGAAAATTATCCACATCTCCTATCAAAATTGCTAAATCTTTAAACATATTCTCTTCGTTTTCCACATCCAGCTTGCTATAACTTATTCCTCCAAAATAAAATCCACTAGATTTTATTAATTCTTCAAAGTTCTTAGCAAAATTTTCAAAACTAGCCTTCTCGCTTTCACTTTCTACAGGTACAAAAAGGCTAATCTTATTATCTGATATATTTACCTTGACTTTCTTCTCACCCATACTCTTAGTCCTGAGACTAAGGACAACATCAATGTCCTCATCATCAGCGACTTGTCTGTTTTTTGAAAAGATATTTAACTGTTTGAATTCACCACCATCATAGTATGGAACTTGCATAAAGGCTTCTTCGTAGTTCTGCTCAAACTCAGCCATCTTAATAGGCATATTAAACTTTTGCTTTGCTACAAAATCCTCTTCACCAAGTGAATCTCTTATAAGAGCAAGCCTATCCACCAAATCTTTCTTTTTATCAAAGTCCTGTTTTAATAGCTCTTTAAGTTCCTGTGTTACTCTCTCTTTTTCACTTGAATCCTCTATATCATCTAAGGCATAATTTATGTCATCTATAAGTGAAAATGAATTTTTTGCTAATTTTTTCGCCTTATTCATATTGCTAAAGGTCATAGGAATCTTCTGCTCTATAAGTTTTTTTACAAGCTCACTACTCTTTGCAGAAAAATACTCTTTTTCACTCATTTCTTCTTCTAATATCCTAGATAGCTCTTCAAAAGGAAGGTTCTCTCTCTCACTACCTTTTAGTATAGTCTTTACGTTTTCATTGGTAATTGTAGAAATTAATTTTACGAGTCTGTGATTTACTAAAACCTTTTCTAGCTCAAATAATGACTGTGATTTTTCCTTATCATATCCAAGCTCATTTATACCCATATTAGTATCTACTAACTTATTGACGTTCTCGCTATATCCCTTATATCCACTAACGATTTTTAGATTCTTAAGATTAATATCTAAGCCACTCTTAATAAGGTTCGAAATAGCTACACCATCTTTTTTTAGACCCTTATAAATCGCCTTATAAGTAGACATAATCTCCTTGTAATCAGCCTCAGAACTGTCCGTATTTGCTATTAACCTAGCAAGTCTCTCCTGCGTGCCAAGAGGCTCGTACATCTTAGTAATTTTCACCACTTCAGAAATAGGCAAAGTTCTAATATCTATGCCCGCTCTATTTATTTTAAGAAGTGTTTTTGGTGTTAAATTCTTTGATAGATAATCTATCTGTTCAGATATTATCTGCACCTGTAGTATATTTTCTCTTGTCACATCTAATGCACTTCTAATAAGTGATTTACAAGCATTTACAGATGATTCATCCACCTTAATACCAAGGCTTTCAAGTCTGGACTCAATACCTTCAAAGCTCTTTACTACACTATCACCCAAGTCCGCTCTAATTTCAGTTAATAAGTAGTTTCCAAGTTTTGCTTGCTTTTCTACATTTACAGTTTCACTACCTCTTGAAAACTTCAAAGTCCTAAATTCTAAGAGTAATTTCTCTATTAAAACCTTATCATCATAAACCTTTTCCACTTCAGCAGAAGTAATTTTTTCGTAAACAGCTTCTAATTCTTTTTCAAGATCAGCTCTTTCTAAATCTCTTAATTCATCAACTAAGCGTGATATTTCCTCTGTCTCTATTTTTATTCCTTGCTTCTTGAGTCTTATAGCATTTTCTATATTTAACTTAAGTCTAATTTCTTCCATCTGTCTTTTTAAGACGACTTCCTTACTCTGACTAGGTGGCTCATCCTGACTTAAGTCCTCTGGTTTTTCTTTTAAAACCTCACCATCTCTAGCATCTAATATCTCTCTAATATTATGAAATCTATTTTTTTCTATGGCAGTTCTTAAGTCATCATCGCTTATGCTTTCTACTTCTTTTATCAATTTATTAAGTTCTAAAGTATCTTGCCTAAGTCCGTCTACTTTTGCATTCATTTCACTTTCTAAAGAAGCTATATTCTTACAAACATTATTAAGCACCTCGTCATTATTTATAAGACTATTATCTCCACTAGCAAAAAGCACATTATCTTTATTTACTGCAACACCCGAGTTCATAAGACTTTTGGCTATATCTATTTTTTCTTCATCAGGCTCTAAGCCAATGCTAATTAGGTGACTTTTTATCTTATCATCAGAAATATCTACCTTGCTTGATTCTTGCTTGCCCACCTTTAAGGTGCTATCAATGTTTTTAAGGCTGGAATCCCCAGTTTTTTCTATAGTAGAAAGCACTGATATTCTCTCGTCCTTATCCGCACTTTCAAGTGAACTAATCACACTTGAAGCATTTCTTAATTTATTTATATTGCTATTATTAATAGGTAGATTAAATTTAGAAAGTTTTGAGACAAACAAATCCGTATTTTTTAAAGACTTGTTGAGCTTGGATAAGCCCTTGCTATCACCCTTAGAAATAAGTTCAGCAATGCTTTTCATATCTATATTATCAAGGTCAAAACCATTAGCAAGTAAGTCATTCGCCCTTTTTTCTGACAGGCTGTTTGAGATGTTTTTTATTAGGCTACTGGTCTCTCTTACAGTTTTTGCAAGTTCATCCTTCTTATCATAAACCTTGTATAAATCTATTTTAAAAGGCTTTACAAAGTTAGCCAAAGTAAGCGAAGAATTGTTTTCCGCCACTGTATTTGGTTTAATTTCTGTATTTATTCTGGCTACATTTAAATCGTAGCCACCTAGTTTAGAAACTTGATTTATAAGCATTTTTTCTCCTAGTTTTAAAAAATAACGTCTATCTTTTAATAATTATCGACATAAAAAAGAAAATACCTAAGCATAAAAAAAAGGAGCAAGCCTTAATAACTCGCTCCAAAAAAATTTTTTTAATTGTTATTAGTCTCGTTTTCAACCACTTCACTAAGGTATCTATAAAGAGTTGCATCCGATGTGTTCATAAGTTTTGCAACAGCACTTATAGCTCCTTTGAGTAGGAAAACACCCTTAGAATTAAGTTCTGAGACTATCTTAATCTTATCATCCTTAGTCATATCCTCGATAGGAATTTTCTTATCTTGTATAGTTGTCAAAACCATGTTCTGTGCTATATCGGTAATACTCTTGCCATAATGCTCTGTATCTTCATCGTAGTAGTGGTCATCTATTTGCTCATAACTATTCTTTGAAAGCAAGGCATCTGGGTGACAAAGCCCCAATATATCATGAGTAAGTTCAACATATTTTGAATCATCAAAATTAATACAAAGTATACCAACTAAGTCGCCTTTTTCATTCTTTATATAAAACGATGAGCCTCTGAGCCTCTTACCATCGCGTGAATAACTGTTATAATTTACATAAAAATTCTTATCTTCTTCTTTTATTCTATCAAGAAGTTTAAGATTTTTGTCCGTTATAGGGTCAAACAAACTTCTCCCACTAATAAACCCATTTGCTATTGCTACTATTGACATATCTTTATTATCTGTATCATACAAAACGACCTCATAACTAGGTCCAAGTACAAATCCAAGATATTCAACTAAATTTGCATACGGTTTTAATAATTTATTCATCTCTTCCTCCGTTTCTTAAAATAAGGAAAACTCCTCATAATAATATTATATCTCAAAAAGCAAAAAATATAAATACTTTATTATTTTAAGTAAAATATTGCCAAAAATGCGAATTTATTAGACATTTAAATCTAATTAAAAAAATAGCTAATCCAGTAATATAATATTACCAAATTAGCCATTTATAAGTTTTACTAATTAATACCATTAATTCCTTTTGTCTCTAATTTCTAAATTTGCAGGAACTTCAAACATAGTGTCATTTATATAAGGACTTAGATTTAGACTTTTAAGTCGAGTCAGTCTAATATCATCACCAGCGTAATATTTACAAAGATAATCATTCAAATCCGGAGAATAAATATCCATACAAGTACGATTATCAATATTATTTTTATAAAGAATTAAAATAGCTGGTATATTTTTATAGTTAACTACAGAAGCTCTTAATTTATCATAACCTCCATATAAATTATGTAGATTCCAATCATAATTAAGTCGATTAAAAACACCTCCATTATGTATTTCAGCAAAATCATTCATAACATTATAGGTATAAGCAGCACCATCTTTGTTGATACGATACTTAATTTTATTATTAGGCAAATAAGAAATGGTAAGTTTTTTGCCCTCTTTAATAAAAACATCATAATTACTGTGTAGCTCACCACCTCTATAATAATCTTTTTGTAAACGAGCTAAACGGGCTGTCGCCTTCGTAGGAATTTCCCTTAATAATTCTTTATCGGTATAATTTGCGTAACTTGCATAATCATGACTAAAGTCCCCAAAATGACTAATTCGAGTATAGGAACTAGGATTGAATCTTCCTAAATCACTAACATCCACACCATATGCAACCATACCATTAAGACCATCTATAATATCATCTATAGCTGTTTCTGAAAAATCTGAATCAGTATTATTATCATCTCCTGAATTATCATTGTTTCCGATAATTGAACCATCACTTCCAGTAATTATAGTGCCTCCTCCACTCATTGTGCCTGCTGCGGTCATCACCGGTGTATCTGAATCATCGTTATTATTTCCTGAGTTATTATTATTTCCTGAGTTAGAGTTAGAATTATCGCTAAGAGCTTCTTCTTTAAACAATATATTATATATTTTAATACTTGCGCCTTGAGAAATAAAATAATACTTTATTGTAAGTTTCTTTGAACTGTTGTCATCCCTGTCTTTAATACTTGTTGTAAAGTCAAAAGAACAAGTTTTATCAGCATGAAAGCGAATGTCACTTAAGTCATAGTCCACATTTTTAATACGTTTGCTTTGGCCACTAAAAACATCTGTCCAATAATCTATAAAACCTTGCTCTCCAGCATATTCTCTGCCATTATAAGTCTCCCTAAAATCATATAAATAACCATCATACATATAGTATTTAAGCACGTATGGCATTTCGTCATTGTAGCTAGATATATAATTAAGGGCTAAGCCGATTAATTCTCTCTCTAGCTCAGGACCCCTTACTCTCTCAGTAAGGTCAGGCCACCTACTAGCGGTATTATTCGTAGTATTACCCCCATTATCACCAGAATTATTCGAACTAGAACTGTTATCAGAACTTCCATCTGCAGTATCATCTGTATCAGAGTTATCGTTAATGTCATCATCATCGTTATTATCTGAATCGGAGTTATCGTTAGCGTCATCATCAGCATTACTATCTGCATCTCCATCTGCATAAGAATTATCATCAGAGTCGCTATCCGCATTATCATCCACATCAGAATTATCATTGCTGTCTACGTCATCATCATCACTATCTGTGTCATCATTAGAATCGCTATCTACATCATCCTTATCGTCAACATCACTATCTGCATCATCGTCTACTTTTGAACTACTTTCAGCTTCTTCGTTTTCATCCTCATCGCTACCTGACTTAATTGTAGTCACCGTCGTATCATTATTTGCTTGTTCTTTTTTAATAGTCAAACAGGAAGCTAGACTTAAACTTAGCACTAATATTAATAGCAAAGATAGTAATTTTTTTAAACTTTTCATATCT
>PDWI01006641.1_pt1 | contig 14815 bp, 7 predicted proteins | sample 1430891 | NCBI WGS metagenome assembly PDWI01 (sample SAMN01162508, study PRJNA174530) | Oral metagenome, whole genome shotgun sequencing project. | biome: Marine environment; feature: Marine mammal; material: Swab sample of the gingival sulcus; isolation source: swab sample of gingival sulcus... | reverse complement strand
TGGTGGTTTATACGAATGGACAGAAGCGATGCAATATGTAACCACAGAAGGAACACAAGGTATTTGCCCAAGTGGCTGGCATATACCAACAAGAGCAGAATTTAAAGCACTAGAGAGCTATGTAAATGATAAAGCAGCAAAACTTGTAGATATAAGTGAAAGTAGTAACGCAGCAGCTTTTACCCCCACAAATACATCTGGCTTCTCGGCGTTGTTTACTGGCGCTCGCCACAACAGCGATGGTCGTTTCTACGATTTAGGTCTCCGCATTCACGTTTGGAGTTCTACTGAGAACGATAATAATAACGCATACCGCATGAGCTTGCGCTACAATTACAGCGATGGTACCATGTACCATTACAGCAAGAATAACGGGTGGAGTGTTATAGTAGCACAGATTTTCTAGTCTGTGTGGGTTTTGTTGTTTGTGGCTTTGTTCTTTCCTCAGCCTGGAAAGGCTAAGTTACTTTGTTGCACAGACTTTCTAGTCTGTGTGGGTTTTGTTGTTTTGGCTTGTTCTTTCCTCAGCCTGGAAAGGCTAAGTTACTTTGTTGCACGGACTTTCTAGTCTGTGTGGGTTTTGTTGTTCCGAGCTTGTTCTCTCCTCAGCATGGAAAGGCTAAGTTACTTTGTTGCACAGACTTTCTAGTCTGTGTTTGCTTTTTTGTTTTTGGCTTGTTCTTTCCTCAGCCTGGAAAGGCTAAGTTACTTTGTTGCATAGACTTTCTAGTCTGTGTGGGGTTTGTTGTTTGTGGCTTTGTTCTCCTCTCAGCCTGGAAAGGCTAAGTTACTAAAAAATTCTTATTCCCTAATTACTTAACTATTACAATTGCGGGCTACGACTCGCAATCTGTGTAGTAAAAGGGCAATTCAGCATAGAAATTTCGGAACAATTCCGCAATGAGGTAATTATAAAAGGCTATCAGTTTTTAACACTCCACATACCCGTCAGATTTCTAAAGGAATTAGCAGTTGGTAATCGGCAATTACAAATCGTCATTCGATATTTTCTATTTTGGATAGAGTGGTAAACTTCTACAGTATTGATGTTTATTTAAATAATTCTATATAATCTTTGAACCGGTAAATTTTCCCTCTTTTTAGGTTAGTCATATTTTCTATAATTTTTAACTCCTCTAATTTTGATAACAATGTATAAGAAGATGGTGCTGTTAACCCCGTAATGGCATTAACATTCTGTACTTTAATTATGGGATATTGATACAAATAAGTAACTACAGTCCTTGCGTTTTTAATTCTGCTTCCTAATGTTTGAAGTTTTTCATCAACTTCTTTTTGAAGTTTCAAAATTTTATCAAATGTTTCAATACTACTTTTGGCTGTTTCGATAACCCCTACTAAGAAAAACTTAAACCATTGTTGAATATCGTTACTTTCTCTAACCTTGGTTAAGTTATCGTAATACAAGGCTCTATTTTTCTCAAAAAAATCAGATAAATATAGTATAGGGCGTTTTAATATTTGTTTTTCCACTAAATAAAGAGTTATTATTAATCTTCCAACTCTGCCATTTCCATCTAAAAAGGGATGAATAGTTTCAAACTGATAATGAATAAGTGCAATTTTAAGCAAATCGGGAAATAAAAGTTCTTCATTATGAGTAAATTTTTCTAAGTCGCTCATTAATTCATTAATCTTACTAAAATGAGGAGGAATAAAAGTTGCATCGCTTATTGTTGCTCCACCAATCCAATTTTGACTACTCCTAAACTCACCGGGTAGCTTATGCTTGCCTCTAACATTTTGTAAAAGTAGCTTATGGGCTTGTTTGATAAGCCTTGTTGAAAATGGGATTTTCTTTAAAAGTTTAATTGATTGGTCTAAAGCTTGGATATAGTTTTGAACTTCTTCCCAGTCATTTCTTTTTTCTTCAGAAATATCAGCTTTTGCTTGAAGTGCTTCCTCTATGTTGGTTTTAGTTCCCTCTATTTTGCTGGACTTAGTTGCTTCTTTTAATACATGCATGCTAATAAATAACTCAATATTTGGGACATATTCTGAATACATATCCAATCTCCCCAATTGTCTATCTGCTTTACTGAGTAGACTAATGATTTCTATATCATCAATATTCCATTGCCGATTTATAAATTCGGGGGTAAAGCTTTTATAATTATTTTGAGTAATATACTTTCCGGATTCAAAATTTTTCATATATTAATTATCTCTTTAGTTAAGTAAAAAAAGTATTTAAATTTAAGTAAAAATTCCGCTAATTAAAAATATAGGCAAAAATTTAATTAGAGAGTCTGCTTAATTAAAAAAAAGAGAAAAAATTTAATTAAGGAAGTTGTTTGGAGGTTTCTCGTTCATATTTTGGCAAACAACAAGCCGATAAGTGGAGCGTAAGTCCGCAATGAAGGTAATTTCAGTAAAAGGCAATTACTACTATAAATAAGAGTAAGCAACTCCGAACAATCAACAATTATTAATTCTTAATTTTTAACCTCGCCCTTTCAAAAGGGGAAGGAAAAACTAACTTTGTTTTTTCTCAGCCTGGAAAGGCTAAGTTACAATTTTTTTTATTCACTACTTTTAGTATAATGCCATTGCAAAAAATACAACACCGTTACCTCATTTTTATTGCATTTTTTACAACTTAGATGCTAAATATTTAATATTTTTAACGTAAAATTTTATGGAAAGATTTTTGAATTATAATTATTATAAAAACTTCTGAAAAAAATAGCTTACTCGAAAAATATATTTAATTGTTATTTTAGATTCTGAAACGAGTTCAGAAAGACACCAAATATAATTTTTCAGATATTTCATTGTATCTAATATTCTAACGGAAATAATTTGTTTAGACTTAAATCAAAAAAACAACTTAACTTTCTTTTTCTTATAGCCTCCATTCTTTTGGGTATAGGAACTTACTTTTTGTTTTCCAAACATATCCTTCCTTATGAATTCCGAACAATTGAACAAATAGCAAAAGCAAGAACAAAGGAATATTACTATCTAAGAGATTTTCAAAATAATGGCTCTTTTTATAAATTTGGACTAATTAAGCAACCGGAACATAATTATTATTATATAAATATTCTTAAGCCTGATGGGAAATATATTGACCAACATAATTTTAAAGGTAAGGTTCAAAATAATCATATTAGTTTTCATGATTGGAATAGAGATGGAATAGAAGAACTTTTTGTTTTTTCAACTAAATTAGATACAATTTTTTTGAGTATAATTGATATTATTAACAAAAAAAAATACTTGAATGAAAAAGTAATTATTTCCGGCAGTTTAACTAAGAAACAAGAATGGGATCTTTATGCTGCATCTACAAAGCTTATAGATGTTAATAATGACGGAAAACTTGACCTTGTAATCGGACTTAAAACCGGTTTGGCAAAATATCCAAGAGGTATTTTTACCTTCGATATTGATAAAAAGGAACTAATTAATAAATATTTGTTTAATGCCGGTTTTTATAAAATGATTTTATTTGATGTAGATAAAGATGGTGAAAAAGAAATTGTTGTTCCAACTACAGCATATGGAAATATTCCTAAAAACAACAAGCTGACTAAACTGTTTAAGCATAATGATCTTTCAAGTTGGTTATTAATTTTCGATAAAAAATTAAATCTTAAATTTCCTGCAAAAAAATTCGGTTCTTATCCTAGCAGTATAGATGCAAAGCCTTATGAATGGGATAATGAAGGTAACAACTTACTTATAAATACAATACATGTTCAAACCGAAAATTCAGGTATTTATCTTTTTAATAAAAATTTAGAACTAATTAAATTTCTATATATTAAAGATTTACTTAGTACATTTTTATTAAAAGATAAACAGAACAGAATAGTAGTAAACACCTATAGAGAGAGCTATTTACTTGATAATCAACTTAACATTATTAAAAAGTTAAATATTGAATCTTATTTATATTATTACGGTAATATAAAATTAGATAATAACAGTAGCGGCTTTCTCTTTAAAACAAAAGATAATAAACTTTTAATATTAGATTATAACTTTAAAATAATAGGGAAAGTTGATATAAATGAACTAATTATTTTTCAACAAAAACACCCTATTATTTATAAGAACAATAAACTTAATTTTAATACTCCCAAACATTTTTACAGAATGGAAGTAATTGAAAGTAATTTTTACAAATTGATACCTTATTTATCAATTTTGTCTTCAGCTTTATTTTTTTTGCTATTCTTTTATGCCAATAAATTAAGTGAAGTTTTATATCGAAGGTCTAAAGGATATAAATTTTTAATTACCCGTAATAACAAAGCACTTGTTACACTTAACCACATCGGACTAATTAAATCTTATAATGATTTTTTTGTTGAGTTGATAAGCAATCCTGCATTTCTAAAAAAGAATACATTTTACGGTCATTTTATAACAGACAAGCCGGAACTTAAAAAGTTTATTGATAATTCTATAAAATCTAATAAAAAAAGAACAAAAAAAATTACTACAACAATTAATAATGAATTGAAAAATATAATTATAACCGTTTATCCTATTATTTCATTTTGGGGTTACCCTATTTCCTATGTAATTGAAATTGATGATATTACTGATCCTATAAATGTGGAAAGACAAAAAATTTGGGCACAAACTTCAAGAAAAATAGCACATGAAATAAAAACACCATTATCAACTATTCAGCTTAACTTAAAAGCACTAAACCAAAGAATTGATAAAGACAATATACCCGATAAAGATAATTACAAAGATGATCTTAATATGATTTCTACGGAAGTAGGTAGAATTAGCGAGCTTACAAAAAGTTTTTTACAATTTGCAAGTTTAGAAAAAGCAGAATTGAAAAAAGTAAATGTAAAAGAAATAATTGAAAATTCACTATTAAAGTTTAGAACTTATTTTAATAACAACATCGATTTAATTACAACTTTTCCGGATGAAGATATTTTTATTTATGCCGATGTTAAACAGTTAGGACAGTTATTTCATATTCTTATAGAAAATTCTATAGATTCTATAAAACAAAATGGGATAGTAGAAATTAAAATAAATCTCAGTAAAGATTTAAAATTTAAACCTTTGGTAGAAATTGAAATAATTGATAACGGAACCGGAATATCTAAAAAAGAATTAGATAAAATTTTTGATCCTTACTTTACTACAAAGAAACATGGTAATGGTTTGGGCTTAGCTATTGCTAAAAAAATAGTAGAAGATAATAACGGAAAAATTTCTTTTTACTCTAAAAAAGGATTGGGAACAACAGTAACAGTAAATTTTGAGATGGAGTACGACAATGAAGGTTAAAATTCTTTCTATTGATGATGATGTTAATTTTCTAAAATCGATTAAAAAAGTTTTGGAATTAGAAAATTATTCTGTAACAACAATTTCTAATTCCCAAAAAGTTTTAGAACATATTCAAGATGAACATTATGATACTATTTTGCTTGATGTTAAAATGCCCGGACTTAACGGAATTGACCTATTCGGCATGCTTAAAAAAAAACTGCCAACTACACCAATAATAATGATTTCAGGTCAAAGTAATATTCAAATTGCAGTAGATATGTTAAAAAAAGGAGCATTTGATTTTATAGAAAAACCTCTCGATCCGGAAAAATTATTTAATGTATTAAAAAATGTGCTATACAAAAAAGAATTGTTATCATTAAAAGAGAATTCTGAAACTGACTTTACAGAAAATCATAAAATTATTAGTAAAAGTAATAAAATGAAGATTTTATATGATAATATAAAAATGGTTGCACCAACCGAAGCCAAGATTCTTATTTTAGGTGAAAGCGGAACCGGAAAAGAACTAGTTGCACATGCCGTTTACGAAAATAGTAACAGAAAAGATAAACCTTTTATAAAAATTAATTGTGCAGCAATACCTTCAGAATTATTGGAATCCGAACTCTTTGGACATAAGAAAGGCTCTTTTACCGGAGCAGATAAAGACAAACAAGGTAAGTTTGCAATTGCAAATGGTGGAACAATTTTTTTAGATGAAATTGGTGATATGAATCTTAATCTGCAAGCAAAACTTTTACGAGTACTCGAAGAAAACGAAATAGAAGTAATTGGTGAAAATATTCCAAGAAAAGTAGATGTAAGAATAATTGCAGCTACCAACAAAGATTTAAATATATTACTTACAGAAGGAAAATTTAGAGAAGATTTATATCATAGATTAAATGTAATCAAATTAGAATTATATCCTTTACGAAAAAGAAAGGAAGATATACTTCCTCTAGCTTATCATTTTATTAAGGAGTTTAATTTAGCTTATAACAAAACCGTAAATGGATTAACTGCTCAGGCAGAAGCAATTTTAGTTCAACAAAAATTCACAGGAAATGTAAGAGAACTAAAAAACTTAATTGAGAAAATGGTAATATTTGCAAAAGTTGATGAACTTGACTTAACCGATTTATATTCGGCACTCGACAAAAAAAAATCTGCTGTTACTATAGAAGCGTTAACAGATGATGAGAAGCTTTTAAAAAATGCTAAAGTAGAATTTGAGAGATCGTTTATTATAAAACAATTAGAAGAAAATGATTGGTTATTAACTAAAACAGCAAATGTTCTTGGTATTGATAAAAGTAATCTGTTTAAAAAAATGCAAAAGTTAGATATTAAAAAACCCGGATAGAAACATAGAGACGTAAAAACATGGAAACGAAAGACGTAGAAAGAAATTAAGGAGAGAGTAGTAAAGTAGGTGATGTAACTTAGCCTTTCCAGACTGAGGAAGAAATAAACACAAAAAGCAAACACAGACTGGAAAGTCTGTGCTACAAAATTCTTCTTATTGGCTTTTTCTAAGTCCTAAAACCTAAGTCCCAATTCCCTCAAAAACACATATCCCGCCGACTTTGTCGCCACCTCTTTAAAAAAGAAATTTTCTTTTACTTAAGAAATTTCTATTAACTACTTTCTCTTTGGTCTGTACAAATGTGTAGCTTGACCAAAATGAACTTCTGCAGCTTCCATAACGGTTTCTGATAATGTTGGATGTGCATGAATTGTTAAAGCTACATCTTTTGCCAACGCTGCCATTTCAATTGCTAAAGTTCCTTCTGCTATCATTTCGCCTGCACCCGGTCCAACAATTCCAACTCCAAGAACTCTTTCTGTGTCAGGATCAAATATAAGTTTAGTCAATCCATCACTTCTATCCATTGTTCTTGCTCTTCCACTTGCAGCCCAAGGAAATCTGGCAACATCAACCTTTATTCCTTTTTCCTTTGCTTCAATTTCAGTTAAACCTGCAAAAGCAACTTCGGGATCTGTGTAAACTACTCCTGGAATTGCTGCTGGTTCAAAAGCTACTTTATGTCCGGCAATTGCTTCAACAGCAACTTTACCTTCAGCAGATGCTTTGTGAGCTAACATTGGTCCTTCTGTAACATCCCCGATTGCATAAATATTAGAATCACTTGTTTGACATTTTTCATTTGTCTTTACAAATCCCCTTTGGGTAACATCAATTTTAGTATTCTCCAATCCTAGACCTTTAGTAAATGGTGTTCTACCAATTGATATTAATGCTTTATCAAATTCAAGTACTTTCTCTTCTAAATCTTCACCATCTAATTCAACTCTGATTGCACTACCGGTATCTTCTAATTTAGCAACCTTTGTTTTTAGTAAAATCTTTTCAAATTTAGGTTCAATACTTTTTTGAAAAACTTTCACTAAATCTTTATCAGTACCCGGTAAAAGTGAAGGCATTAACTCAACAACTGTAACCTTGCTTCCAAATGAAGCATATACAGAACCTAATTCCATTCCAATTACACCACCACCAACAACAAGTAACCTTTGGGGAATATCTTTCATTTCTAAAGCATCTGTTGAATCCATTACTCGAGGTGAATCAATAGTTAAACCCTGAATATGAGCAGGAATTGAACCTGTTGCTAAAATTGCATTTTCAAAAACTACTTCTTCCATTCCACCATCAACTTTATTAACCGTTACGGTATTTGAATTTACAAAACTTGCTTTACCTTGAATATAGTTGATCTTTCTCTGTTTGACCAACATTCCTGTTCCACTTGTATTTGCATTAACAACTTCATCTTTAAAAGCTCTTAATTTATCAATATCAATTTTAGGTTCACCAAAAGTTACACCCCAATTAGGAGCTTCTTTTGCTTCATTTAATAATTTAGTAACATGTAAATATGCTTTTGAAGGAATGCACCCAACATATAAACATGTACCACCGGGATTTTTTTTCTCATCAATTAAAGTAACTTGCATTCCCATATCAGCAGCTAAAAAAGCAGCAGTATATCCACCAGGTCCGCCACCAATTACTACAAGTTGTGTTTTTATACTCATTTTAATTTTTCTCCATTTAATTTCTTATTCATACTCTTAACCTCAAAAAGATTAAGCAAAAGGGTACGATTATGATTAAGAAATAACTATCCTTCCAAACTTAATAAAAACGGTTGCTCTAAAGCTTCAACAACCCATCTTATAAATCTTGCTGCATCTGCACCATCAATTATTCTATGATCATAAGAAAGAGATAATGGCAACATTAATCTTGGAACAAATTCACCATCTTTATAAATCGGTTCATAACTTCCTCTTGAAACACCAAGTATTGCCACTTCGGGTGAATTAACAATTGGTGTAAATGATGTTCCACCTATGCCACCTAAATTACTAATTGTAAATGTAGCACCTTGCATATCTTCAATTGTTATTTTTTTATCTCTTGCTTTAACAGAAATCTCTGTAAGATCAGATGCTAGTTCTAAAATATTTTTCTTGTCTGCATCCCGTATAACTGGAACAATTAAACCCTTTTCTGTATCAACAGCTATTCCAATATTATAGTATTCTTTAAATATTATTTCTTTAGAATCCATATCAATACTAGCATTAAACTGCGGAAAAACTTTTAATGCAGCTGTTACAACTTTCATTAAAATTGCAGTTACCGTTAGTTTGGCTCCGTTTACTTCTGCCTTTTTACCAAATTGCTTTCTTAATTTTTCAAGCTCAGTAATATCCGCCTTATCAAATTGAGTTACATGGGGTATTGTTACCCAAGCATAAGAAAGATGCTCTGCTGTTTTTTTACGAACATTACTCATGGCTTCTTTTCTTATACTTCCCCATTTAGAAAAGTCTGGAAGACTTTCAAGCTTTATACCAACCGGCATTCCGCTTCCACCTTTTCTAATTTTCTCATTAATTGATTTTGCCGACTTCTTCACATCTTCTATAGATATTCTTCCGCCTGGTCCTGAACCGTTAACTGTATTTATATCAATTCCTATTTCTCTAGCAAACCTTCTTACCGAAGGAGTAGCCGGAGCAATTTTTGTTGGGAACAGTTTTTTATCAGGAAGAGTTTTAACTTCTATATTGCTTGATTTAGATTCAGTTTGTTTTGTAGCTATAGGTTCGGTAATTTTCTCAACATTCGGTTCAGACTTTGGTTGTTCAACTTTCTTAATAGCTTCAACTTCACCACTTTCAACAATAATAATTACATCACCAACTTTTGCAGTATCGCCTTCTTTAACTTTTACTTCTTTTATTATTCCATTAAACTCGGCAGGAACTTCAACAGTAGCTTTATCGGTTTCTATTTCAACTAAAATTTGATCAACCTTAACCAGATCACCAGCTTTTACAAGCACTTTTATTACATCGGCAGACTGTATGTTCTCACCCAATTCAGGAAGTTTGAAATCAATCAAATTGCTTTCACTTTTTTGGGTTTCTTCAGTTTGTTTTACTTCAACATTTTCTTCAACTTGTTTTTGTTCAATAATAGCTGGTTCAGAATCAGCAATAGATTCTACTTCGGTATTTGCTTCTTCAAAAACAAACATTACATCACCAACTTTTGCAGTATCACCTTCTTTTACATTTACTAATTTTACAACTCCATCAACTTCAGCAGGAACTTCAACTGTAGCTTTATCTGTTTCAATTTCAAGTAGAACTTGATCAACTTTAATTGTATCTCCTACTTTAGCTAAAACCTTAATAATATCAGCTTGTTCTATATTTTCACCAAGTTCAGGTAATTTAAATTCAAACGCCATATTTATCTCTAAATTTTAATTTTCAATTAAGAATTAACAGGATTAGGTTTTTGTGAATCTATGTTCAAATCCTTCATCGCTTTTTTTAGTGTTTCTTTTTTAATTTTTCCATCTTCATATAAAGCATACAAAGTTGTATAAGTAATATGTTTTGCATCAACTTCAAAGAAATCACGTAATGCTTCTCTACTTTCACTTCGTCCAAAACCTAATGTACCAAGTGTAGTTAATTTACCCGGTAAACAACTTGAAATTGAATCTGAAAGAATTTGTGAATAATCAGATGCGGAGATAAAAACTCCTTCTTCACCTTCAGTAATTTCTTCTACATACGATTTTTTCGGTTCTTGGTCCGGATTAAATCTATTCCATCTATCTACATCAAGTACATCATAATGAAGATTTTTATAACTTGTAACACTCCAAACATCAGCAGAAACACCATAATCTTTATCCAAAATTTCTTGAGCTTTTAGTGTTTCATTTAATATTGATCCACTTCCTAACAAATGAGCTTTAATTTTAGATTTATTTTTTGAAACTTTATATTTATACATTCCCTTAATTATACCGTCTTTAACACCTTCGGGCATTGCAGGCATTTCATAATTTTCATTCATAACAGTAATGTAATAGTAACAATCTTCTTGTAACTCATACATTCTATAAATTCCATCTCTAATAATAACCGCTAACTCATAAGCAAATGCAGGATCATAAGCTTTAACAGTAGGAATTGAGTGAACTAAAACATGGCTATGTCCGTCTTGATGTTGTAGTCCTTCTCCGGCAAGAGTTGTACGCCCGGCAGTTCCACCAATTAAGAAACCTTTGCATTGCATATCTGCTGCAGCCCAAGCTAAATCTCCAATTCTTTGGAAACCAAACATAGAATAAAATGTGAAGAAAGGAATCATATTAATTCCGTGTGTTATATAAGCAGTTCCCGCAGCAATAAATGAAGACATGGCTCCTGCTTCTGTAATTCCCTCTTCTAAAATTTGACCATTTTTTGCTTCTTTGTAATAAAGTAAACTATCTCTATCAACTGGTTCGTAAAGTTGTCCGGTTGATGAATAAATTCCAACTTGTCTGAACAAAGCTTCCATACCAAAAGTTCTTGCTTCATCAGGAACAATAGGAACAATTCTATTTCCAATTTCTTTATTTTTTAAAAGCTTGGTAAGTATTCTTACATAAACCATTGTAGTTGAAACACTTCTCCCTTCAGTTCCGGCATAAAATTCTTTAAATAAATCTTGAGAAGGAGTTTTAATTTTTTGATTTCTTACAACCCTTTTTGGAACATAACCATTAAGCTCTTGTCTTTTTTTCTTAAGGTATGTAATCTCCATACTATCTTCTTTCGGTCTGTAAAATGGAGCATTAACAACATCTTCGTCCGATATAGGAATTCCGAATCTACTTCTGAAATGTTTCAGTTCGTCTTCATTTAATTTTTTCTGAGAGTGAGTAATATTTTTACCTTCACCTGCTTCTCCAAGTCCATATCCTTTAACAGTTTTAGCTAGAATTACAGTTGGTTTTCCTTTTGTATTAACTGCTTTTTTATAAGCGGCATAAACTTTTTCAGGATCATGTCCTCCACGTTTCATTCTTTCTAAATCTTCATCAGTATAATGTTTAACCATTTCAAGTAATTCGGGGTATTTACCAAAAAAATGTTCTCTAATATAAGCTCCGCCTTCAACAATATATTTTTGAGATTCACCATCAATAATTTCATTCATTCTTTTTACAAGAATTCCAGTCTTATCATTTTCAATTAAAGAATCCCAATCACTTCCCCACACAACTTTAATTACATTCCAGCCGGCTCCTCTAAATTGAGCTTCAAGTTCTTGTATAATTTTAGCATTTCCACGAACTGGTCCGTCTAGTCTTTGTAAATTACAGTTTATAACAAAAATCAAATTGTCTAACTTTTCTCTTGAAGCAAGAGAAATTGCTCCTAAAGTTTCGGGTTCATCGGTTTCACCATCACCAAGGAATGCCCAAACTTTTGAATCTGATTCAGTTTTTAGTCCACGGTTTTCTAAATATTTATTAAACCTAGCTTGATAAATTGACATTATTGGTCCCAACCCCATAGAAACCGTAGGAAATTCCCAAAAATCAGGCATTAAACGAGGATGAGGATATGATGACAAACCACCACTTTTCACTAACTCATGCCTAAAATTATGCAATTTATCTGCATCGAGTCTTCCTTCTAGGTAAGCTCTGGCATAAATTCCCGGAGCAGCATGACCTTGAAAATATATTTGATCTCCTTGCGCATTTCCATCTTTCCCTTTGAAAAAATGGTTAAATCCAATTTCATATAAAGTAGCAGCCGAAGCATAGGTCGAAATATGACCTCCTATTCCCGGATCTAATTTATTTGCTCTAACCACCATTGCCATTGCATTCCATCGAACCAAACTTTTAATCCTTCGTTCAATTTCTCTTCCTCCGGGGAATTTAGGTTCATCTTCCTTAGGAATTGTATTGAGATAAGGTGTATTTGCTGTAAACGGAAGTTCAACTCCGGCTTCGTGTGCGTAAGTATCTAAATCATGAAGAAGTTGTTTTACTCTTTCCGGTCCTTGAGATTGAAGAACATATTCCAACGATTCAAGCCATTCACGAGTTTCAAGCTCTAACTCTTCTTGATTTTCTTTTTTTATTTCATCCATTTCTTATATTTTCCTCTTTTATAATTTTTTAGAGCAGTAATAAAAGTTATATTTTCTAGTTAAAAGTTTAATTTAAGACGATTATCCGTTTTTTTACCAATAATGATATTAGAATAAAGTGCAACTTACAATAGTTTTTATCATTTGTCAATAGAAGAATTGAAAATTAGTTGCATATACATCTTTATTGAGTGATTATTTATATTTTATAGCAACAATTGTAATGTCATCATTCTGAATAGAGTTTTTTAACCATTCATTACTATTTTTTATAATTTCATCAATAATCTCTTTTGACTGTAATTCTCCGGATTCTTTCAATATTTTTTCAATTTTTTCTAATCCAAACATCTTTTTTCTGTCATTAAATAATTCAGAAAGTCCATCACTAAAAGAAAGAATTACATCTCCGGGGTAAAGAGTGGTTTCTTTTGTTTCATAGGGGAAATCTTTAAAAGCTCCTAATGGCATACTCTTAAAAATAAATTTTTCAATTTTTTTTGTATTAGCTCTATAAATCATTGTTGGTGGCATTCCGGCAGAAGAAAAAACCACATAATTATCATTAATTCTTACCATGGAAAGCGACATAAAAAGATTACCTAATTTCATGTCTTTAATTATTTCGTTACTTTTTTTGAAAAAATCAGTAATCAAATATTTAGGTGCTAATGATTTAAACAAACTTTTCATTACTGCAACCATTAATCCAGCTTTTGCTCCATGTCCGGTTGCATCACCAATAGCTATTATTAAGCTATTGTCAGAAATTGGTATAATATCGTAATAATCACCGCCAACTTCTGTAGCAGTTTTTAAATAGAAAAATAGTTCCAGATTCTTAAATTCCGGAATATTATTCGGTAACATCGAAAGTTGAAGATTTTTTGCATCATCTAACTCAGTTGATTTTCGTTCATTTTCAAGTTCTAAATATTTCTTTTCTGTCTCTAATTCTTTAGCTGCTAATTCTTGCTGAAGTGTTTTTTCGGATAATTCTTTAACTTGATGAAGTTGAATTTCCAATTTCTTCTTGTTATCAACAAATTCTTTCGCCAATCCAATTGACATAAAAAGAATAAAAAACAAAATTCCATAAAGAAAAACACTATAAATACCAAAAATTGGAACTACTAATCCAAAACTCAGTAATATCTGATAAACTCCGCTAATAGAAAATAAAATGAATCCAATTCTAATAATTTTAACATGCTCCCCAATATTTTTTTGAGCAAGGGCTTTACCGGCACGAAAGGAAACATAGACTATGAATCCATATGTTATATAATAGATAGTTGGCTTTCCGGGGAAAAGAAAACCTAACAATCCTAATAAAGTTGCCAATACCCAAAATAAAAACAGAAATTTTTGATTATAGTTACAAACTTTAAAAATTGTAAAAGCACCAAAAAGTAAAATATAGTTCAAAAGTAAAACAAAAAATCTATTCAGATAAGCGCTTGTAATTTGATCGGGTGTAAATTTGAAGAAATATACTAAAAAAATATAAAGCGAAAAACTTATTAAAAAGAAGACATAGAATAAGTTTTGCTTTGTTTTTCTATCAAAAATATAAATGAATGAGTGTAATATTGCTAAAAGTAATGCAGGAATAAGAAATATTAACTGTTCTAATAATGTAGAGCGTTCATTTTCAATACTACTCTTTACAGCATAATTATAGTCTGCAAATAGAATACTAAATCCTGCCCAATTTGTTAAATCATGTAATTTCTTCCAATTTGGATTAGAAAATCTAATTGAGATATAATTTATACCACTTTGTTGAAAAACTATACTTTGTGGAATTCTAATCATTTTATCAAAACTGAATTTCAATTCCCCATTAAGATAAAAATCAAGATTTCCTGTATTATACAGATAAATTCCAACAGGTTTTCCAACTAAATTTGAATCAACATCTATATTAAATTTAAACCAACCGGTAGTGAAAAGAATTTTGTGTAAATGGTTAAAGAAAGAATAAAGGCTAATCTGAGTGAAGCGTAGCGGAACTCAGCTTAGCCTTAAAGAAATCGATGT
>PDWI01006382.1_pt1 | contig 14816 bp, 14 predicted proteins | sample 1430891 | NCBI WGS metagenome assembly PDWI01 (sample SAMN01162508, study PRJNA174530) | Oral metagenome, whole genome shotgun sequencing project. | biome: Marine environment; feature: Marine mammal; material: Swab sample of the gingival sulcus; isolation source: swab sample of gingival sulcus... | reverse complement strand
ATTCCTGTAATAACTGGATCTTCATTAGGAGCATTAAATGGAGAACAAAAATGGATTGATAAAATATCAGAACTTATGGCAGCCGTTGATGAATACATTCCAACTCCAGAAAGAGCAGTAGATCAACCATTCTTGATGCCAATAGAAGACGTTTTCACAATAACTGGAAGAGGAACAGTTGTTACTGGAAGAGTTGAAAGAGGAATAATCAAAGTTGGAGAAGAAATTGAAATCGTAGGAATCAAAGAAACTTCAAAAACTACTTGTACGGGAGTAGAAATGTTTAGAAAACTTCTTGATCAAGGACAAGCTGGAGATAATATCGGAGCTTTATTAAGAGGAGTTAAAAAAGAAGATGTTGAAAGAGGACAAGTACTTGCTAAACCTGGAAGTATAAATCCACATACAAACTTCAAAGGAGAAGCGTATGTTTTAACTAAAGAAGAAGGAGGAAGACACACTCCATTCTTTACTGGATATAGACCTCAATTCTACTTCAGAACAACAGATATAACTGGTGCAGTAACTTTACCTGAAGGAATAGAAATGGTAATGCCAGGAGATAACGTAGCGGTTACAGTTGAATTAATTCACCCAATCGCAATGGAAACTGGATTAAGATTTGCCATCAGAGAAGGTGGAAGAACAGTTGCTTCTGGAGTTGTTTCTGAAATAACTAAATAAGTAATGTAAATAAAAAATATAAAGTCGATTGTAATTTTTTACAATCGACTTTTTTATCTCTAAAGGAAATTATAATTTGACTTATATAATACTTTTTCAAAAGACGAAAAAGTATTATACTTTTACTAAAGCAAAAGCATCTAAGAAAAGTTCTTTTACGAGCTCGAAATTTATTTAAACATAAAAACTCTTCCTAAAACTAATTACAAGTTTTTACTGAGAATTTCAAATGCTCTTGAAAAATTTTATGAATGTCAACGCTATAGTTATTTTTTATATTTAGACCAAATTTGCTTTTTTCCTAAAAAACCAGCCTTATCTATTGAACCTTTAACTGTTAGTGTTTTGTTTTTATTAAGTTTCATATAACTGTAATACTCTTTTCCATTTTCAGGGTTATAAATTTTTCCATGCTCATATTTATTTTTTTTAGGATTATATTTGAAAGAGTACACAAAATCAATTCCCTTTAATTTTCTATTTTTTAATGCTTCATTTTTGTTGTTCAAGTCCATTTTTTCTTTTCCAATAAATTTACCATCTTCATATTTAGGGATAGTCATATCCTTTATACGCCCATTAAATTTATTATCGTTGCTTTTATAAATTTCTACGATTAATTGATTTCCGCTTTTACCTTTTTCAGTAATCCAAAGACCTAAAATCTCGTCTTCAGAAGAAGTTGCAAAAAGAAAACTCGAAATACAAAATAATAAAAATAAAGTAATTTTTTTCATAAACTTACCTCCTATATATTTATTATAACACATGTTATAATAATAAAAAAATATTTTTTATAGTTTTTTTTTAACTTTTTTAATATAATAATTAATAAAAAATAAAATTAAAATTTACTTATGGCTAAGAAATTTGGTGATTTAATGGAAGTCGATTTACATATACATACAACTTATTCTGATGGGACATTTACTCCTGAAGGAGTAATAAAAGATGCTATTTCTAAAAAGATGAAAGCCATTGCTATAACTGATCATGACAATATTGATGGACTTTTCATTGGACAAAAAATAGCTAAAAAATATAATTTTGAATTAATAAATGGAATAGAGTTTTCTTGTAATATAGGGGAGAATGAAGTTCATATATTGGGATATTTTTTAAATATTTCAGATGAAATATTTTTAAAAAGAGTAGAAAGTTTGCTTGTGAGTAGAAATGAAAGAAATGAAAAAATACTAGAAAAGTTAAAATTAGCAGGTGTGTCTATTGATATGGAAGATATACATAGTGAAAGTACAGGAAGAATTATAGGGAGACCACATTTTGCAAATGCCTTGATTAAGAAAAATGTTGTTTCTTCGATAGATGAAGCGTTTGAAAAATATTTAGGCTCAACAGGATTAGCTTATACTCCTAGAGTGGAGTGTCGTCCTGAAAAAGTAGTTAGATTTCTAAAAGATAATGGAGCTTTTGTATCTTTGGCACATCCTAAATTTATATCAAAAAATGAAGAATTTATTTTAGATTTAATAAAGAAATTGAAAGAAATAGGACTTGATGGAATAGAAGTTAATTATACATCTTTTAATAAAAGTGAAATTCAAAAATATAAAACTTGGGCTAAGAAATTTGCTTTGATAACAACAGGTGGTTCAGATTTTCATGGAGAAAACAGGAAGAATACTATTATCGGACAAGCGGGAGTTGATTATCAAAAAATAATAGAAATAAAAAAATATCTGGGAATAATTTAGGAGGAAAAATGATTATAGTAACTGGTGCGGCAGGAATGATTGGAAGTGCCTTTGTTTGGAAACTTAATGATATGGGAGAAAAAAATATTTTACTTGTAGATAAATTAAGAACAGAAAATAAATGGCTCAATATAAGAAAAAGAAAATATTTTGATTGGTTAGATAGAGATAATTTGAAAGAGTGGCTTAACATAGAGGAAAATGCAAAGAAAATTGAGGCTGTTGTTCACATGGGAGCTTGCTCGGCAACTACTGAGCAAGATGCAGATTTTTTAATGGAAAATAATTATTCTTATTCTAAATTTTTATGGAATTTTTGTGCTGAAAGAAAAATAAAATTTATTTATGCCTCTTCTGCTGCTACCTATGGAATGGGAGAGTTTGGATATAATGATGAAGTTTCGCCAGAAGAATTACAAAAATTATTACCTTTAAATAAATACGGATATTCTAAAAAAATATTTGACGATTGGGCGTTCAAACAAGAAAAGGCTCCAAGTCAATGGTTTGGGCTAAAATTTTTTAATGTATATGGACCGCAAGAATATCATAAAGGGAGAATGGCATCAATGGTTTTTCATTCGTTCAATCAATATAGAGAAAGCAAAGAGATAAAACTTTTTAAATCACATAAGGATGGATATAAAGATGGGGAGCAACTTAGAGATTTTGTGTATGTGAAAGATGTTGTTGATGTAATGTATCATTTACTAAAATTAACAGATACTGAATTTAGAAATAAGAAAGTTAGCTCAGGAGTCTTTAATATTGGAACTGGAAAATGTCGTTCATTTTTAGATTTAGCTATGGCAACGGTAAACTCTTTAAAGAAAGCCAAAAATGAAAAAGAACTTATGCCAGAAGAAGTTATTAAATTTATAGATATGCCAGAAGATTTAAGAGGGAAGTATCAATATTTTACAGAAGCCAAAAATGAAAAATTAGCTAAGATTGGATATACAAAAAGATTATCTACTCTTGAAGAGGGAATTTATGATTATGTTGTAAATTATCTTGCAAAAGAAGATTCCTATTTATAGGAATAGGGAGTTGATAATGTGAATGTATTAATTTTTGTCATTATTTTATCTTTTGTAGAAGGTATTACAGAATTTTTACCTGTTAGTAGTACAGGACATATGATACTTGTAGAGCAATTTATCAGCAAATATGTTGGGGGAGAAATATTTTCAAGAACTTTTTTAAATAGTTTTTTAATTATTGTTCAGTTGGGAGCGATTTTAGCTGTTGTAATTTATTTTTGGGATGATATTAGCCCTTTTGTAAAAACAAAAACAGAATTCACAAAAAGATTTAAGTTGTGGATTAAAGTTTTAGTTGGAGTTATTCCTGCAATAGTTTTAGGACTTTTATTTGATGATTATATTGATAAATACTTTATGGACAATGTTTACATAGTTGCTGCGACTTTGATTTTTTATGGAATTATTTTAATTTTTTTAGAAATAAGAAATAAAAGTAGAGTTTCAAAAATAGAAAGCTTTGAAACATTGGGATACGAGGTGGCTTTTATTATTGGATTCTTCCAATGTTTAGCAATGGTTCCAGGGACTTCCCGATCAGGAGCTACCATAATAGGAGCATTATTACTTGGACTTTCTCGTACTTTAGCTACAGAATTTTCATTTCTTTTAGCTATACCAACAATGCTAGGTGCAACTTTATTAAAACTTTTAAAAAATGGTCTTAATTTTTCGAATCAAGAATGGTTTTATTTAGGAGTGGGAACCTTTTTATCTTTTGTAATAGCTTATATTGTTATAAAATGGTTTATGGATTTTATAAAGAAAAGAGACTTTATTGTTTTTGGAATATATAGAATAATTTTAGGTATTTTAGTTTTTGCTATATTCTTATTAAATTAATAAAATAAAAAAATGAGCAATATTTTTAATGCTGCTCAATTTTTTTTATTTTATAAATTTTTCTTAAATTCAACTGTCTTTTTAACTTTTGACATAAATTCATCAAAAAGTTTAAAATTTAAAGATTGTGGTCCATCAGAGAGAGCACACTCAGGATTTTCATGAACTTCAACCATTGCTCCATCAGCTCCAGCTATAATACCTGCCAACGTTATTGGAATAACTAGTTCTCTTTTTCCTGTTCCGTGGCTTGCATCAATTATAATTGGAAGATGAGACTCTTTTTTTATAACAGCAATTGCATTTATATCAACTGTATTCCTAGTCATTGTTTCAAAGGTTCTAATTCCTCTTTCACACAAAATAACATTTGGATTTCCATGAGCAATAATATATTCTGCAGACATTAAAAATTCACTTATAGTAGCACTTAATCCTCTTTTCAATAAAATAGGATTTTTTATTTTACCAAGTTTTTTAAGTAAACTGAAGTTTTGCATGTTTCTAGCACCAACTTGAACAATGTCAGCATATTTAGAGACAAGCTCTAAATTTTCGGTATCCATTAGCTCTGTAACTACAAGCATATTATTTCTATCAGCCATCTCTCTTAAATATTTTAATCCTTTTTCTCCAAGCCCTTGGAAATCATAAGGTGATGTCCTTGGTTTAAATGCTCCACCTCTTAATATTGTTGCTCCAGAAGAAGCGACTTTTTCTGAGATTCTTTCAAGCATTTCTTTATTTTCAACCGAACAAGGACCAGCCATAACAGCGAAATTATTTCCGCCAATCTTTTGTCCTTTAATTTCGATTATAGTGTCAGAATTTTTAAATTCTCTACTAGAAAATTTATAGGATTTTGATATTTTTTTAACAGTAGCAAATTCAGAGATTTCTTCAAATTTTTCGTGAGAAAAGTTGTGAGGAAGATATAAAATTGCACATTTAAAAGTATCTTGTTCGTTTGTAGAATAATATTTTATATTGTTTTTGTCTAAGAACTTTTCGATTTTTTCTATATTATTTTTAGTAGTATTTTTTAACTGTATATACATTAATAATTTTTCCTTTCTAATTTTGTATCTAAATTTAATTTTAAGATAGGAGTTACGTAAGTCACACCTGGATTAATAGATAATCTATAATTTAATTTTGATTTATGCTTTGCTAAAAACTTTCTAATATTTTTTGCAATTATTGGTTCGTGTTCTAATTTTTTAGCTCCATAACCGTGTATTATTAAGATTTCTCTATGATCTTTTTGGGATATAGCTTCATTATATTTTTTTATAAAAATATTAATTGCTACTTTTGAATCTAAGTTATGTAAGTCGATTTCGTTAAACATATTTTCACCTTAAAATTTTTATTCTATATTATAGCATATCTTTATTAAAAAAGTAGGTTATTTTTCAAAAAAAATAAAAAGGAGAAAAAATTCTCCTTTTCAAGTAAAAAATTATATTTATTTTTTTATAAATTTCTTATAGAAAGTATCAATATAAATTGCAATAGCATTATCTCCAGAAACATTTATTGCAGTACCAAAGCTATCTTGAGTTAAGTAAAGAGCAATAAGAAGAGAGCCAAGAGGACCATGAGCATCTATACCAATCATGAATAAAAAAGGTAGAGCAGCCATAACAGCACCACCTGGAGCTCCTGGAGCAGCAACCATAGCAATACCAAGCATACAAACAAAAGGAAAAACGATAGCAAATGAGTAAGCCATACCGTTAAGCATCATAACTCCCATTATACAACTTGTAAGAGTAATCATACTTCCTGAAAGATGTATTGTCGCACAAAGTGGTATTACAAAATCTACAATTTCTGGAGAGGTTCCATTTTTTAAACCAGATTGTATATTTATAGGTATAGTTGCAGCAGAAGATTGAGTTCCTATTGCAGTAAAGTATGCAGGAATTTGATTTTTAATCAAAGTTAATGGATTTTTATTAGAAAGTTTTCCGGCTATAGAAAACATAATAAACATATAAATGTAATGCATAACAAAAATACATAGATAAATTTTAAGAAAGACACCAATTACAGTGAAAACAACTCCTGAATATGATAATTCAGAAAAGATTCCTAAAATATAAATAGGTAAAAGAGGAATGACCCAACCTGATAAGATATTTTTGATTATTCTTTCAAATTCATCAAAAAGTTTAAAAATAGACTCACCATCATTTTTACTTCTCATAATACTAATAGTAATACCCATCATAAATGCAAATACAATTGCAGCGGTTACATCGAAAGCTGGTTTTAGAGGAATGCTAAAATATGGTGCAATATCTTTTCCAGAAAAATCTAAAGAAGTAGAGATAGAAGAAAGCATTTTAGGATAAAAAGTTGTAGCTGTAAAATACGAAAGAGTTCCAGCAATAATAGTTGAAAGGTAAGCGATAAGAGCAGTAAAACCTAAAAGTTTCCCAGCTCCTTTAGTAAGTTTCGCAATTCCTGCAACAACAAAACCAACTATCATAAAAGGTATAAAGAAAGATAAAAAACTTCCAAAAAAAGTAGAGAAAGTTTTAAAAATTCTTATAAACCCAAGGGGAGAGAATTGACCTATTAAAATTCCTAAAATTATTGCAATGATAAGTCTTGGAACTAAACCTAATTTAATTTTTTTCATGAATAACCTCCTAAAGACAAAACCTATTATGTTTTGTTCAAATAATTTTTACAAATATAACATAAAAACAGCACAGTTGTCAAGTAAGTATTTAAAAAATAGTAACTTGCTAATAAAAAATAAAAAAAATTACCTTTAAAAGAAAAAGATTTATGCTATAATTATAAAAAAAGTTAATAAGTTTTATATTTTTAATAATAATGATTTAAATTATATATAAAATATGTTAAAATTAATACGCAATAAAAAATAAAAAGAATAAAAATGATAGACAGGAGTGAGAGAATTGGATTTACATTACTTAGAGATATTTTATGAAGTAGCGAAAGAAAAGAGTTTTACAAGAGCTGCAGAAAGACTTTTTATAAATCAATCAGCAGTGTCTATCCAAGTAAAGAAGTTTGAAAATATTTTAGGGACGAAGCTTTTTGATAGAAGTTCAAAAAAAATAAAGTTGACATATGCTGGTGAATCTTTATATAAAATGGCTGGAGATATTTTCGAAAAAGTTAAAAGAACGGAAAAAGAGATATCTAAAATAATAGATATGGATAAGGCAAAAATAGTTATAGGAGCTTCCCCTATAATAGCAGAACCACTTTTACCCAAAGTTTTAAAAGGCTTTTCACAAGAGCATTCTGAAATAGAATACGATTTAATAATTGCAAGAAAAGAGAGGCTTTTGAAAAAATTAAAAGAAGGGGATATAGATATTATAATTATAGATAGTGAGCATATAGTAGATAATAATTTGGAAATTATAAAGCTTGAAAGAGGTCCATATATGCTTATAAGCTCAAAAGAATATCCAGATACAAAAGAAATTGCTAAAGAACCTTTGATTACAAGAAAAAGAATTCCAAATAATAATAAAGCAATTGAAATAGTAGAACAAAAATATGGAATATCATTTAAAACAAAAATTCAAGTACAAGGAAATTTAGAAGTTATAAAAGGTATGGTAAGAGAGGGAATAGCGAATGTTATATTACCCTACTATGCTGTATATAAAGAATTAGAAGAAGAAAAATTTAAAGTTATTCAAAAAATAGTTGAAGTAAAAGATGGTTATGAAGCTATTATTACAAAAGATAAAATAGAAGTTCCACAAATTAAAAAATTTTTAGATTATATAAAAAAATCTAAGCTAATAACGAAATAAAAATTTTAAAATTAAGAAAGAAGGTATAAAATGAATTTAATAAATTCATATAAGATAGAATTAGAATTACTAAAGAATTTTATAAATCAAGAAGAAGAAAGAAAAGAAACAGAGAAAGTAGCAATTAAATTGGCTGAAGTTTTTAAAAATGGAAAGAAAGCTCTAATTTGTGGAAACGGTGGGAGTAATTGTGATGCAATCCACTTTGCAGAAGAATTTACAGGAAGGTTTAGAAAAGAAAGACCGGCTCTTCCAGCTCTTTCTTTATCAGATTCTTCACATATAACTTGTGTTGGAAATGACTATGGTTTTGATTATATATTTTCAAAGGGGATTGAAGCATTTGGACAAGAGGGAGATTTATTTATAGGGATTTCTACGAGTGGGAATTCACCAAATGTTATTAAAGCGGTTGAAGTGGCTAAAAAGAAAGGAATAACAACTGTTGGTCTTTTAGGAAAAGATGGTGGAAAGCTAAAAGGAGTTTGTGATTATGAGTTTGTAATTCCTGGAAAAACTTCAGATAGAGTTCAAGAAATACATATGATGATACTTCATATAATAATCGAAGGAGTAGAAAGAATTTTATTTCCAGAAAATTATGAAGATTAAAAAATGGAACTAGAATTTAATATAACAGAGAGTGAATCTAAATGTGTCAGTATAAAAATTTGATTTTTTAGGAGGTATAATTATGAAAGTTGATTTTGTGAAAATAAATCCAGTTGAAAATATGACTATACTTGTGAAAAATAAATTTGATAGGGCAGAATATAAAAAAATTTCTAATGATTTGATGGATTATAGTAATGTGTTTGCAGAGCAAGTAGGTTTTATAGAAGGAACTCATTTACAAATGATGGGTGGAGAATTTTGTGGAAATGCTTCAAGAAGTTTTGCATCATATTTAGCTTTTTTAGATAATAAATTTGAAAAAGAAAAGACTTATGTTATAACTTGTTCTGGTTCAGAAGCAAAATTAAATATCTGGGTAAGACAAGCAGAAAAAGAAAATAAATTTTTGGCAAAAATAGAAATGCCAAAAGCAGTTTCTGTTGAAAAAGAAGAGTTCTTATTTAACGATGAAAAAGTAATTCTAACAAAGGTAGATTTTTCTGGGATAGTCCATTTTATAGTAGAAACTAATGATAAAAATATAGAAATGAATAAATTTTCAGAATACATGACAAAAAAAGTTGGTGAGAAATACGAAGCTTTTGGCTTGATGTTTTTTGAAAAAGATAAAATGGAGATAATTCCTTTTGTTTATGTGAGAGGTCTTGGCGGAGTTTGGGAGAGAAGTTGTGGCTCTGGAACAACGGCACTAGGGTACTATTTACAAAAAGAATATGATTTGAACTTTGCAAAGGTAAAACAACCTGGTGGAGAAATAGAAGTTAGTTTTGAAGGAGATAAAGTTTTTATAGATGGAACAGTAGAAATTTCAGCGGAAGGTGTAGCATATATTTAAATTATAAAATAATTAGAAAAAGCTCAATTTTTTTGAGCTTTTTTATATATAAGAATTATAATTAAATTTTTTTTAAAACCATTTTTTCTTTTTAAAATAAATTACCATACATGCTACCAGTATTACCATTAATGAAAGTGCAAACAAATAACCAAACTTCCATTTTAATTCAGGCATATACAGAAAGTTCATACCATATAGACCAGATATAAAAGTAAGTGGCATGAATACAGTAGAGATAATTGCTAGAATTTTCATAACTTCATTCATTGTATTACTTACAGTGGAATGATAAAGTTGGACTAATTCAGTAGTTCTACTATTTAGTGTATCGATGATATCAAAAATCATAATACAGTGTTCATTTAAATCACTAAAATAAATTTCCATATTTTTATTAATACAAGGGGGAGTGTTTCTTGTACGAAGTTTTGAAATGAGTTCTCTTATTGGAGAAATGAATCTTTTCAAAATAATTATATTTTTTTTCAAAGAGGTGATATTGGATAAAATATTTTTTTTAGGATTAACAATAATTTGTGTCTCTATTTTATTTATGTCGTTTTCAACCTCATTAAGAATTAACAAATAATTATCAACAATTCTATCAACTAATAAATAAGTTAAGTATTGTACATCAGAATTTCCAAAATTAGTTTTGTAATTTTCTATCTTTTCTCTTATTGGATCAAATATATCATGAGGTGTTTCTTGAAAAGTTATCAAAATTTTCTCTTTTAAAATAAAAGAAACTTGTTCGTAAGTAATCTCTTTAGTGTGTTGCTCAAAAGATAACATCTTCATAATTATATGTATATAATTTTCTCGGTTATCAATTTTTACTCTCTGTCTTGGGTTAGTTATATATTCTAGTGAGAAATTATCAATATTAAAAATATAACCAATTTCTTTTATTAAAGAGGCGTCTGCAACACTATCTAAATTTATCCATATATTTCCATCGAAATTAAAATCAATATTTAAATCAGATTTGGAAGCAAAAATTTCCTTTTTATAAAAATCTTTTTTATAATAGATAATTGTTATATTTGTATTGTTATTGTTCTTATCAGAATCTGTTTTGTTACTGCTTTGAAATTTTAGCTTAGAATTTTTTAAATGAGTAAATTTTGTCAATTTTATACCTCCATTAATATAAAATATTTTTTTAAATTATATCATAGAAAAGTTTAATCCATAAAAAATTTTGAAAATTAAAAAAGTATGATAAAATATTGGGATAAAAAAATAAATAAAGAAGGGGAAGCTATGTTTTGGGAAGAATATAAAAAATGGTTAAATTCAGAAATTCTATCAAAAGAAGAAAAAAATGAATTGGAAAGAATAAAAGATGATAAAAAAGAAATAGAAAATAGATTCTATAAAGACTTAAGTTTTGGAACAGCTGGGATGAGAGGTATCAGAGGTATTGGGAAAAATAGAATGAACAAGTATAATATAAGAAAAGCAACACAAGGGCTTGCTAATTATATTATAGAAAAAACTGGTGAAGCTGGTAAGAGAAAAGGTGTTGCAATTGCTTATGACTGCAGAATTGATTCGGTTGAAAATGCTATGAATACGGCACTAACTTTAGCTGGAAATGGAATAAAAGTTTATTTATTTAAAAGTCTTAGAACGACTCCTGAGCTTTCTTTTGCGGTAAGAGAGTTAAAAACTCAGTCTGGAATAATGATAACGGCTTCTCATAATCCTAAAGAATATAATGGATATAAAGTTTATTGGGAAGATGGAGCACAAATAGTTGATCCACAAGCAAGTGGAATAGTTCAAGCAGTTAAAGATGTAGATATTTTTACAGGGGTAAAATTTATATCTGAAGAAGAGGCGACAGAAAAAAAACTTTTAGTTTATATAGATAAAAAGATAGATGACAAATATTTAGAAGAGGTTAAGAAAAATGCAATAAATAAAAATATTCCAACAAAACAAGATTTCAAAATAGTTCTTTCTCCACTTCATGGGACAGCTGGAAGACCAGTTAAAAAAGTTTTAGAAGAAATGAATTTTAAAAATGTTTATGTGGTAAAAGAGCAAGAAGAACCAAACGGAGAATTTCCAACTTGTTCGTATGCAAATCCTGAAGATATTTCTGTTTTTAAGTTAAGTATTGAACTTGCAGAGAAAATTGGAGCAAGCTTGTGTATTGCTAATGACCCTGATGGAGATAGGGTTGGGATTGCCATTTTAGATGATGAAAATAGATGGTTTTATCCAAATGGGAATCAAATAGGAGTTTTAATTGCGGATTATATTTTAAGAAATAAAATGGATATATCAGAAAATAATACGATGATAACAACAATAGTTTCAACTCCTTTGTTAGATACAATAGCAAAAAGAAATAAAATCCAAACTTTTAGAACTTTAACAGGTTTTAAATATATAGGAGAAAAAATAAGACAATTTGAAAATAAAGAACTTGATGGAAATTTTCTTTTTGGTTTTGAAGAAGCAATAGGTTATCTAGTGGGTACACACGTTAGAGATAAAGATGCGGTTGTATCAAGTATGATAGTTGCAGAAATGGGAGCTTATTATGATGCAAAGGGCTCTAGTATTTATAAAGAACTTTTAAAAATCTATGAAAAATATGGTTGGAGGTTAGATGAAACAGTTCCAGTAACTAAAAAAGGAAAATCTGGTTTAGATGAAATAGAAAAGATAATGAAAAGTTTAAGAAAAGTAAAACATAGTGAAATAGCGGGAATAAAAATAAAATCTTATCAAGATTTTAATGAAGAAGGAACAGGATTACCTAAAGCTAATGTGATTCAGTTTGTTCTAGAAGATGAAACGTATTTAACAGTTAGACCATCAGGAACAGAGCCTAAAATAAAATATTATGTTTCAGTTGTAGAAAAAGAAAAAAATCTTGCAGAAGAAAAATTATCAAGGGTTATAAGAGAATTTAGGTTCTATGTTGAAAATCTATAATACTTATATACATATACCGTTTTGTGAGCAAAAATGTAATTACTGCGATTTTACTTCTTTTAGTGTAAACTCAAAAAAAACTTTTCAGAATAATATTCAAGAGTATATTTTATATTTAAAAAAGGAAATAGAACTTTATAAAAAACAAATAGACTTAAGTGAAAAACAAAAAACAATTTATTTTGGTGGTGGCACACCTTCGATTTTAAATGCAGAACAAATAAAAGAAATTTTAAATAATTTTTCTTATGATAAATCTACAGAAATAACTTTGGAAGTAAATCCTAAAACAGTAGATAAAGAAAAACTTGAGGGATACAGAAGAGTAGGAATAAATAGATTGAGTATTGGGATACAGACTTTTAATGACAAACATTTAAAAACTTTAGGTAGGATACACACTTCTTTGGAAGCCATAGAAACATATAAAATGGCAAGAAAAGTTGGTTTTGATAATATAAGTTTAGACTTGATGTTTTCTTTACCTGAGCAAAGTGAAAGAGAGTTAGAGGAAGATTTAGAAAAATTATTTATATTAAATCCAGAACATTTCTCAATTTATTCTTTGATTTGGGAAGAAGGAACAAATTTTTTTAAGAAATTAGAAAAAGGTGAGCTGAAAGAAACAGATAATGAAGTAGAAGCTAAAATGTTTCAAAAAATAATAGATATGGCAAAAAAGAATAATTATATTCATTATGAGATTTCAAATTTTTCTAAGAAAAATTTTGAATCGAAACACAATATAAATTATTGGGAAAACAAAAATTATTTGGGCTTGGGACTTTCAGCTTCTGGATATTTAAAAAATTTAAGATACAAAAATGAAAGTGACTTGAAAGAATATTATAAAAAAATATCTCAAGATCTTTTAGCTGTTGATGAAAATGAAAAAGAATATTTAAGAGAAGAAGAAATAGAGCAATACAGATATTTAATTGGTTTTAGAATGCTAAATAGAGAACTTGAAGCAAAAGGGAAATATATAGAAATTTGTGAAAAATTGTTAAAAGAAAAATATTTAAAAAAATTTAAGAATGGTTTTATAGTAAGTGAAAAAGGTCTGATGTTATTTAATGATTTCATTTCTTATTTTATATAAGATTTTTAAATTACTTAGAAAGAGAGAAAATATGATTTTTAAAGAAACTATTGAAGAAATAAAAAAAGATATAGCAAAATATTCTCCCTATCCAGATAAGGTTAAAGTGGTAGCGGTAACAAAATATAGTGATGTGGATACCATGAGAAAATTTATTGATGAAAATCAAGATGAAAATAAAGTTATTTTGGGAGAAAATAAAGTTCAAGTAATTAGAGAGAAGATAGAGCATTTTAAAAATAACAATCTTCAAAATAAAAAAATTGAGTGGCATTTTATAGGAAATTTGCAAAAAAATAAAGTAAAGTATATAATAAATGATATAGAACTTATTCACTCTGTAAATAAATTGAGTTTAGCTCAAGAAATAAATAAAAGAGCTGAGAAAATTAAAAGGCTTGTGGAAGTCTTGATAGAGATAAATATTTATGGTGAAGAGAGTAAACAAGGTTATGATTTAGAAACCTTTGAAGAAGAAATAGATGAGTATTTTAAATTAAAAAACATAAAAGTCATCGGTTTGATGACAATGGCACCATTGGGTTCTGATGAAAAAATACAAAGAGAGGTTTTCTCTAAGTTAAGATTATTAAAAGATGAACTTAATGAAAAATATTTTAATGATCAGCTTATAGAGTTATCTATGGGAATGTCTGGAGACTATAAAATTGCATTGCAAGAGGGAAGCACATTCATAAGGTTAGGAAGTAGGATATTTCTGTAAAAAATTATTTAAATCTTGATAAAATTAGGAGGGCTTATGGGAGTTATTAGAAATTTTAAAGAAATGATGGGAATTAGTTCAATGGAAGAAGAATTTGAGGAAGAAGAAATATTAGAAGAGTTTGAAGGAGAGGAAGAAGTTAAAGAAACTAAAAAATTTATGCCAATATTTTCTAAAAAGTCAAAAGAAGAAGAAATATTAGAAGATGAAGAGCTTGAAAGTCAGGAAATAGATGATTGTAGCACAGTTTTTATTGACCCTAAGCAATTTGATGATTGTAGAAAAATTGCTAGATATATAAAAAGTGGAAAAATGATAACGATAAATTTAGAAAGCATAAATCCTAATATAGCTCAGAGAATAATGGACTTTTTAGCTGGAGCGATGGAAATTAAAAATGCGAGTTTTGCACAAATAGCAAAGAACGTATATACAATTGTTCCTGAAAATATGAAAGTTATGTA
>PDWI01006381.1_pt1 | contig 14817 bp, 11 predicted proteins | sample 1430891 | NCBI WGS metagenome assembly PDWI01 (sample SAMN01162508, study PRJNA174530) | Oral metagenome, whole genome shotgun sequencing project. | biome: Marine environment; feature: Marine mammal; material: Swab sample of the gingival sulcus; isolation source: swab sample of gingival sulcus... | reverse complement strand
TCGCCGCACCCTCGGCCGGCAAACCAAACGCGTCCCAGCCCATGGGTTGCATGACGTTTTTGCCGAGCATACGTTGATAACGCGCAATAATATCGCCTAAGGTGTAGTTTCTGACGTGGCCGACGTGCAATTTGCCGCTGGGGTAGGGGAACATGCACAGACTGTAGAATTTTTCTTTATTCGGGTCTTCGGTGGCTTTAAAGCAGTTGTTTTCGTTCCAGTATTGCTGGGCTTGCTTTTCGATAACGGTGGGATTGTAACCTTTTTCCATAATGATTATTTTCTTAAAATGATTGCACAATGTGCCATTATAACGCGAATTTAAAACAAAGCAGAAGCAGTTTAGTCTAAAAAATGTGGTTGATATGATGGGCAAACCCGCGTGTCTACCCTTGGTCGAAAAAGCCTATCACCCCATTGTTTCAGAACAATTTCATTACGACCGTCGAACAAATTGACGGAATTGAACGCCGGATTTTACCATGAGGATTGCCGACAATTTGCACGCATTCGTTGAAAAAGCTGGCTTTCTCGGTAGAATAGCGCTTTTGCCTAGCCTATGACGACTTTCAATAAATCTTACACTGCCCTACCCTATTCGCTATCGGATTTCGATTTTGAACTACCGCCAGAGCTTATCGCACAATTTCCTGCCGAAGACCGCACCCAAAGCCGGCTATTGCGCGTGCGCGAAACGCAGTTAGAAGACGCGCTATTTTCTCAAATTGTCGATGATTTCGAAGCCGGAGACGTGCTGGTAGTCAACAACACCAAAGTCATTGCGGCACGTTTGTTTGGGCACAAGCCTTCTGGCGGCAAACTAGAAATTTTTGTCGAGCGCATTCAGTCGCCCCAAACGGCACTGTGCATGATTCGCGCCAACCGCTCGCCAAAATTGGGAAGCCTAATTCATATCGCCGACCGCGAGGCCACCATTGTGGCGCGCCAAGGCGTGTTTTTTGTCGTCACCCTAAACGATGGCGATTGGACGACGCTGACGGCCGAAGCCGGTGATATTCCCCTGCCGCCTTACATTCATCGTCAAGCCGGCGATACCGACGCCGACCGCTACCAAACCGTTTACGCCAAGTCCAAAGGCGCGGTAGCTGCGCCGACAGCCGGTTTGCATTTCGACGACGCCCTGTTGCAACAATTGCGCGACAAGGGGGTGGAAATTCTCGAAGTCACTCTGCACGTCGGTGCTGGTACGTTTCAGCCGGTAAAAAGCGAAAACTTGGACGAGCATCAAATGCACTTTGAGCTGTTTGAAATCCCTGCCGACACCCAACAGCGCCTCAACCAAGCCAAATGCGAACAACGCCGCATCACCGCCGTTGGTACAACTAGCCTGCGGACGCTGGAGTCGGCCGCCGTCAACGGCCAAATCGCGCACACGCAGGGCGATACTAACTTATTTATCCGTCCCGGCTACGACTTTGAAATCGTTGACCGGCTGATTACTAACTTTCATTTACCTAAATCCAGTTTAATGATGCTGGTATCGGCATTTGCCGGCTACGAGTGCATTCGCGACGCTTACCAACACGCTATGGCGGCACGTTATCGCTTTTTTAGTTATGGCGATGCAATGTTGCTGACATGTCGGCGATAGATTTTTGTTGTATAATAGCTTCGCTATTTCTACTAATCTCCATGAGGAAAACACCATGAAATTACAAAAGACCCTAATCGCACTTACTACAGCCGGTATGCTTACAGGCTGTGCCAATATGTCACAAATGACCCACAACCAAAAAATGGCACTAGGCGGCTTGGTTGGCGCTGTCAGTGGTGGCGTGCTCGGCCATCAAGTCAATGACAAAAACGGCCGCTACGTTGGTGCTGTTCTCGGTGGTTTGGCCGGCGCTGGCTTGGTTCACATGATGGATAAGCAACAACAAGCGTTGAATAACTCCCTGCAAAACACACCTATTGATGTCTCGCGCGTTGACCAATCGACTATCAAGGTTAACTTGCCGTCAGAAGTCACCTTTGCCGTCAACAGCGACCGCTTGAATGGTGGCGTACAAAGCTCTTTGAGCAGCATCGTTGGCATTTTGAACCAGTACCCACAAACCGTTATTCACGTCTTGGGCTTCACCGACAGCGATGGTAGCGACCAGTACAACTTAGCGTTATCACAGCGCCGCGCCCAATCGGTAGCGAATTTCTTGGCTAGCCGTGGTGTTGCCGGCAACCGCATCGTCGTCAAAGGCTACGGCGAGCAGTTCCCAGTGGCTAGCAACGCCAGCGCCGCAGGCAAAGCACAAAACCGTCGCGCTGAAATTTACATCAAAGCCGTTGAAAAAGGCAACGAGCAAGCTGCTTACACGCCTATCTACTAACCGGCTATCATTCGCTAATCGTAGGATGAGGCTAGCGTAGCAAAACGCACCACATATCCCCACCCTGTAGGAATGGCAATGCCACAACCCGCCCACTAAGCGGGTTGTGGCATTTTTGCGTTATGGCTGCGGGTCTGCCCTTGTGATGCCAATTGCGTTTTTTGGGTTAACCGAAGAGAGGTTGTTTTTCGAAATTGGTGCTATTTACATTTTTTTACACTTTTATACATCGAATTGACAGGCGCTGCGTGACTATCGGCGATAATCAGCTCACCAACTGATACCTAACCCAATAGATAGTATTTTTTTAGCGTAGCGACAAGGCACGCCCTGTCGCTACAAAATGACAAACTATATATTTTGTGAATGGTATGGTTTTATCCGAAAAAATCTCAGCAAACTAAAGGTACTTAACATGAAAAAACACGACACACACAAACGCCAAGCCAAACGCTTTGCTCTGGTCGCCGCACTCGCTGTATTGGTGAGCGCCTGTGCGCCTGCGCCACTAAATCAACAAGCGATGAGCGCCATTTCGCGCGCGCAACAACCCACGCCATCTGAGCGCCTCGGCACAGCGTGGGGCGATGAGGTTAGCTCCCAAGTGACGACGGTCAACCTGCGCCGTAAAACCCGCGAGCCGATTGCTCAATCACAAATAGGGTACGCCGATAAAGCCTATCGCGGCACACGCATTAACAGCGTATCGCTGGCCGCCGGCACGGTGTCGTTGAGCGTCGAAAGCGCCGGCCGGCCACTGCCGCTCTACCGCGACAACGGCCGCTATTATCTCAAAGGAAAAACGGGGCAAGCCTATCAATTGGTGTATCAAAACAGCAGCCGCTACAAAACGTATGAAATTGTCGCCAGTGTTGACGGTCTAAATGTCCTAACCGGACGCTCGGCCAGTCGCTATGGTCGCGGCTACGTGTTAGAACCCAACGGCAAGCTGGTTATCAAGGGTTTTCGCAAAAGCCGCTCGGCGGTGGCGTCGTTTATTTTCAGCCGGCCGTCTGCGGGCTACGCCAACCATTCGCAAGCCGGCGATATTCGCAACACCGGCGTGATTGGCAGCGTCATTTATGAGCTCTACAATCCCAATCAGCCGGTCGGCCACAGCACTGCACCACAGGCATTTCCGGCCGATAACGGCTACGCACCGCCACCACAATAGAGGGAGCGCCGGTTTTGAAATGTGACAAAAGGCTTTATTGTCGCCGCAATTCTTCGTATGCTATACACCGTTTGATATAATTTTTAGGACAAGTGTATGGCACGTATTCCCTTCCGGCCTCTGAATGGTTTGTTATTGCTGGATAAAGCGCGCGATGTCAGTAGCAATAAAGCGCTACAAGACGCGCGCTTTACCTATCGCGCGAAAAAAGCCGGCCACACCGGCACGCTAGACCCGTTTGCAACCGGCTTATTGGCGGTGTGCTTTGGCGAAGCCAATAAGTACGCGCGCTGGTTGTTAGATGCCGATAAAACCTATCGCTTTACGGCAATACTCGGTCAGCAATCCACTACCGGCGATACCGAAGGCGATATCACCGTCATCGACGCCAACCCCCAAGTGAGCGAAACGCAATTGCGCGCCGCAGAAGTGGCTTTTCACGGTGAAATCAGCCAAATCCCACCTAAATACTCGGCCATCAAAATAGATGGAAAGCGCGCCTATGAATTGGCCAGACAGGGGAAAGACGTTGACATTCCCGTGCGTCGCGTCACCATTCACTCGCTATCACTGTCGCTAGACGGCAATGTCTTGCAAGGCGAGACTCGCGTTTCCAAAGGCACTTACATTCGCACATTGGTCGAGGATATTGCCCTGCATTTGGGCACGGGCGGCTATTGCCAAGCGTTGCGCCGCTTGCAGATTGCTCAATTGCTTGACGATACCACGCGCCCCATGCACAGCGTTGAGGCCATCCGCGCCTTGGACAGCGAAGCCCTGCGCGACGAGTTACTCTTACCCGTTGATCTATTGTGCCAGCAATTCCCCGCCCTCGCAATTACCGGCGAGCAGTGGCAACGCCTTATTCTCGGTCGCACTGCAAACACGACCAGCGAAACCAATGGCATTGCTCGGCTTTACATTGACGGGCAATTTTGTGGCTTGGGCGAAGTGGCCGGCACGACCTTAAAAGCCTTTCGATTGATGAATACCGGTTTTGGTTGACTAAGACTAGGGGGGGCACAAACCGCCACCTGAAGCAGCTGCAAATTTAAAAGAAAACTTGAACACTTGCAAACGGTGGGTTTCGCTACGCTGCACCCACCCTACGAGTTGACTGCATTTTTAGATTAATCGGTTATTTTCGGAATGGGTATAACTGTTGGCAAAGCCGGTAAAAGCCACTACAATAGCCAACCATTCATTCACTATTACTCGCGTTAGGGAGCATTTAGAAACCTCATGATAAACATTAATCATTTCAGTGTAGCCAACGACCAACCTTTTGTTTTATTTGGCGGCCTCAATGTATTGGAAAACCTTTCGTTGACGTTGCAAACCTGTGAAAAATATGTGCAGGTAGCCGACAAACTGGGCATTCCCTACGTGTTCAAAGCCTCATTTGACAAGGCCAACCGTAGCTCCATTCACTCCTACCGTGGCGTCGGCTTGCACGAAGGCTTGGAAATTTTCCACCGCGTCAAAACCACTTTCAACGTGCCAATTATCACCGATGTTCACGAGCCAGCACAAGCCGCTCCCGTTGCCGAAGTCGCCGACGTGCTGCAATTGCCGGCTTTCTTGGCGCGTCAAACCGATTTAGTCAGTGCCATGGCCGCTACCGGCAAAGTTATCAACATCAAAAAACCGCAGTTTCTCAGTCCGTCGCAAATGGCCAATATTGTCGAAAAATTTAAGGAGTGTGGCAATGACAACGTCATGTTGTGCGAGCGCGGCAGCAATTTCGGCTACGATAACTTAGTCGTCGATATGCTGGGGTTTGGTGTGATGAAGCGAACTTGCCCCGATGTACCAATTATTTTTGATGTCACGCACGCCTTACAAAACCGCGACAGTGGCGGAGCGGCTTCGGGTGGACGCCGCGCCCAAGTGCTAGAATTGGCGCTCTCCGGCATGGCAACAAGCTTGGCCGGTTTGTTTTTGGAAGCTCACCCCGACCCCGATAAAGCGCGTTGTGACGGACCTAGTGCCTTGCCCTTGGCGCAACTCGAAGCCTTTTTAACCAGAGTAAAAGCCGTGGATGAGACCGTCAAACAGTTCGCGCCGTTGGTCATCGACTAGGGCGTGTCTTCAAATAAGTAACGAAAAAATCAATTCATCCAATAGATAAAAACCAACTTCATGAAAAAAACTGCCATTATCTGTGCCAGCTACGATGGCCATACACGAAGCATCTGCCAAACGCTACAGGCGCAGCTGGCAAGGCAAGGTCACGTCGATACGGCATTGCTCGACGTAGCGCACTGCAACGCCCAAACCATTAGCGATTACGATGTCTTAATTTTTGCCTCGGCCATACGCTACGGCAAACACCTCAAGTCGATGGTTCGCTATCTTCGCAGCCATCAAGCCGCCTTAGCGAGCAAAAAAACAGCGTTTTTTAGCGTCAACTTAACGGCGCGCAAACCCCATCGCAACACGCCAGAAACGAGCAACTACATCAGAAAAATGCTGGACAAACTCGACTGGCAACCCGATGAAGTGGACGTCTTTGCCGGCAAATTGAACTACCCCCATTATCGCTTTTTTGACAAGCATATTATTCGTTTTATCATGTGGTTAACCGGCGGCCCTACCGATACCAACGCGGTGACCGTTTTTACCGATTGGCAACGCGTTGAAGCGTTTGGACTACGGCTTGACAAGCTGATGGAAGAGGACAAAAAATCATGTTAACGCAACTGACGGCTTTGCGCCCTTTTATACGCCTACTGGGCGAATACCGTTATCAACTACTGTTGGGCTTTGTCCTCACGGTGGCAACTTTATTTGCCAGCGTCGGTTTGCTATCGGTTTCGGGTTGGTTTTTGACCGGCACTGCCTTGGCCGGTGGCACGGCAGCACTGACGGCTATCGCTTATAACTTCTTTCAACCGGCGGCTACCGTCCGTGGCTTTGCCGTCGGGCGCACGGCCGGCCGCTGGGCAGAGCGCGTCGTCAATCACGAAATCACTTTTCGCTTATTGGCGCGCTACCGCACGTGGTTATTTCAGGGTATTGCACCACTCAGCCCCCAACAACGCGCCCGCTACCACGGTGGCACCTTGCTCAACCGCATTACGCGCGATATTGATGCGCTGGACAATCTCTACGTGCGATTGCTGTTGCCGGTGTTGGCGGCTTTTGTCTTGATGACCGGTATAACGGTCGCGGCGGTCGTGCTGTTACCAACTTTGGCACTACCTTTTGGGATACTCATGGCCGTCGGGTTTGTGTTGTTGCCACTATTGGCGTGGCGCTTGGGTCGGCAAGTCGCCCCCGAATCACAAGCCTGCCAGCGCCGATTGCGTGTTAGTTTGTTGGAATTGGTTGATGGCTTGGAAACGCTGTCGCTCAAGCAACAGGCGTGGGAGACCTACCGTCAGCGCGCGCTGAGTCACAGTCAGGCGTGGCTACAAACTCATTGGCGCTTGCACCTGCGCACCACCTTGATGAGCCACGGCCTAGCGCTACTAATCGGCCTAATGGCGCTATTAGTGCTCGCCCTGATGAGCTATAGCGATATTGATGGCGTGTGGATTGGCGGCGCGACGTTACTGGCGCTGGCCTGCGGTGAATTGTTAGTCATGCTACCCGATGCGTGGCTGAAATTACCGGGAACCTGCGCCTCAGCACAGGCATTAACGCAACTGCACGACAGCAAAGCCGAGATAACCTACCCCGAACAAACACGCCAAGCACCGCGCGATAACAGTTTAAGTATTCGCGGCGTGCGTTTTTCCTACGAGGCGCTTAACGTCCTCGACGGCATTGACTTGTCTTTGCCGGCTGGAGCGCACTGCCTCATTCAAGGCGCTAGCGGCGGTGGCAAAACCACCTTATTAAAGCTATTGACGCGTCAGCTTGCCGAACAGGATGGCGACATACGCCTAGGGGGAGTCGCTATCAGTGATTTTAGCGAAACTGAATTGCGCGCCCGCTTGGCTTTTTCGCCGCAACACACTTACTTATTTACTGACACCTTGGCCAACAACTTGCGTCTCGCTGCCCCCAATGCCAGCGATGAAGCGCTGTGGCAAGTGCTTGAGGTCGTCGGGTTAGCATCGTTTATCGCCGGTTTGCCGGAGGGATTGGACACATGGACAGACGAAGGCGGGGCGAATTTGTCGGGCGGCCAGCGCCGACGTCTCAGTATTGCCCGCGCCCTGTTGGTCAATGCTGACTGGGTGGTTTTAGATGAGCCCAGCGAAGGTCTAGACTTAGAGAGCGAAGCGGCTTTGATTGCCTCTGTTTGTGAGTATTTAACCGGCAAGACCCTACTTTGGGTGTCGCATCGCAGTACGGCTTCGCAATACTTTTCACAGGTGAAGACGTTGTCAGAAGGCCGAATGGTTTAGGGTTAATGCCAACCCCAATAGATAGTATTTTTCAGCGTAGAGACAGGGCGCGCCCTGTTTCTACAAAACGGCAACCTATAGATTTTGTGAATGGCATAAACCTAAAAACGGCAGTTAGACGTTTTCGTAGGGGCGAACCCATGTGTTCGCCCTTGGTAGGAAATAGCTGTTGTCTCAAGGTTTCAATAAATTTATTTTAACACAATGAAATGATTGGTTTCTCCAACCAAGGGCAGACACGCGGGTCTGCCCTTACAATGTTAACTGCCGTTTTTAGGATAAACGAAAGGCCACCAGCTTTTTTGAATTAAAAAAACCCAGTTGGTTACAATAACCAACTGGGTTTATTAACTTCAAAATGACTTTGAAATTCGCTTAGTGTTTAGCCTTTCAAATACTGCAACATGGTGTCGGCATCTGAAACCTCAAACGGGTCAGTTGGACAGTTGTCACCGTAATCTGGCTCAACAAACATCTTTTTGATTTCTTTATTATCAACGAGCATTGAGTAACGCCATGAACGCATACCAAAGCCTAGGTTGCTCTTATCAACCAACATACCCATTTTACGCGTGAACTCACCATTGCCATCAGGAAGCAAAAAGACATTTTCACGGTTTTGCTTCAAACCCCATTGGTACATAACAAAAGCATCGTTAACAGAGATACAAACGACTTCATCAACACCCAAGGCCTTGAATTCTTCGTACAGTTCTTCGTAACGTGGCAAGTGGCTGCTTGAACAGGTCGGTGTGAAAGCACCGGGAAGTGAGAAAACCACGACCTTTTTATTGGCAAACAACTCATCAGTCGTCAAATCGTACCACTTAAAAGGATTGTCACCACCAATAGATTCGTCGCGAACGCGAGTTTTAAAAGTTACATTAGGGACTTGTGTCAACATTGTATTCACCATAATAGTTAGTTTAAAATTAAATAGCACAAAGCAAATTAAAAAAACAGCGCGGGTTTGCGGCTACGGCTACAAACCTTGTGCTAATTTTTAATTTATACCCAACCAGAAAAACACCCCATCTTCGTTAGACACGCTTGCCGTAGTAACATACTGCCTGTGCGCCTGCTTCGACAGGTTATTTTTCGGAATTGAGATTGCTTTATATTGCCATGAAGGCATTGAAAATAAAATTATTTTTTTAATACTATAAAAAAATTATCGCCGATGCATCATCGGCGATAATTATATACACCCTGCCTTTGAATTTCAAGTCAACAGGACAGTAAATTGTCACTTAACAGGACGGTTTTCCTCATCACTCTTTGGGGTGATAGTGCTTGTCCTCTTCGTGCGACAATGGGTGCGCCAAACCGCCGTAGCGCTTGGTAATCACATATTGCTGAATAATCGAGAACGAGTTAGACACCGCCCAGTACAGTACCAAACCGGCTGGGAAGACCAAAAACAACAAACCGAATACCAGTGGCATAAACATCAACACCTTGCGTTGCATTGGGTCGCTAGGTGGTGGGTTGAGACGCTGTTGCAAGAACATCAAGCCCATATTCAGTACCGGCAAGACGTAGAATGGGTCGCGAATAGACAAGTCGTTAACCCACAAGAACCACGGCGCTTGGCGCAATTCTACCGACTCCATCAGCATGTAGTAAAACGCTAAGAAAATAGGAATTTGTATCAAAATCGGCAAACAGCCAGAGGCCGGATTGATGCCTTCTTTTTTGTACAGCTCCATCATTTTTTTGCCGACTAACTGACGGTCTTCGCCGTAATTTTCGCGGATGCGCTCCATTTCCGGCTGGAATTTACGCATTTTTGCCATCGATTTAAAACTCTTAGCCGCCAATGGGAACAACAGGGTTTTGATACCAATGGTGACGATAACAATCGACCAACCCCAGTTGCCCAAAATGGAGTTGACCCAAGCCAAGACATTAAACAACATTTCAGAAAGGAAGAACAACCAGCCGTAATCGGTGGCTTTGTCCAAATTCGGGGCAATGCGCGCGAGGTCGTCTTTGATTTTTGGACCGACAAATCCCGTGGTGGCAAAAGTCATTGAAGCACCGGCCGATACATTTTTCAGCTTGCCGGTCAAACCGATGCGGTAGCGGTTGCCAGCCTTGCCAGAATAAAAGGTATCTTTCTCATTTTGCGGCGGAATAATCGCGCCCATGAAGTAGTGCTGCATAAAACCGACCCAACCGCCTTCGACATCTGCTAAGTGTAGTGGCGTGTCGGCTAGCTCGCTATAGCTGACTTTATCATACGGCATTTCCGGTGTTGAATAAGCTGCACCGGCAAAGGTATTAAAAGTGGTCAAGCCGCTTTTAACGATAACGGGATCTTGGCGAAGTTGGCGGTATTGTTGGCCTTGCCAAGTTTGCGTACCGTGGTTATCGACGCGCTGTTCGACACTAAAGTCATAGCGGCCGCGATAGAAGGTAAAAGCCTTGGTGACAGTCACACCGTCGGCCTGCCAAGTGAGCGGTACGGTGACGCTGTCGCCTTCTAAAACGTATTCAGTTTTTTCACTGATAAATTCGGCTTCGTGCGAAGGGGCTTTGGCATTTTTCGACAACAAGCCGGTCTCAAAATGAAATAGCTTGCCCGACTCGGAGCTAAATAATTTTATTGGGGTTTTGTCTTCTAAGGAGACGCTGTATTTCAGCAATTGGCTTTCGACAATCGTACCGCCGTGAGTGCTAATCACCAAATCTAGCACATCGGTTTTAACGTGTACCAAGCGGCCGGCGCTCTTTTTAGGCGTTTCGCCACCGGGAATAGCGCCACTGCCGGTTGTGGCTGTACTGGCTGTGCCGTCTTGTTGCACCTGCGCGGTTGAAGCGACTGGCGCAGGCGGTTGTGGCGCATTGGCGTACTCCCACTTCATCCAAATCATCATCACCAGCGCGGCAAAAACCGCCCATAGTGTTGGCTTTAAATTGTTATTCATCGGGTTTCTCTATTCGTGAATTTGAGGTTAATTAAAAAATCTTGGCATTGCGTGGCCGGCTTATTCAGCCTTCGTGCCGGCTTTGGGTGGCACGGGGTCGTAACCCCCTTTGCACAGCGGCTGACAACGCAACAAGCGCCTGAGGGTCAAATACGAGCCGCGCACCGCGCCGTGCGTCTGTATGGCCTCAATGCCATAACTAGAGCAAGTCGGCTGAAAGCGACAACTGTTGCCGAGCAACGGACTCAAGGCGATTTGATAGCCGCGAATTAAAGCGATTAAAGCGCGTCGCATCGCCGATGTAAGCGTTTCCATAGTTTATTGAGGTCGTTGGCCAAATCAGCATTATCGGCTTGAGCGGCTGGTGGCAGGGCAATAGCGACAAAATCAAAATCGTCGGGATGGGAACGCTGGCGAAAGCTCTCGCGCATTAGGCGCTTTAAACGATTGCGCGCCACGGCGCGTTTAGAGACTTTTTTCGAAGCCACCACGCCCAAGCGTGCTACAGCCGATGGCGGCTGTAGCACGCCGGCCATCTTATCATAACTTATCTCGCCGGCTTTATCGGCCGCCATAAAGCGAGAAAAGGCCAATACTACAAAGTATTGACCTTTGACCCGCGTTTGATTGCCTTGGTAAACGGCATTAAACTGCGCGGGTTGCTTTAATCGCCGATTGGCGGCAAAACGCTGCGCGCTCATCAAGCGATGCGCTATCGACGATTAAGCCGACAAGCGACGACGGCCTTTAGCACGACGCGCGTTGATGACGTCACGTCCGCCTTTAGTGGCCATGCGCGCACGGAAACCGTGGCTGCGTTTACGTTTGATGTTACTTGGTTGGAAAGTACGTTTTTGCTTCATAATAATTACTCCTAAAAATACTGGGGTCAAAAAACAGTGCGCAAATTTAACAGTTTCTTGCGATAGTGTCAATGTATTTATTGAGTTATCTCAACAAATACATTGACCATTGCCGAAATAGAAAATCTTTCGCACTGTTTTTAAACAATTTATAAAAATCCACCTTGGCGCTTCAAAAAAACCGCCTAAGCAATGATTTCAATCGATTGCGCCGTCAAATCAAAGTGATTATTCAAGGTCGCAAAGTGCACGGCATCAGCACCGCCGCTACCATCGCTGTCGTAGGACAACTCACCGGTTGCTTTATCGTATTGTAGCAAGTCGGCATTCCATGCCTCAGTTGCCGTTTTACCTGTTAACGCCGTGAAAATATCATCGTCCAGTTGGATTTTATCACCCGTGGAAAAATCGAGAATGCTGTCAACTTTGCCATCTAAGACCGAATCAAAGACAAAGAAGTCGTTGCCTGCGCCACCTTGTAACACATCAGCACCACCTTGGCCGTTCAACACGTCATTGCCGATGCCGCCATTGATCGTATTGTCGTTATCATTGCCGACAATGATATTATTTAAACCATTGCCTGTGACAGTAGTGGCAACATGACCGATAAGCGTGATATTCTCAATACCATCATTCAGGGTATAGGCGTCCAGTGTGGTGATAATAGTATCTTTGCCCGAAGCGTCGCTAATTTTATCACCTACATTGTCAACGATGTAAACATCATCACCTTCGCCACCATCTAAGGTATCACTGCCGACACCACCATCTAAGTAGTCATTGCCTTTATCCCCGATGATAGTGTCATTACCTGCTCCGCCATACATCACGTTATCAGCTTCGTTGCCTTTTAACGTATCCTGATGAGCAGAACCTGTCACATTTTCAATCTGAGTACCATAGCCAATCAAAACTTGATCATCGGTAAAATCATAAGTTTTTTCAACTCCACTGAAAATCGAATAACTACCACCGTTTTCTTTTCCAACTAAAACGCTATCGGTTGGTTTAATTTCTGAAAAATAATTATGCGGCTTCTTATCAGCAATCAAGTCCTTGGCCGCAAACTTAAACTCATCAACCGAGCCGTTATTAGCGGCTGCGACTGTGGCTGGGTCACCGCGGTAACTCATCGCTCCGGGGGTTAAATCAATATAGACACCTTTACTTTCATTAGACGCATCAAAAGTATCTACACCAGCACCATCCCATACATAGACATCACCGTCAGAAGTAGAAGTGCTGAAGTTTTTAAAGCCATACGTATCATCACCCTTACGCGCATTGGGATTGACCCCAAAACGATAGTGCAAAAAGGCCAAATCAAAAATTCGCAGGTCATTTTGATCAACAAAGTCATCATGGCCATTTCTATCGTAAGACATGACACTCAAGCCAACACTATCCAAACCATCTACATCTAAAGCTGGCTTACCTGTATAACTCGGAAAGGAATGTGTAGCGCCTAAACTGTGTAGCGTTTCATGAACAATGGTACCAAAGCCCCCTGGGTTATCAAGTGAACCTTTCAGTGTACCGGCATAATCACCATAGAGTTGATGTGATAAGTGCACATTGCCACCAGTATAGGCATAACCTGTTGTATAAGAGCTAGCGCTTGTAATTGTTTTCCCTTCATTTACGTTACCCATAAAGTAAGAGAAGTCGGCTTCACTTTGGTTTTTAGTTTCTACAAAATCAACACCGATATATGATTCTATCTTTTCAATAGTATCACGTAAAACTTGTTTATTTTTCTCAGTGAAGTCTCTACGGTCACCATCAAAACCTTTTTCATCACTTTTAGTCGGATGAGGATCAGTGCTATTAGCAATATAATACTTGATTGTTTGCACACCGCCCTCAGCGCCGTAGTCAAGGTGATTTAAATAGCCGGGTGCTTGATAACCCTTATCAACCTTATAAACAAAATCCTCGCTTTCAAGAATCTTAATGTGTTCAGGTAAGTCCTTATAAGCAATCTTGCCTGTCCAGCTAACTTGCTTACCAGAAACCTTCGCCCCAGTTGTGATATTTTCCACATCCTTGACTGTAACGCTGTTACCCGCATTATCTGTTGTTTGCAGGGTTGCTGTGACCTTATCTAATCCACTACCTTGTAAGTCGATGGTTTGAACATCAATACTAAAGGTATTGCCTGCTTGCACATTGGTTTTGTAATCTTTGTCGCCGATGGTCACAACGATGTCATCGCCAACCTTGGCTGAACCACTAACCATACCGCTAATCATTTGTACAGACTGTTCTTTCAACGAACTGCTATCAACATTCGCTGTGCCACCGCTTACCCCACTCACCAGTGGACTGTTGAAGTTAACCGTCACATCGTTCTCTAGCCCCATACCAGCAGTATCTTTCAATTCGATAAACCAGTCTCGACCGAAACCAGCACCATTCTGCAACTCTAATACCTCATGGTCAATGGCAACTTTATAGGTTAACTTATCCGCATTGAGTAAATCTTTCACGTCAACATCGACAAAAAAGGTTTTATCTTGGATACCTGCGTGATAAGCTTCTCCATTGATAGTCAAATCAATCGATTTCACCCTGTGCGTATTTAAGCCCTTAGCTAATAATGAGCTTGAATCTATATCAATATCACCTTCTAAGCGAACCGTATTCTCGCCATTGTTAAAATCAAATATACCCTGATGTTCCATATCAGTAATATTAATATTTGCCACCACATAGTCATCTACTTGATAGCTTCTGGTCGTCTCTTTCGCACTACCTTTTACATTGGCAACAACTTGGTAATCACTATCATCTTTGAAATATTTCCCATCAATTTGGGTAGCATATTTTCCGCTAGCATCTGCTGTTGCTTCAAAAGTTTTACCCCCAACATGAATTTCAACCGTTTTCCCTACAGCTGCTTTACCAGAAATAGTCACTTGACCACTGGCTTCGGTAACATTGATTCGGTCGTCACTGGTTATCGCATCTATAGTCGGTGCTTCAGTTGGGGAGTTGTCGCTGGTATCGTCAGTGACGTTGATAGTAAAGTCTTCGCTATACGTGGCTTTGCCATCGTTGGTGGTTACTGTGACTGTTACCGATGGCTCTTTTTCGTAGTCAAGGCTGTTACCGGCCTTGAGCTTGAGCTCACCGGCTTTAGTC
>PDWI01006380.1_pt1 | contig 14819 bp, 19 predicted proteins | sample 1430891 | NCBI WGS metagenome assembly PDWI01 (sample SAMN01162508, study PRJNA174530) | Oral metagenome, whole genome shotgun sequencing project. | biome: Marine environment; feature: Marine mammal; material: Swab sample of the gingival sulcus; isolation source: swab sample of gingival sulcus... | reverse complement strand
AATCTACTGCTAGAACTCCGTCTAAAAACCATCCTTGGAGAAAATTCATAAATAAGAATAAAATGTAACAAAGTCGCTGTCTATTAACAAAAAAGTCAAGCTCTTACTGCTTTTAAGAAAAGGAAAATAATGAAAAACGCGATTATTATTCACGGAACTGATGGTGTGCTGGAAGATCACTGGCAACCGTGGTTTAAAAAATGTTTAGAAAAAGCTAATTATCAGGTTTTTGTGCCGCAGTTTCCTGATAATAGTCGGCCAAATTATCAAAAATGGTCACAAATTATCAAAGAGCAGCTACCAAGTTTTGCCGATGGAATTTTGGTTGGTCATTCGGCTGGCACGACAGTGATTTTGCGATTGTTAGAAGAGGATTGGTTTCCAAAAGTTAAAGCAGTGGTTTTAGTCGGAACTTTTGTTAATGAAAAATTGGTTGTCAATCAAGATTGGTATGATTCGGAGCAATTTGTTCATTTATTACCAAAAAATAGCTTTGATTTAGCGAAAATAAAGGCTAAATGTGATCATTTTTACTTTGTTCACGGCGATAACGATCCTTATTGTGATTATCAAGATGCTAAAGAATTTTGTCAGAAGTTAGACGGCAAATTGGTGACAATCAAAAACGGTCATCATCTAGGTAGTGAACGAAATTTGACAGAGCTATCTGAAGTTATTGACTTGATGAAGCAAGATAAAGTTATTTAATTAAAAACTTGACTTATCGTACTATCTGTAGTACAATGAAAGGTATTATGAATGTTACAACAATTTCTCGCTTTAGAGCGAATGCTAAAAAATTCTTTGACGATGTTGTTAATAATGATGATATTTTAATCATTACTCGCAATGACGGTCAAAGTCTAGTTACAATGCCTTTGGAAAAATACAATAGTCTAACTGAAACAGATTATTTATTATCTAATGAAGCAAATGCTGAAAGACTAATGAAATCTTATCAAAATGCTTTGGCTGGCAAATCTAAAGAACATGAGCTAATAGAATGCGACGATTAGTTTGGGACGATGATGCTTGGGAAGATTATCTTTATTGGCAAAAAACTGATAAAAAACTTTTAAAAAAGATTAATAGCCTGGTTAAAGATTGTCTTCGCAATCCATATGAAGGTCTAGGTAAACCAGAACAATTAAAATATGGGTTGTCTAAAATGTGGTCAAGAAGAATCACTGATAAACATAGGTTAGTTTATTTAGCCGACGATGATGAAATTAATATAGTAGCTTGTCGGTATCATTATAAAAAGAAATCATGAAACTAACTAAAATCTCAGTCCAAGCAAAAAATCAAGATCGGGTTAATATTTTTATTGATCAGGTTTATTTTTGCTCGCTTGAACTGTGGCAAGTGGTTGAACTGAAGCTAAAAGTTGGCTTAGAGATTGATGAAGCTAAAAAGACCGAATTACTGCAAGTTAGTCAATTTGGTAAATTATATGTCAGAGCGGTTAATAAAGTTTTTACTCGTCCCCATTCCAAGCGCCAAATTAGTGATTATTTACGCCAAAGATTATTTAAATTAGAAATTAAAGATAGTCAAATGATTGATCAAATTATCAGGCGAATGGAACAAAATAATTATCTTGATGATCTTAAATTTGCCGAATATTGGGTCACTAATCGTAATCTAAAAAAGGGGATCAGTCAGAAAAAACTTCGTCAAGAGCTAATCAAAGCTGGTATTGATAATGAAATAATTAGTCAAGTCTTGGGTCAAAATTTACGTGATGAAAATCAGGAATTGCGCAAGGTGATTGTCAAAAAAGCTCATCGCTACTCTGATCAGCAAAAATTGATAAGATATTTATTAAGCCGCGGTTTCAATTACGAAGCAATCAAAAAACAACTTGACTTATGATATAATGTAAAAAATGAGCAAAATGGGTGGTATGAAAAATAAAATTTTAATTATTGGCGAACCGAATCAAACGACTTTTGTCGAGCTTAATCATTTATTAAAAGATGAGCAAAATCGAGCTTGGCTTAATTTTTGTTTGGATAATAAAACAATACTTGCTGATAATATCAAAAATCAATTTTTTGAATTATCATCTTTAACCAAATTACTGAAATTGTTTGATTTTGATATTATCACTAATAGCAAAAATTTAATTAACCGACAAATCACGATTGTTAGCGATAACCAACTCAAAACAATCAAAGATAGCCAAAATAACGATTATTTATGGCCTAATGATATCAACCAAGTTAACTATATTTTGGTTTTAAAATCAGCTTATTTATCGGATTCGATTATTAATCAAATAATTGATTTGAAAAAACAGCAATCACAAATTAAATTAGTTGTTGAAGCTCAGAACGGTCAATTAGTTAGTTTGGCTGATTTAGTATTTGTTGATGCTAGTGGATTTGATCAAAAATATAGTTTTAACCGAATTATTGATTTGAAAACTAATAAATTGGCCGCAGTTATCAACCATCAGAACATTTATTTATCTAATGGCCGTCAGGTTTATAATTTTAACCGTATTAATAATTCGGTTTTAAAAACCACTGTTTGGTTGGCGATTATCATAGCCAGTTTGGATTATCAATTGGAGCTAGATCAACGAATGAATTTGATTGGTCGAATGGCAGCTGAAGTGATTAAATTAAGAATGCCAAAACTAGACGAAATAAACCAAAATTCGATTGATAACCAAGTTAATTTGATTGCTGGCAGTTTAGATCAAAAACAGATTATCAAAAAATTAAAACAATTATTAATGAGCAAAAACGTGCTTAACTTATCTAATCTAAATCAAATCAAAAATCCAGCAACCAAAACTATAATTAATAATTTATTGCAGACCAAAGGTCTCAATCAGAGCCTGTCATCAGTCATTTTTAATCAATCGCAACTTAATCAGCTTGATCAAAGTTTAATTGATTCTAGTTTAGTAATTGGTATTAGTATCGATAATTCTATGATGAAATTAAAAGACAGCCAAATAATCAATCAATTTAAAACAATCAAAAGGCAGGGGATTAAGCTTGTTTTTTGTCAAACTAACTTTAAAATTAGTCAAAATAATTTGACTGAGCAGCAGATTATAACCAAGGTTTATCAACTAACTCATTTTGTTAAAATGGCTCAAAAAACTAGCCTACTGCCAATTATAAAATTAAGTTTCACGACTGATTTAACCGATAATTTTGACTTAGAATCGGCTCTAAATAAGCAGCAAATTATTATAAAAGCGCTCATCAATCAACTAGAATTAGCCAAAGTTGATATCGATAATCTTGTTTTAGAATTAGGATTATTAGAGAACCAAGGGTTACTTTTAAATAGTCAACGATTGGAACAACAATTGACTAGCTTGAATCAAAATCCAATACTAAAAAACGTTAGCTTAATAATTGGCTCTGATAATTTTGATTGGGATCAACTAAAATTATTTAACCAAAAAATTAGCCAAAAACATTATAATGTAAGTTTGGATAATCAATCGATTGCTCAATTATTAAAAAATTGGCAAGCTGATCAAAAACAAGACCAAGTTAGATTTAGGATCGAGTTTTCGATTCTTTTGAGTCAAATTAGTTAATTATTGTGGTCTTTTGTTGCCGGCAATATTGATTATTTCATACCAAGACAAGAAAGTGCTTGGAATTTCGATCAATTGTTCGATTGTGAAGTTGTGATTAATGGCCAAAGCCAATTGATGAATAATACCTTCAGCTTCTGGTCCATAAACCGTCGCCCCAATGATTTGTTTTTTGTTGTTGAGAATTATTTTAATCAAACCAGTCGTTGGTTGATCGTGCAAAATATTATGTGGAGCTTGCTTGAAATCAGAAATAATTATTTTGTGATCAATATCTTGTTTCAGACAATCATCTTCGCTTAAGCCAACTTTAGCTAACTTAGGAATAGTTTGAATTATTTGCGGTAGATATTGATAGTTGATAGTTCTTTTCTTGCTATTAACTAGGTTGAAAAAGGCAGTTTCGGCTTCCAAAACAGCAATTTGTGGCTGATTATGCATGCCTAAGACATTGCCAGCACCAAAAACATTTTTGTTGGTGGTCTGTAAAAATTCGTTAGTAATTAAGCCATTGGTTTCGTAATTGACCATTGCGTTATTGAGACCCAAATCAACTTGTGGTTGTAATGATTCGGCGATTAATAATTGGTCGGCAGCTATTTCTCGCTTAACTCCAGCATGGGCAAAGGTGATTTTTAGCTGATTGTAAGTTTTGGTTACTTCCAAAACACGACTGCTGGTAGCAACAGTGATATCAAATTTCAGACTAAGGTCACCTTCAATTAATTTGCCAAATTCCGAATCAAATTCGGGCAATAATCGAAGTGATTTTTGGATAAAATGAACTTTTACGCCCAAAATAGCCATAATTTGAGCAATTAAAACAGCACTGGGATGACCACCAATGATAAAAATACTTTTTGGTAGGCGATCTAAATTAACGATACTGTCTGGAGTCATAAAATCAATTTCGGATAAACCAGCGATTTTTGGCACTGACCAATTAGCGCCACTGGCTATTAAAAATTTATTAGCAATATAATGTTTATTATTGACGCTGATTTTATTCGGACTCAAGAAATAAGCATTGCCCTCAATCAAAGTAATGCCATTATTTTGATAAAATTCTTTATTAGTAACACTAGCTCGTTTAACTGCTTGTTTAATATTAGCAGCAATAGTTGGAAAATTATAAGTCGGTTCGTTAGTTCTGACACCTAATTTGGTCAAATCTTTTGTTTCAAAAATCGCTTGAGCAACTTCGGACAGAACTGCTAGTGGTACATCAGATTTGTTGGCTGTGCTGCCGCCTAAATAAGCTTTTTCAATCAAGCCAACTTTCAATCCTTTTTCCGAAGCAAGCAAAGCCGCATGAACACCAGCGATGCCGCTGCCAATGACGATTAGATCAAATTTTTTTGCTTCTTCTTCCATAATTTCCTTTAAATTATTTGATTAAAAGTTTGGTAATATTGACTAGCTTTAGGGCTAAAATTAGTTAGTAATTGTTGCGTTTGATGCCGCAAATCGTGGCTAGTAATTTCTGTTTTGTCTGCTAGCCAGTCTTTTAATTGATGACAAACTTGTGTGGCAAACAATTTCGCTTGCTCTGGCTGATGCCCAACCGCTAAACAACTTTTTTCAATACTAGTGCCCAATTTATCCCAACAAAATTCTTCTTGTTGTTGAGATTTTTTATAAATTATGATCTCCATAATCTTATTACTATTTTACCATAAGGATTAACAATAATAGTAAAATTAAGATAGATAATAGTGAAATTGTCATAAATTGGTTAAAACGACGGTTTTTAATCAGTGATTGATGAATCGAATCGACTTTTATTCGATGTCTTATTAACAAAAATAAGCCAAAAATAGAGCTAGTTGAAGCTAGACTAATCAACAAAATTGTAGTAATCATGTTTTGATTGATAATATAACTAGCCAGCATAATCATTGGCAGCAAAGCCAACCAAAAATTAGCCAATACGCTGGCGATGCCCAAACTAATTGCTTCGGCTGAAGATTTGGTCTTGTTACTTCGTTTTAATAAGAATTTTTTGAACCTTTGACTAGACCAAGGATTTTGCACTGGATTGACAATCATTAGCGCCAACATAATCAATAATTGAATTGTCAGCAGTACAATTATTAGTGATTTAAAATCAGGTTGTTGATAAAAAGCTCCAAACTTTTTTTCTAAATCGATTATTGATAGACAAACGCTAGAAATCAACAGTGAATTGATCAAAAAAACACCAAAGCCAAAATTGACAATTAGCCAGTTGAGCCAAGCTGGAGTAACTTTTTTGCCTAAAGAATGACCACTCATAGCAGTAGCGGTGCTAATTGGCATACCCAAACTAGCCAAAAACAAAATGCCAGTGATGATTGCGATCGACTCTAAACTCATCTATAATATTTATACCATAAACAGTTTGAATAGTAAAATTTTAGAATTAGTTTATATCACCTATGGTATAATATAATCAAAGAATAAATTAAGCTGAGAGGACAAGATGGCAGGACATAATAAATGGTCAAAAATAAAACGACAAAAAGGCGCGGCTGATGCCAAAAGAGGCGCAGTTTTTACAAAAATTGGTAATATAATCGCAATAGCGGCTCGCAAGGGGACCGATCCTTCGATGAATCCTGATTTGGCTTCGGCGATTGAAAAAGCCAAAGCTGCCAATATGCCAAAAGCCAATATCGAAAAAGCAATTGCTCGAGTAGCCGACAAAAGCGCAGCTCAACTTGAAGAAATTATTTATGAAGGTTATGGACCGCAAGGTGTAGCCTTTGTGATTGAAGCTGCTACCGACAATCGTAATCGAACTTTGCCCGAAGTCAAAACTGCTTTGACCAAGAACGGCGGCACATTAGCTGATCCGGGTAGTGTTTTGTTCCAATTTGATAAAAAGGCGGTTGTAATTATTGCTGGTAATGATGAGCAAAAAATGTTAACTTTACTTGATTGCGGCGCTGAAGACGTAAAAGAAGCTGATGATGAGTTGGTCGCTTATGCCAAAGCCAACCAACTAAACCAACTCCAACAAAAAGTAGCTGAAGCTGGCTTGGAAATTAAACAGGCTGAAGTTGAATTTGTAGCTCATAATCAAATTAACGTCGATGATGAAGAGGTTGTTAACAAAGTGCTAAAAATTATGAACGCTTTGGATGATCTTGATGACGTGCTCAATGTTTATACTAACGCTGATTTTTAATCGCTAATTAAAACTAAAAAAGCTTTGTTATCAAAATATTTTATGCTATAATTTTAGTATGAAGCTTAAGCTTTTTTTGCCGGTATTATTGATTGCGAGTTTGATTTGGCCTCAATTTGCCTTGGCAGAACAGCCGAACAGTCTTAAAATTGTTAAAGTTCAAATAAAAGATATTAGTCGTGAACCAACTAGTAAATGCTCAGCCGGAGCGGAATTTGTATTGATAAAAAACATTAGCCAACAGGTGATTAATCTTAATAATTGGGTCTTAAGATGGAAAGCTGGCGATACAGATACGAGCTTTTATCAAGTTAGCCAAGAATCACTTCTAGAACCAAATCAACAGGCAGTTTTTTATAATAATCTTTTTAATCTCGGTAATCATAATTGTCAATCAAACATAGCAGCTCAAGCTTTCATTAACAGCCAACAACTCAGTTTTGAGATAGCTTCAGTTCAATCTGGAAGACTTGATGATGATTTGGACTTGAAATTACTTGACGCTGACAATAATATAATTGATTATATCAAGCGTTCTTTTGATAATAATGATAATGACACAATAATTTTGAATTTAGATGATTTTAGCTATACTGAGCTAAATCGAGCTAATCAAAAATTAGCTTATGGTGATTTGGTGCTAGCTAATGATTGTCAGGGGATAGAATTATCTGAAATAGCGGTCTACACCGATCAACCGTTTATAGAATTCCACAACACTAATTTTGAGTCAGCCAGTCTTGAAAATTGTCAACTAATAGTCAATCAACAAAGTCATGCTTTAGGACAGATTGAGCTAGCGGCTGATGGTTATTTTGCTCTGTTAACTGACCAAATTGGTCTTGATTTAGGGCAGAATAGTTTAGTTCAGTTATTTAGTCAGAATGGAGAACCGATTGACCAATACGGCTATAATTATAATCAGCAAATCGATCAAGCTAGTTTGAGTTTCATTGATAATCAGTGGAAACTTAGCTATAAGATCACTCCTAATCAAGCTAACATTTGGCAACAATTGCCTGATTGTCAGCCGGGTTATGGGCGAGATCAGAATCAAAATTGTCGATTGCTAAAACCAGCTTTGGAGATTTCGGAAGTCAATTATGACAGTCCCAAGAAGCGTCAATTTATCGAAATTCACAATTTGACTAATCAATCAATTGATTTGACTGATTTCAAAATAATTAATAACTGGCATCAAGAATATTTGATAGCCGATCTTTCAATTGAACCTAATCAGTATTTGGCGTTGTTTTATGACCAAACTAAACTTGATTTTGACCATCAAGCTAGCAATCAAATAAATTTAATTAGTTTTGATAATCAAACGGTGATTGATCAGCAAACTTTTTCGCCGCTTAGTCAAGACAAAAGCTGGGTCAAAATAGACGGTGAGTGGGATTGGACTTTTCAACCTACCCCTAATTTAGTCAATCAACTAACCAAACAGCAAACTTGCAAAGCCGGTTATCATTGGGACTTATCACTAGAAAAATGTCGTGTTAACACGATTGCCGGACAGGGCAGTGGTCAACCAAATGCGAATAATCAAACTCCAAATGAAATTCAATCTTGTCAAGTCGGTTATGAAATTGGTTATACTGGAACTTGCGTCAAAAAGTGCGGACCTAATCAATATCGTTCCAAAGAGACTAATCGTTGCCGTAATTATCAAGTAATTGACGCTACATTGGCTAGCGTTGTCACCAAGCCAAGCTGTCAGGCTGGCTATGAAATTGGTTTCAGCGGAACTTGTGTCAAAAAATGTGGTCCCAATCAATACCGTTCCAAAACCACCAACCGTTGTCGCAATTATCAAACGGTCAAAACTGGTCCAATCAAAAAACAATCATCAAACCAGTGTAAATCTGGTTACGAAATCGGTTACACTGGAACTTGTGTCAAAAAATGCCAAGCTGGTTTTGCTAGATCGAAACAAACCAACCGTTGTCGCAAACAAGCCATTAATCAAATTAACTCAACCGATGAAAAAGCGATTGATTCGACTGGTTTTGAACCGCCACCCGATCAGCCTAAAATAGAATGGCTGAAGCTAGTCAACAACCCATTGTTTGGGGCAATTATTGGCATTAGCGGGACTTTAATTTATATTAACTTTGGAAAAAAATGAGAATTTTGGGAATTGATCCGGGAACTGGACGAATGGGATTTGGAGTAATTGAAATTCAATCAAATAAAGCCAAAATGATTACTGCTGGCGTTATTACTACTCCAACTCACACGCCACTAGCTGATCGATTGGAAGATATTTTTGTTAGTTTGAACCAAATAATTGACGAAACCAAACCTGACGTTATGTCAATCGAGCAATTATATTTTTCGCAAAATATTACTACTGGCATTTCGGTTGCTCAGGCACGTGGCGTAGCAATGTTAACTGGTAAATTGGCAAAATTAAAAATCGAAGAATATACGCCACTACAAATCAAATCAACTTTGACCGGTTATGGGCGAGCTAGCAAACAGCAAATGCAAGAAATGGTTCGAATCCATTTGGGATTAAATTCGGTCCCTAAGCCTGACGATGCTGCTGATGCTTTGGCGGCTGCTATAACTGCTCAACTAAATAAGAAAGGTTAATATGACTATTTTTGATCAAATAATAACTTGGAATAAACAACGTCAACTGCTCGATAAAGGATTCAATCATCAAAAAGAAGTATCTTTTATTGTTGAAGAATTATTAGAATCAACTGGTAAATATGATTCGATTAGTGCTCGAACCAAGGCTGAACAAATAACGGCTGATATTTGTCAGGATTTGGAGACTGATTCGGAGAAAATAGTCGATGCTTTGGCTGATATAATCGTTTTTGCTACTGGTGGAATTGCTAAATTGGGCTATGATCCAAATATCGTAATGGATGAGGTGATGAAACATATCAACTCACGCACTGGCAAAATCATTGACGGTAAATTTGTCAAAGATAAAGACATCGAAGTTTATCAACCAAATTTTGACAAAGCCAAGTATTAATTATGGTATAATAAGCTTATGATAGCGATGCTAACTGGGAAGATTATTGATAAAAATTTGGGCAATCTAATTGTTGATGTGTCCGGAGTTGGTTATGAAGTTTTGATGCCTTTAAGTGATGCTGAAGAACTTAACCAGGGTGAGCAGGTGATGATTTATACTTATCATCACATTCGTGAACAATCACAAGAACTGTTTGGTTTCACTAGTCTGGCGGCTAAGCAATTGTTTAAATTATTGATTACTGTTCAAGGAGTCGGACCAAAAGCTGCTTTGGCGATTTTATCTTTGGCCAAATTTGAAACGGTTCGATCTAGTTTGGCTCGAGGCGATGCTAAATATATTCAACAAGCTAGTGGTGTTGGCAAAAAAACAGCCGAGCGAATCATTGTAGATTTGTCAGACAAGGTTGGCATTCCGACTGAGATGAGTGCTGAAGCAGTCCAAACAGAACTCAATACTAATGATGAAGCAGTCGAAGCGTTGGAAGCGCTTGGTTTTTCGACCACTGAAGCTATTAAATCTTTGGCCGAAATTGATTCAAACTTATCAACTGAACAACGAATTAAACTAGCATTGCAGAATAGGAATAAATAATGGCGATTGAACGAGTAATTGATACTGAAATTAGTGAAAATAACAAAACCGAAGAAGAGCAATTCGAAACGTCGCTTAGACCACGCTATTTTAAGGATTATGTTGGTCAGGCGCGACTTAAAAAGAATCTAAAATTAGCGATTTCGGCTGCTAAAAAACGGCAAGAAGCTCTAGATCATATTCTGTTATTTGGTCCACCGGGATTGGGCAAAACCACTATGGCAACAGTTATTGCTAATGAAATGGGGACTGAGTTAAGAGTTACTTCTGGTCCAGCGATTGAAAAAGCTGGTGATTTGGCTAGTATTATTACTAATCTTAAAGATGGCGATATTTTGTTTATTGATGAAATTCATCGTTTGTCTCGAGCAGTTGAAGAAGTGCTTTATTCGGCAATGGAAGATTTTAAACTAGATATCATAATTGGCAAAGGTCCAGCGGCGCGGTCAGTTCGTCTTGATCTGCCACGGTTTACGGTTATTGGCGCTACCACTCGAACCGGTTCTTTGGCAGCACCTTTGCGTGATCGATTTGGTCATGTTCATAAATTGGAGTTTTATACTACTCAAGAGTTAGCCGATATTATCAATCGTTCGGCCAGTATTTTGAACTGTAAAATTGACCAAAATTCTGCTAAATCTTTAGCATCTAGATCGCGTTTGACACCACGAATTGCTAATCGTTTGCTTAAGCGAGTTCGTGATTATGCTGATGTTAATGGCGACGGCATTATTGATACCGAAATTGTTACTAAATCAATGGAACTATTAGAGATTGACGAGCTGGGTCTTGATCACGCCGATCGCAATTTGCTTGAAAAAATGTATTATAATTATGCCAATCGACCGGTTGGTCTTAATACGATTGCTGCTTTGACTGGTGACGAAGCAACTACAATTGAAGATTATTATGAGCCGTTTTTGTTGCAAATTGGTTTTTTGGAACGAACTCCAAGGGGTCGAAAAATTACTCAAAAGGCAATCAAACATATCAAAGTTGATTGAGCTCAAGCTTGAAAAAATTAGTCAAATATTGTTAAATATAGTAAATAATTTAAAGGAGCATAATGGACGAACAATTTGAATTCAAGGTGATTGGAAGCGATGAGCAGGGTAATCCACTTTACCAAAAAGTTTATAAAACCGATCAACAAAATAATACTTCCAAACCACCAGTTAGTCGTAAAGAGGCGATTGCTAAAACTTTGGCTGATAATGGCAACACTATCTATAAAGGTTTGAGCCCTGAGCTGATTTCGGTCAATCATCAAGAATCGATTGAGCAATATCCTAATATTGCTTTTCGCGATAAAGAGTTTGTGATCAAGGTTATCAATCGTCATCCGATTGGTTTGTATCTGATTTGGACTATTGCTGGTATTATCAGCTTATTGATGTTAGTTGTTTGGTCGATTGTTTTTTACTCATCAGATAGCGTATTTGCTGGAATGGCCAAAAGCCGATTATCGACTATTGTTACTATGAGCTCCATCATTTTCTTTTCCATTGTGGCAATAACAGTCTTGTTCGCTTATATTGCTACGCGAGTTTATCGAGCTAACAAAATGGTCGTTACTACCGAAAGAGTTGTTCAATATAAATCAGCTAGTTTGTTTGATCGTAAAAAGCAAACAATTGATTTGGGTTGGATTGAAGATGTGTCATCTCACAAGCGAGGCTTCTTTGCGATGATGTTCAATTTTGGTTCTGTTCGATTATCAACGATTGGTGATGAATCAACTTATTATTTCAAATATGCTAGAAATCCAGCTGAAATATCATCTCAGTTGAATGAGTTGATTTTAGCGGTCAAGAATGAAGACTCTTTGCCTAACTTGTACGATTAATTGCTTTTTTGATAATAATCTTCTAGGTCTAATTTAGCGCTCAGACTAAAATTTTGGCATTTGTTGTCAACGCAATCTGAAGTTTGATAACAGTAATCAGAGTTGGCACTGTTGATTAAGCGCCCTTGAGGGTCTTTGAGTGGTAACTTGTTTTGCAAATCTTCTGTTTTGATAAATTCAGGATAATATTGATTTTTTTGATAATAATCTTCAGTCAAAAAATAAAAAATAAGATTGATATCTTGTTTGCGTTTGCTATCCAACTTGGCTTTGTTGATAAAATTTTGTTGATTAGTGAAGAAAATCGTCAAAAACAAACCTAGCGAGATAATGATTGATAAGTTAATAATCCGATTTTTGGTCATTTTCATACCAATATTATACCATAAAATTAAAAATCGTTAATTTTGGATAAAAGCCAGCATTTTACAACATAATTTTAGAAAAAATCAATTCTAATGCCATCCAGAGCCGTTCTAACAAGCGATGTCAAAAATGCGTACCCCTATACAGCTGTAAATTTAAGACCGCCTTAAAACGCTTCTAAATGATTAATAAAGTCAAAACAGGGGTGGAGCTAATATTTTGCCATAAGCCTTAACGGGCTTGATTTATTTATCAAAATTTGTTATAATGTGGAACATGCCTTTTTAAATGTGACATAAAAGGTCGAATTAATGAAAGGCAGATTATTAAAAGGAGACAAACCCATGTCAATTACTGTGGAATTTGCGCCAGAACGACGCAAGAACGTGACAGTAGACGTGGTGCCTGCCGAATGGCAACTCTATCTTTTTAACTAGAGTAAATAAAAAATTATATAGTGAAACCCACCTCAAGGCACCGAGGTGGGTTTTGCATTTGTTTATTTTTTGTAGGCTTTTTTGATTGCTTGTTTGATTGTTTTATCTAATTTTTGCTGATTGGACCAAACTTCTGGGTCGATGCTTTTGCCATCGATAATGATAGTTGGCGTAGCGGTTAGTTTGTGCTCTCTGCCCAATTTCATATCAAAATTGATTTTTTTATTGATTGACTCGTCTATAACATCTTTTTTGAATTGTTTAATATCTAACTCTAGCTCTTCGGCCATTTGTTCAAAAATTTGAGTTCGTTGTTCATTTTTGTTAACCCAACGGTCTTGCTCGTTGAATAATTTATGATGTATTTGTTCAAATTTGTCTTGTTTGGCAGCTGCTAGAGCGACTGCAGCAGCCGCTTTGGCATCAGGATGACTAGGAATCGGATACTGGCGAAAAATGACCTTGACTTGATTAGAATATTTTTCCGGTAATTGATCAAAAATATAACTGTATTTGCCACAAGCTGGACATTGATAGTCACCATATTCAACTACTGTTACTTTAGCATCAGCCTCGCCAATTATCAAATCACCAAACTGGCCATTATCAGCCGTTTTCTTGATTAGTTGATTTTTATCATATTTGCTTAAATCAATCTTGTTAGTTTGACCGGTGTAAATACCAAAGCCAATTACACCTAAAACTAAAATTATTAAAATAATTGTTTTTTTGTTCATTTATATAACTCCTTTTATGTTTGTTAGATTATATCATGTTTGGTTTTTGAGCGCTAGATTATGCTTGTGGTATAATTTAGCTAAGATGTCAGATTATTTATATTTTAGCTTGGCTATAGTATCATCACTAGGTTTGATTTGTTTGCTAGTAATTGTTAAAGCTTGGTCAAATAAACCATTAGTCATTAATCAATGGCAGCACTATATTGAGCAACAATTGTTAAAAACTGGGCTTAACCACAAACTGAAAAATAAGCAACAATTACAAAAGATGATGCCACAATTGATTGATTTGCAGTTCAAAATATTGATAATTATCAACGGTTTGCTGTTGATAATTAATCACCGAATTGTTTGGTATTGGTTAATTGTTGGCTGGCTGGTGGTTAATTTAATTACTAGTTTGTTAGCAAAACAAAAAACAATTAGTCAAAAAGTTAATAAAATGATGTTTAAAAAACAACATTTGTTAATTAAAATAGCTAGTTTTAGCGCCAAAACAAAGTTGGCTTCGCTTCAACCAGTCAAAATTGATTCACTAAAATTAGTTTCATTAGAACAATATCAATTTTTGATTGAATCTAGTCAGTTTTTTGATCAATCAACTAAAGATATTTTACTAGCTAATACCAAAAATAAAACTATCGCTAAATTGTTTTTGCCAATTGAAAAATTAGGGCAGGTTGAACTTAATCAGACCTTGACGCCGGTCATAATCAATCAGTTATACCAAACTAAACAATCATTTGTGGCGGTTGTTGATAACGAGCAAACAATCGGTGTGGTTAAAATGGACCAAATCAGCCAAATTAATAATTCTGATTTGCCAGATTTGAAGCAATTGATATCACTTGATTTGTTACAATTTAGTTCATCAAGTTCGGTTCGAACAGTCATCAAGAAAATGCTTAAACAACAGCAATTGATTGGTTTGGTGGTTGAAGATGAGCAAATTGTTGGAATTATTGAACTGGAACAATTGCTCAAAAGCCTAAAAATTATCTAAAATATGACCCTTTTATGTAATTAGTCAATACCTAAATTCAATTTCTCTAGCTTTTTAAATATAGACCTAGCAATATATCTTTTTAGAGATCTTTT
>PDWI01012346.1_pt1 | contig 14822 bp, 6 predicted proteins | sample 1430891 | NCBI WGS metagenome assembly PDWI01 (sample SAMN01162508, study PRJNA174530) | Oral metagenome, whole genome shotgun sequencing project. | biome: Marine environment; feature: Marine mammal; material: Swab sample of the gingival sulcus; isolation source: swab sample of gingival sulcus... | reverse complement strand
TAAAAATTTAGTCATCGTCGAGTCACCAGCCAAAGCTAAAACCATCGAGAAATATCTCGGTAGTGATTTTAAGGTGTTATCTAGCGTCGGTCACATCCGTAGCATCGCCAAAAAGACCAAAGACGGCACACCGCCAATCGACATCAAAAATGACTTTTTTGCTACTTATGAGATCGATCCAGATAAAAAGAAAATCATCTCTGAGCTTAAAAAATCAGTCAAATCAGTCGGCAAAGACAATGTCTGGCTGGCTACCGATGAGGATCGCGAGGGTGAGGCTATCGCTTGGCATCTCTGTAAAGTGCTCGATCTTGATCCAGAAACCACTAAACGAATCGTTTTTCACGAGATCACCAAACAGGCCATCCAAGCCGCCATTGAAAAACCGCGCACTATTGATATGAATTTAGTCCAAGCTCAACAAGCCCGCCAGGTTCTGGACCGCATAGTTGGCTTTGAGCTTAGCCCAGTAGTTTGGCAAAAAGTCCCCGGCGGCAAATCAGCTGGTCGCGTCCAGAGTCCGGCCGTTAGACTATTGGTTGAACGCGAAAAAGAGATCAACGCTTTTGAAAACAGCCATCAATTCAAGGTCACAGCCAATTTCATCGACCAAGACCAAGAATTCAAAGCCGAACTCAACCAAAAATTCGACAGTGAAGATGAGGCTAAACAATTCTTAGATAATCTAATCGGCGCCAAATTTGTAGTCTCTGACATCACCAGAACCCCAGGTAGCCGCAACCCAGCCGCACCATTTACCACCAGCACCCTGCAGCAAGAGGCCAACTCCAAACTCGGCTTTAGCTCCAAAGCCACCATGGCAGCGGCTCAAAAGCTCTACCAAGCCGGAAAGATCACTTACATGCGTACTGACAGCGTTAATTTAAGCGCCCAGTCGATAGCCAGCGCCACCGATTTCATCAAGCGACTTTACGGACCTAAATACAGCACAGTTCGAAAATATAAGACCAAAAACGCCAGCGCCCAAGAGGCCCACGAGGCGATCCGCCCAACTGACATCAGCCGCGAAACCGTTAGCTCTAGCGAATACGATCAGAAATTATACGACCTAATCCGTCGCCGCACCCTGGCTTCCCAAATGAGCCCAGCCAAATTAGAAAAAACTACTGTTACTATAGACATAAAATCAGCTAAATCGATTGATAAAAAGCTACATTTCGAAGCCAAAGGCGAAGTTATCACTTTTGATGGTTTCTTGAGAGTTTACGGTGGTGGCAAAGAAAACCAATTACCAAGCCTCAAATCAGGCGACAGCCTAGAAACTCATCAAGTATCAGCTAGGCAGACTTTCGCTCGACCACCAGCTCGCTACACCGAAGGTTCACTAGTTAAAAAGCTCGAGGAATTAGGTATCGGCCGACCAAGCACCTACGCTACCATCATAGACACCATCCAAACTCGTGGCTACGCCGAAAAGGGCGATGGCGAGGGCGAACCGCGCCAAGTTATAGTTTTGAATTTCAACGGCGAAGCAGTGGATAGGGAAGTCGTCGAAGAAAAAACTGGCTCAACCAGGGGTAAATTATTACCAACCCCAGCTGGCGAGTTGATCGCTGGATTCTTGAAAGATCACTTCACCCAAGTGGTTGATTATGATTTTACCGCCAATGTCGAGCAAGAATTTGACCAAATTGCCGCTGATAAACTAGCTAAAAGCGACATGCTACATGGTTTTTATACGCCATTTCATAAACTGATCGAAAAATCAGGCCAGATCGACCGCAGCACTGTCGGCACCAACCGCCAAGTCGGCATCGATCCAAAGTCAGGCCAGCCAATCATCGCTCGCTTCGGTCGTTTTGGTCCGATGCTGCAACTCGGCACTACTGATGGAGATGAAAAGCCAAAATTCGCGCCTTTACCACGTGGCGCCAAACTAGAAACTGTCACCCTAGAACAAGCCCTAGAGATGTTTAAATTGCCACGAATAGTCGGTCAGACTGAAGACGGTCAAGATATCAAAGCCAACATCGGCCGCTTTGGTCCATACATCCAAGTCGGCAAATTATTCGTCAGCATCAAACCAGAAGATCCGCACACCATCACTCTAGAAAAATCTCTAGAATTATATGCTGCCAAGCTAAAAGCTGAGGCTGAAAAGAACATCGCTGACTTTGGTGACGGCATAAAAGTTCTCAATGGACGCTTCGGACCGTACATCACCAACGGCACTAAAAACGTCAAAATTCCTAAAGACACTGATCCAAAATCGATCACACACCAACAGGCTAAAGACCTGATAGCTGCCGCGCCAGCCAAGGCTCGTCGAACCACTCGAAAAAAGACCAAAAAGAAAGCTTAAGCACTAGCCATAGCGTTATACAATATAAACACCACGCTGTATATAATTGTTACTATGTATTGCAAAAATAGTAAAGAACATGCTATAATTTATAGGAATTGACAAAATGTTTGACATAATATAGCTAAAATGTTATTATAGAAAACATCAAATCATAGTAAAATCATTAATATTCTGAGGTGAGGCGGAGAGGAAGACGCACAGGTTATGAGCGAATCAACAAAAACTGACATTTCGACAACTTTGGTAGATTCAGTCAAGAAAATTTTAGCCGATATCAATCAAGAGCGTGAACGTGAGATTATTTCTCGTCGTTTTGGCTTGTATGATCGTAAAGAGACTCTAGAGCAGATCGGCGATATGCTGGGTATTACCAGGGAGCGAGTTCGTCAGTTGGAGAAGGCTATCTTGTCTCGCGTTCGCCAAAACGTTAGCGAAGGCAATATGCCAGTTGTTAACGCCATGGAAAAAACTCTGACTGCTAAGCTATCAGAGATGGGCCGAGCAGCTCGTATCCAGGACTTGGCTAGCGAACTACTAGGTCAGGCGCCATCACCGACCGAGAAAGCCCACATAGCATTCCTAGCTGAATTAGCACCAAACATCACCGTTATCGGTGAAAATGACGATTATTTCCAGTCAGCCGCCATCAGCTCATTGGGTGACGCTAGTTCAATCAAGAAAAAGATTGAAGAAATTGTTAAATTCATCAAAAAGCACGGCGAGCCAATCACAGCTGATGCTATGCACGAACAGATGAAATACGAGCATCCATCAAACATCGCCGCTCTAGCCAGCCTTAGCAAAAAACTAGCTCAGCTAAAGGGTAATTGGGGTTTGATCAAGTGGCCAACTGTTAACCCAAAGAACATTCGCGACAAGATCTTTGTTATCCTAGAAGACAACGGCAAACCAATGCACTTTTCAGCCATTGCCAAGTCAATCAAACAGAGCGATTTCAAGCGAAAAGACGTTACGACTCAAGCAATTCACAACGAATTAATCAAAGACAAGCGTTTCGTCCTAATCGGCCGCGGCATCTACGCACTAAGTGCCTGGGGCTACTCTCGTGGCACAGTAACTGATATCATCACTGAAGTTTTGAAAAAATCAGACACACCCTTGCACCGAGACGAGATCGTCAAACAGGTCTTGAAGAGCCGACAGGTTAAAGAAGAAGAAAAAAGTTAAGTTGCAAACTTTCATCAGGGGTGAGATAATAAAACTAGCATGAACTTTATCTCATGGATATTTAACCTGTTATTGACCTGGTATATCTGGATACCGCTGGTGGCTATTCTATCGTATTTAACCTGGAGAAATTACAAGCAGGCCGATGATCTCGGGGAAGTTGAGAGTGTCCTATTAGTACTGGAAATTCCAAAAGCCAATGATAAAAAGGAGTTGGCTGCTGAGCAATTATTTTCTAGTTTGCACGGAATCTTACGCGACAAAAAAGAACTGCGCCTGTCTGGGGGCAGGCAAGAGCACCTCAGTTTTGAAGTAGCATCAATCAATGGTCAGATCAGGTTTTATGTTTGGGTACCAAAGACTTTGCAGAGTTTCGTTGAAGGTCAGATCTACGCTCAGTACCCAACCGTCCAGATCTACGCTTCTGATGAAGATTACACCGATCATGAGCGTAATTATTCAACCGTTTATACCACCGAGCTAACTACTACCGCCTCAGAATTTCTACCGATTCGCACCTTCCAATCTTTTGAGGTTGATCCACTAGCCGGCATCACTGGAACATTGGCTAAGTTAGAGTCAACCGGTGAGGAATTATGGATCCAGGTTTTGGTCCGACCGATACCAGATGATTGGCAAAACGCAGCCGATCGTTGGATTAGCGGTATCAAAAGTGGCCGTAGCTCAGTCTTTGGTGCTGGCGGTGGTGCTTTGCAGTGGGCAGGTGGCGTTTTGGGCGCTCTATGGAAACCACCAGAACAGGGCGACTCCAAGGAGAGTAAAGGACCAGAATTATCAGAACGCGACAAAACTCGCGTAGCTGAGGCAGAGAAGAAGGCTACAAAACTAGGCTACGAGGTTAAAATCCGCCTAGCATATCTAGGTGACAGTCAGGCTAATGCCAAACTGCGCACCCAAGCACTAGTCGGAACTTTCAAACAGTTCAATTCAACCAACCTTAACGGTTTCAAGGCCACCAAATCCTCACTCGGTAGGGAATTCTTAGATAATTATCGCCGTCGATCATTCAGCGGCAATAATTTCATCCTCAACACCGAGGAATTAGCTTCAGTTTTCCATTTGCCGCATACCAATGTTGAAACACCAAACATCGTCTGGGCCAGCTCTAAAACTGCCGAACCACCGTCCAAACTACCAGTTCTAACTGGCAATGACGCCTCAGATGACCAGATATCAGCCTTTGGTGTGACCAATTTCCGCGGCATCAATCATCAGTTCGGTATGCTGCGATTTGATCGTTCACGCCACGTTTATATCATCGGTCAGACTGGATCTGGTAAAACTGGACTGTTGGAGCTGTTCGCGCTAAGTGATATTTATCATAATCAAGGCTATGCCGTCATCGATCCGCACGGCGATTTCGCCATCAATAATATGAAATTTATACCCGGCAGCCGCCTCAAAGATGTAGTCTATTTCAACCCAGCCGATACGGCTTATCCACTAGGTTTTAACCCATTAGAAGTCACCAATCCAAATCAAAAAACCAACATCTCATCAGAGGTGATCGGCGTGCTAAAGCGCATGTTTGGTGATTCTTGGGGCCCACGACTAGAATATATCTTGCGCTATACCATCCTGGCTTTGCTCGATCGACCAGAGACTACAATGCTCGACATCACCCGCATGCTAACTGATAAAAAATTCCGCAAAGAAACCTTATCTTACTGTCAGGATACCGTCGTACTACAATTCTGGAACGTCGAATTTGCCAGCTGGTCTGATAAGTTCCAGGCTGAAGCGATCGCCCCAGTGCTCAACAAAGTTGGCGCCTTTACGGCTAATCCTGTCATCCGCAACATCATTGGTCAGCCAAAAAGCACCTTCAACATCCGTAAAATCATGGATGAGGGCAAAATTATTATCGTTAATCTATCAAAAGGTCTGATCGGCGAAGACAACGCCGCTATCCTAGGTTCTTTCCTGGTCACCAAGATCCAGCTGGCCGCCATGAGCCGCTCAGACATACCAGATATTCGTGATCGTCGACCGTTCTATCTATACGTTGACGAATTTCAAAACTTCGCCACCGACTCATTTGCCACCATCTTATCAGAGGCTCGTAAATACGGCCTCAACCTAACCGTGGCCAATCAGTACATATCCCAGATGAGCGAAACTGTTCGTGACGCTGTATTTGGCAACGTCGGCTCTATGATCAGCTTTAGGGTTTCAGCTGATGATGCGCCAATCTTGGCCAAACAGTTTGAGCCTAATTTTGAAGCCCTAGATCTGTTACAGATGCACAATCGTAACTTCGTTATCAATATGGTTATCGGTGGCGAAAAGACTCCAGCCTTCTCAGCTCGCACTCTGGAACTGCCACCGCCACAAGCTGATAACACTAGTTTGATTATCGAAAATTCACGCCGTACTTACTCTAGGAATAGGGAAGAGGTCGAGCAAGAGATCGACAAACTAGTCAGGCCACAGCAGCAGAACCAACCTCAGAATAGCCAAGCAAAAAAGCCAAAACTGGCCACTAAAAATTCAGCTCAACAGCAGGGAAATGCCAGCAGCGCTTCAGACGCCAAACCAAAACGAAAACGAACCAGAAATCGTAAGCGTAAATCAAACGCCCCAGAGGCGCCTAAAACCACCAAACAAGCAACAAAAGACGACGACCCAACTCTATTATCGCTTAGATAAAAAACCAGGTTGTAATATTTATGAAATTTGAATATAATAACAACTGATCCCTTAAGTAAGGATCATACAGTTATTTGAGTTGTTTTAGGTTTCTATAATAATTTAGTAGAAATACTAAAGCAAAGCTCTAATCCGCTCGGCTCGTCCGGGCGGATTATCTGTTTAGTAAAGGATTGGTTTGCCTCAGAAAACATTGTATAATTAAGCACATGAATAACCTTAAATACTCTCTTGGACTAGACATAGGCACAACCTCAGTTGGTTGGGCAGTAATCGATTTAGAAAAACAACGCATTCATGACCTCGGCGTGCGCATCTTTGAAAGGCCGGAAAACCCTAAAAATGGTGACTCGTTAGCTAAGCCACGTCGCGATGCTCGTTCGACTCGTCGCAGACTCCACCGTCGCCGTCAACGACTAAACCATCTCAAACAGTTTTTTATCGACCAGTCTATACTGACAGATGACCAGATTAAAAACATTCTAGAACCCAACTCTGACTTCAATAAACTCGACGTCTATCATTTAAGAGCTGAGGCCCTCAAACGCGAGCTAACCCCAGAGGAATTATTTAAGGTTCTATACCAGATTAGCAAACGTCGAGGTTACAAAAGTAACCGCAAAGTCGACGAAGAGTCGGACGCTGAGGGCGGTAGGGTAATAAAAGCCCTCAAAGTCAACCAACAGCTACTAGCTAACAATAAATACCAAACAGTTGGTCAGGCACTAGCTGAAGACAAGGCTTACCAGGCGCATAAACGCAACAAGCGCGACAGCTATACAAACAGCTTCGCCCGAGCCGACTTTTTACACGAACTAGAAGAGATTATCAAAACTCAAAAACCATATGCACTTCGTAATGTCAGCCAACAGGATATACAAAAGCTAGTCTACGGCGTTAGCAATGATGGCGAACTAACTGAAGTTGATGCTATTATGTACCAACGACCATTTATGACCGAAGAGCTAATCAAAAAAATGGTTGGCGAATGCACGTTTGAGGTGGGTGAAAAACGCGCCCCGAAAGCTAGCTATAGTTTTGAGGTATTTCGCTTCGTAAGTGACTTGTCAAACCTGGTTTTTATCCCCAAAGATGCCACTAAAAGACAGGCTAAAAAACAAAATTTACACCTAAAGCTTAGTCCAGAACAGATAGAGGCAGTTCTAGACGAAGCCAGAAAAGTCAGGTCGATGACTTATAAAAAAGTTCGCAAAACAGCCGGAATTAGCGACGACTACGCGCCCGAATACGTGCGAGGAAAAGTCACGCAAAAAGACCCTCACGGCGAAGGCAACAAATTTGGCGAACTAAAAGCCTATCACGATATCAGGTCTGCTCTCAAAGATTTTCCAGATGACTGGCAAAAAGTCGACAACGAAGATACGCTAAACCAAATCGCCTACATCCTAACCGTCCAGCGCGTCGACGATGCTATCAAAAAATCGCTCGAGCCGCTGCCGATTTCTGAGAAGGGCAAAGAAGCTCTACTAAAAGTCAAAACTGCCAACTTTAAAGCATTTGGTCACCTGTCCATTAAGGCGCTGAAAAAGATAACGCCTTTCATCCTAGGCGGCTTGACTTACGACAAAGCTTGCGAAGCAGCAGGCTACGATTTTCGTAAAAAATCCGCCGACCTGAGCCAAATAACCAACCCAGTGGTCAAGCGCGCCATCTCTCAAACCAACAAAGTCGTCCAGGCGATCATTCGCAAATACGGCAAGCCGTACTATATCAAGGTTGAAACCGTCCGCGACTTAGCCAAAAGCTACAAAGACCGCAAAACCATAGAGGCCAAAAACAAGGAAAACCAAGCCAATAACCAAAAAATTATAGAATTGCTGAAAGAGCATGGCTGTGTCGCGCCAACCGGCATACAAATCGTCAAATTCAAGCTGTATAAAGAACAGGACGGCAAATGTTTATACTCCGGCAAGCCTATCGACTTAAAAACGATGCTCGCCGACGATAACGCCTACCAGGTCGACCACATCGTGCCATTTTCGCGTTCAAACAACGATGGGTTGACCAACAAGGTATTAGTTTTGACTGCCGAGAACCAAAACAAAGCCGACCACACTCCATACGAATACTTTGGACACGACGAGCAGCGCTGGCGATCATACTGTGCTCAGGTCGAAGCAACATACAAAACCCTTGATATTAAAGCCGCCCAAGGCAAAGACAAAGCAGCCAACTACAAATACAATGGCTACGCTATGCGCAAAAAACAAAACCTACTAATCCAGGAATACAAAGACGACAGCTGGAACGTCAGAGCGCTGAATGATACGCGCTATATAACTAGGTTTGTACAAAATTATCTCCGACAGACTGTCGAGTTTGCTGATGGCGACGAAAAACAACGTGTTTTTGCGCCCAACGGCACTCTAACGAGCTACCTCCGTAAGCGCTGGGGTCTATCCAAAGATAGAGAAGAAGACGTTTTACATCATGCAAAAGACGCGGCCGTCATAGCCGCAATTGACCAGTCAGTTATTCTCAGAGCTAATCTATATTCCAAAAAAGGAGAAATAGCCAATTATTTGTATGCTGTTAAGGCTATGGAAGAAAAAACTGACAGACTAACAGGAGAGATAACCGACGACTTCGGCTTTGACCAAGCACAGCGCCGTAAGAGCGCGTTAGAAGTGCTGTCCAGCAATCATTTCCCCGAGCCATGGCCAGACTTCGGCAAGGAAGTGCGTAAACGCACTCTGCTCAAGGACACCGAAACTCTGCAGAATGAACTAGTCGGACTAGAAAATTACGATGAAGCTTTCCGGCGGCGAGTTAAACCAATCTTTGTATCCCGTATGCCACGCCGCAAAGCAACCGGCCAGGCCCACCAAGAAACTATCCGTTCGCCAAAAATTAAAGACAACAACCAACGCACTATTCGCATTTCACTAAATAAAGTCAAAACCAAAGATGTTGAGAACTCAGTATTAAAAGAGTCAGACGCATGGCTGTACAATACTCTTAAAGACCGTTTAAAGCAACATGACGACAACCCCGAGAAAGCCTTTGTGGAGCCAGTGTATAAAAACGGTAAAAAACAGGACAAAAACGGTCAACCATTGTCACCGGTATCAACCATCAAAGTCTATTCGACTCAACCATCCGGTTTTTATATCAACAACAATAAGGCTTTTGTAAATAATGGTTCAATGGTCCGACTAGATGTTTACAAAAAAGCCAACAAAAGAGGTAAAACTGAGCATTTCTTCGTACCAGTTTATACCCACCAGGTCGGCAAAAACCGCCCAACCCCAACTGAGATATTACCTAAACCAAAAGGCTTTAGCCATGTTGACGAAACATTTACTAAGGTTTGTTCGCTGTATCCAAATGATTATGTTCGCTGTGTGTTTGATGGCAGTAGAGCCGAGGAAGGATACTATGTTAAATACAATATTAGCAGTGGAGCAATGACGCTAAACGGACACTATTCAGCCAGCAAAGAGCAAGTTAAATCAGTATCAGCACGCTCCGCATCTGTCATCCAACGCTACGATATCTCAATCCTGGGCGATAACGCTCCGAGGTCATAACTATGGCCTGGCGAGTAATCGGCATCCAAAGCCCCGCTAGACTAAGCCTGCGCGACAAACAGCTAGTCATCGCTCAGGACGATGAGGTTAGCTTGCCGATAGAGGACATCGACGCGCTAGTAATCGATAGCTACGGCGTAACCACAACTGCCAATCTACTCACCGAACTAGCAATCAAAGCAACAACAGTTGTTATCTGCGACCAGAAGCACCTACCAGCTAGCGTTTTGCTGCCATATTCACAGCATTCTCGCCAAGCCAAAGTATCACGTCAACAACTCGCAATGAGCCAGCCGCTCAAAAAACAAATGTGGCAAAAAATAGTACACACAAAGATAAATAACCAAGCTGATGTACTAAATTATTTTGGCTTAGATGATAAACAGCTCAGACAATACGCCAAGGACGTTAAGTCAAATGATTCGACTAATCGAGAATCGTTAGCGGCTAGAATATATTTTAGCCAATTATTAGACGACGCGACCAGGCGCAAGCCTATGTGGCATAACTCTGCCCTCAATTACGGTTACGCTATGGTTCGCAGCCACATAGCGCGTCATATAGCCGCAAGAGGATTGATCACCTCACAAGGAATATTTCATCATAGTGAGCTTAACGGCTTTAATTTAGTAGACGATTTGATAGAGCCCTATCGTGCCATTGTAGATAAGTATGTAATAGAGTTAATAGCGCCATCACATATAGGCAGTGATGACTCTAGCTTAAACAAGGAAGACAGAAAGATTCTAGTTGACATATTAAATTATCCTGTTATAATTAATAATAAGAAGTTTACTATAAAGCATGCTATTAACATAACTGTAGAGAGTTTCATTGATAGCATTTATAAAACGGAGGCCAGTAGGCTTCTGTTGCCCAAAATTTATACCTCCTAGAATAGGAAAGGAATGTCCTACAAGCTTATGAGAGTGGCGGTAATGTTTGATTTGCCAACCAATACCAAGTCTGAACGACGAGCAGCTACGCAGTTTCGAAAATTTCTATTAAACGATGGTTTCGATATGCTACAGTACAGCGTATATACTCGGCTGTGTCCAAACCGTGATGTAGCCCAAAAACACCTGCTGCGCGTTAAGCGTAACGCCCCAAATGTTGGATCGGTGCGAGTATTATATATAACTGAACATCAATTTACGAATATGCAAATATTGACTGGTGATAAAACTGTCCAGGAAAAGGCTATACCAACAAAACAATTGGCTTTTTTCTAAACCAAATCCCCCTCTTTAACAGAGGGGGATAGTGATAAGTATTATACAGTTATTTAAATTGTTAGGGAACTATAACTCGTTGTTCGTCCAGACGGCAGGACACTTATTATACAGTTATTTAAATTGTTAGGGAACTATAACTCTACTGGGCTTATGATGCTAAAAAGCTAGATTATACAGTTATTTAAATTGTTAGGGAACTATAACCACGTGTAACATCAAACGTTAAAAACTGGAATTATACAGTTATTTAAATTGTTAGGGAACTATAACTCTTTATTATAACTCGCACGCTTACGCATTATTATACAGTTATTTAAATTGTTAGGGAACTATAACTTACCAATTAGTGGTTCACGACCAAATCCAATTATACAGTTATTTAAATTGTTAGGGAACTATAACACTCATTTGGGCTGCCGTTACGTTATATTTATTATACAGTTATTTAAATTGTTAGGGAACTATAACTATGCGATCTGTTATCTCTATAGTGTTGCATTATACAGTTATTTAAATTGTTAGGGAACTATAACAGCATGCGGTAGATCCTTTAGTAGTTTATAATTATACAGTTATTTAAATTGTTAGGGAACTATAACTGCTACTGTTCGGGTGTCGCTCTTGGCTCTATTATACAGTTATTTAAATTGTTAGGGAACTATAACTCAAGACTACGGGTTTCGATACTGGTGCCGAATTATACAGTTATTTAAATTGTTAGGGAACTATAACTAGTAGCCTGAGTACAAAGACCAGTCGTGCATTATACAGTTATTTAAATTGTTAGGGAACTATAACTGGAGTTATATCTAATTATGTTGGCGGTGCATTATACAGTTATTTAAATTGTTAGGGAACTATAACCTCTACAGCTTCTTCTCGTTCCTATCGATCATTATACAGTTATTTAAATTGTTAGGGAACTATAACGAATTATCGGACAAACCCTACAGTACTTTAATTATACAGTTATTTAAATTGTTAGGGAAAACTGTCGCAGCTAATATTGCCGGAAACTATAAATAGCTGTATCATATGATCTGCATGGCTTGAACATCCATGCTCTCTTTCCACCCTCAGTAATGGGGGTGGATTTTATTTACCCTGCTATTGCGCTAGGAATAAGTACTCAATCAAGTTATATATTTAGTTCGCTTTTTGTTCTCTTTTTTATAAACGCCTAGGGACCAAGACTATCACAGATGCACATAATCACACGCCCAGAAGCCACGCCAGACCAACAAGCCGCACATAGGCATACGAGCCAGCAAGCATAAAAATAAAGCCGGAGTTAATACAAAAAGCAGCCAAAATCCAAAAATGAAGAGACATAGGATAATAGAAGGTAGTAGACAAACAAAAGGGCAAATAACAGATTAGAATCGTCAAAAACATAACCATAAAGACGACGACAACCCATGTTTTGAATATAAGTTTAATGTCGCACAATGTACCTTTTACGTAACATAATAAGTAAGCCTAGGTTGATTGCCGATACATAACTTTTAACACTAACATTGCTATGTCAGGGGACTTTGACTGCTATGCTAAACCAAATCACTCTTTAAAAGTTTTTTATTGATATTAATTCTACTTTTGTTCGACTTTTTCTATTTTTTATTCCCCTACTTCCCTTGTTTGTGATATTTGCATTATTTGACTTTTTGTATTTTAGTATGAATAATATACTTTTTTGACCTATCCCTAAATTAGAACAAAAAGCGAACATAGCCCACTAGAGCAGAAGCCTGCCCTCGTTGGCTCTACTTATAAAATATCCGCTGATCTACCCTAACATCGATATAAGCCGGCCTACGACCACGCTGCTTGATATATCTAATACCCTTGATCGCCTGGTCAACTTGCGGCTTAGCTTCCCTATCTAGGGTCATCTTGATTTTATAGCTAACCCCCTTTAGGCCGATCTCTACCTGTCTAACCGTACCAAACGGTAGCGAGACCTGATCTACCACCATATTATTATCCTTAAATAACGCTACCACACGCCCCAGAAAGCTCAAGAACTGGCGATTGATAACTTCCTGGCCTTGACCGGCTTCTATACCGCTCTGATCCTTCACAGTCACTGAGGGCTTATCAAAATAATTCTTTTCAAATGTGATACCTTGATCATCAACAAAGTAGGTAACACCGCCAGAAGACCACTGGATGACTGGTTGTCGGAAAGTTAATTTCAAATTAGCTTTAGCTAGACCACCACTTTCAATTCGAACCGTTCTGACCTCTGGAGCATGATCTAGAAAATACTGCTTCAGTAAACTATGCTTAGTCAAAAACAGCAGTCGATCAGTCGGACGAATCGCCAAATAATCATCGATAATTTTTAGATAATGTTGGCTCTGCTTGGCGGTCTTAGCTCCAGGTACCTGCAAATTAACCTGAATAGCAGACTGGAACAAAACTATCAACACCAACACCGCCAGCAAGCCCAAGCCAACCAGAATATGGGTTAATCTACGACGCTTTTTCATCGACTGATGAGCTTTTAGGCGCTCAGAATTCTCAACTGGTGAATCAGCCGTTCGACTATTTAAAGTCTTGTTACGACGATAAGCACTGGCGCTAGCCATCTGCTGAGCCTTCATCTCAGTCTGACGCTCAGCCGCTAACGAACGACGATCAGGTATTTTCTTCGATTTCTTTCGCCTTAACACTACTTTTTACCTCGTTTTGATAAGACTTGTTTGATAATCTTGGACATGTCTTTAGCCGCATCAGGCTTAGCAAATTTAGCGAAGTTTTCACCTAATTCTCGACGAATTTTAGACGCTCTGACTAGATCGAGTATTTTGCTAGACAAGACGCTAGGGTCTTTTACCATTTCGTTCTCATCAACCACCACCGCCGCCAAAGCATCCTGATAAACTTTGGCATTCTTTAACTGATGTCCAGCCGTCAAACGACCATTTGGCACGATAATCGTTGGCTTATGTAGAGCCGCTAACTCCGATAGAGTAGTCGCCCCTGCCCTAGTCACCACGATATCAGCCGCCGCCAATACCTGATACATATCTTCATGAATAAACGGCTCGATTCGCCACCCCTGACGCTGCTCTACCCTGCTGTTTAATTCTTCAAATTGTAGATTACCCGAGATCAAAAATACCGAAGTTTCTGGTAGTAATTTATCTAGCGAATCAACCAGAGCATTGTTGATCCGAACTGCGCCCAGTCCTCCACCAGTCACTACCACCAAAGGACGCTCGGCGTCAAAGCCTAATTGCTGCTTAAATTCAGCTCGCCGCTGGTCGCTATACTGATGAAAATCAGCCGCCACTGGTATGCCAACATACTCAGCTTTTGAGGCTGGATAATTATAATAATCTAGCGGCGCACCGGTGCCGATCTTAACCGCCGATGGCGCCAGCAAACGATTGGTTAGGCCTGGATGAGCGTCTGAATCATGTAAAACTATCGGTATGCCTAGTAGTTTTGCCGCGTAGCCGACTGGTAGACAAACGTAACCACCCTTCATAAAAATCACGTCTGGCCGCCAAGCCAAAAGCTTGAAAAAGCTTTGCGCCAAACCTGCGCAAACCAAGAAAAAGTCTCTGATATTTGGAAATAGTACCGACGGTGCTAGATGCGCCCAAAAGCCTAATTTATGATAACGGCGCAGTTTTCCAGAGGCGATCACCTCAACTGGCAAATCAGGATCATACTTGGCCATGATGCGCTTGGCTTGCTTAGAAAATTTACGATCACACCAAAACTTTAGCTGATGCTGGTCTTTTTGGTCTAATTGATTAAAGACTGCGACCACTGGCGTAACGTGTCCGCCCGAGCCGCCGCCGACTGCTAGAATCTTGGCCACTTCCCTCTCCTTCAATT
>PDWI01006378.1_pt1 | contig 14823 bp, 11 predicted proteins | sample 1430891 | NCBI WGS metagenome assembly PDWI01 (sample SAMN01162508, study PRJNA174530) | Oral metagenome, whole genome shotgun sequencing project. | biome: Marine environment; feature: Marine mammal; material: Swab sample of the gingival sulcus; isolation source: swab sample of gingival sulcus... | reverse complement strand
CGGCTTGGTAAATATTGTACGCAGTTATAAGAAGAAACCACTACATATTCGAACAAAAGCTACTTCTTCGATGAAATTATTGGCTATTGGTAAAGGTTTCTTGGTGGGTGATCATACTTTAAACGCTAATATTGATTATGTGGACTATAAAGCTGATCCTAGAAATACATTAGTCAATTATGGGCGCATCACAGGCTCTCTACGCTATTCTAATAACCCAAAAAAGATAAAAAAGGCTTTCGATGTGATTATAAGCCTTGATTATACTGGCTCTTTTGACAAAAGTAAGCGTGATGCAGAGAACGATACAAAAAAAGAGTTCTATAAAGACAATTATAATAAATATCGATTCTCTTCTCAATTGAAATGGAATAGAAAAGATGATTTTTTTAAGGACATCTCTCTTTCTTTATCTGCTAGTTATACCAATGAGGTAAAAACTATTCAAAGAATTGCTTCTGGTGGATTAAGTCCTATATTAAACGAAACAAAATCGGGTGAATATTATGGTGAATTTCTTCCTGCCTCTTATTTGGCTAATTTGAAAGTTGATGGCAAGCCATTGTCTTTATTTGCTAAAGTCAATACCAATTTATTTTTCGATAGCTACGGCATTACACACAATATATTTATGGGTGCCGACTGGCGTTTTAATAAAAACTATGGTGATGGTGAAATCTTTGACATTCGTCGTCCGTTGTATGCTGGTAATGGTCGTCCACGATCGTCTAAAGATATTCCTGCCATGGAAGAGCTTTCTTTTTATGGTGAAGATAATCTTTTTGTGCCTGTTGGTAGAAATAAATTGAGGTTGCAAACTGGGTTACGAGCATCTACTTTACTAAATGTGGGGCATCAGTATAAAATCAGCTCTCGATTTTACTTTGATCCACGTGTGAATGTAACTTGGCAGTTTCCTGATGCTAAATTATTCAATATTCCCATGAAATGGAGTGTAAGAGCTGGTTTTGGTTGGCATACTCGTTTCCCAACTCTGTCGCATCTGTATCCAAACAAGCTATATATTGATGCTGTACAGTTAAATTATTATTCGCAAAACGAGAAGTTGCGACAAATGCACTACAAAACGAAGGTAATAGACCCAACTAATTATAATTTAACGCCCAACAGAAATAAAAAATGGGAGGTAGGTTGTACAATGCAATCAAATCGTATTCGATTTGACATTACTGTTTATTACGAAAAGATGACTGGTGGCTTTAGAAATATGTCGAACTATGATATTTTTAATTATAAAGATTATATCACAGCAAGTGGTCCTAATCCTAAAGACTTAACTGCTCCGCCTACTGTAGATATGTTTCAATATAAAGCGATGAAACGTTTTGTTTTGTATGGACAAAAAGAAAATGGGGCTTCTGAAGAGAAAAGAGGGATAGAATATCAACTAGACTTAGGACGAATTGATGCTATCAAGTCAAGGGTCTCAATTAATGGAGCATTTATGCAAATGAAATATGGAATTAGTGCTCCAAGATACAGAACTTCACCCACGATTATAGGAGGAAAGGATTATCCTTACGTGGGCTATTATACTTGGAATGATTCAAGAGAATATGAGCAATTTAATACGAATTTTCGCTTCGATACTCAGGTAAAGAGTTTAGGTTTGATATTTTCTTCCACCTTTCAGGTGCTGTGGTACACCAGTTGGAAGTATAATAAACACAATGGTATGCCCGATTTCTATATCGATATGGAAAAAAATAAGTTTCCTTATACTTTGGCAGACACTACTGACCCTTTGCTGCGATTTTTGTATAAAAAACCGAGTGTTGAGCAGTTTGATACTTGGCGGGTACCCATTACCATCGATTATAATCTAAAAGTAACGAAGTTGATTAATGAAAGCATGAAGTTGGCTTTCTATGTTAATCGCATATTGTATTATTATCCTAATTATAGCAGGAAAGATGGCTTTAAAGTGAAGCGGGAAGCTTCACCTTATTTCGGAATGGAACTGAATATTAATATTTAAAATAGAAGAACAATGAAAATTAAAAGTTTGTTAATCTTAGCTATTGCTGTATTGGTAATGGCAAGTTGTAGTGAAGACGATGAGGTTGTGATCAACCGTTCGTTGGTGAATTTAGTAGTTAAAATGCCTAGTTCTATAGACAATGGCACTGCTGAATTAGATGGAATTGCGATGTTTACCTTCGAAAATGTAAACACAGGAGAGAAATTGGTTCGTGAAGTGGGATATATTCCTCAAACTTTTTTCGATGTAGAAGATGGTTTATATAATGTAGAGGTACGTGGTAAAATTAGATACGAAGTAGAAGCTGTTAATGGCGAAATATTGGTTCGTAAAGACGAAGTGCGTGCAATGAAGAAAAATGTTGAAGTTGTGGGCGGTAATTTCAGTTTAAGTTTGGAGTTTTTTATTCCTGTAAAAGGAAAAGGCTTAGTTTTATCTGAAATCTTCTTTGCATCAACACAAACTCCAGAAGGAAAACAATATAGTGGAGGAGATCAGTTTTTTGAGATTTATAATAACAGTGATAAGGTGATGTATGCTGATGGATTGTGTATTGCAGAAACAGAGTTGTTAACAGTGCGTGAATTGAATGAATATACGCCTAATATTTTAAAAGATGCGGTTCCTGTAAGCTCTGTTTATATGATTCCTGGAAAAGGAAAAGATTATCCTATACAACCAGGGCAAGCAATTGTTATTTCTGATATTGCAATTAATCATAAAGAGAAAAATGCGAATTCTTTTGACTTATCGAAGTCTGATTTTGAGTGGTTTGATGGTAAAGATATTGATGTAGATGTTCCTGAAGTACCTAACTTGATCAAAATGGTATCTACTTCTAAATCTGTTTGGTATTTACACAATCGTGGGTTCACTTCGTATGTATTATGTAAGTTTGAAGATGTAATGACTCCAGAGAAATTTACAACTGACTATGCTTATCATTATAAATATCATTTTGTTTATGGTGATTTCCAAAAATGGATGGATTTTGATGCTTGGAAAATACCAAACAAGTATATTATTGATGCTGTTGAGTGTAGTGCTCCTTCTAGTTTTGAATGGTTGGTAATGGATCCTCGTTTGGATATCTCTTACACACATTGTGGTGATGGCGATGCTTCTCGTTATGGAAAAAGTGTGAGACGTAAAGTTATTGCAGAAGAAAATGGTCGTAAAATACTACAAGATACTAATGATTCAGCAAAAGACTTTATTCCTGACGCAACTCCTTCTCCTGGGGTAATTGAAGCTTTCAAGAAATAAAAGGAGAATGCTTACATAAGTTTTTATTATAAGTAAAGACCTCAGGAGTTTTATCTCCTGAGGTCTATGTTTACTATTTTTTGTCCATTTCGTCAATTATTTTCAGATAATAACGCTGTGTTTTGAGGTAAACTTCAGTATAGATTGAATTAGTACCTTATTTTTTGTTTTGAATAAGGTCTATTGATAGAGAAGCAAAGTAGTTTTATCGGGCTTATAAATGGTATAATTCGTTTTAATACATTTTTTTATCATCGCATTATTTTATTATCACATTGTAGCATTGCCACATTATCAAATTGTTTCATTAACCAATGAATAAAAAGAAAAACACACTATTCGTTATATTTTGTTTGGCAACGGTAGCCTTATTTGCACAATCGAATCGTCCGAATTATGATTTTATGAAAGAGCAGGTTGATTATTGGGGTTTGTGGTGGCAAAATCCTGCCATGCGATTTTATTATCCCACACAACATTTCACTGATGTGTCTCTTTCGGTAAGTTTATCGAATCAATCAGTGTATAATCCACAAAAGGGGAATAAGAGTAGCTCTATTTTGTTTGCTGCTAAATCTTTTACCAAGCAAAAGCAACAACTTTTTTATGGTGCTGCCAATTATAGCAATGGTATTCAAAAAAATATAAAGTGGAACACCCTAACCGATGTTGATCAACTGTATCCTTACATTGTTGCTGATACAATTACCGATAAAATGTACAAAGAGCAATATTATTTTTCAGGAGGATATGCTTATCAGTTTCAAAAAGTAGCCGTTGGTGTGTTTGCCGACTATACAGCTGCTAATGCTTATGATAGAATAGACCCTCGTCCTAACAATACTGTTTCAAATTTGCAAGTTGTAACAGGTATTAGCACTAATATTCTTCCCAATTACTCAGTAGGTGTTAATTTACGCTTTAATAAGTATCAGCAAGACCAAAGTCTTTCTATTTACAAGAATGATAATGCTGCTGCAGTTTATTATTTACGTGGATTTGGTGTTGCCGATAGGGATTTTTCTTCTGTAATAACAAAAACCAATGGCGGAGCAGACAATATGTATAAACAAAAAGAATATGAATTGGCTGCACAAATCTATCCCGCCAAAGGAAAAGGATTTTTTTTAGCTTTATCTACAATAAAGAATAAATTAGAGTTAAAAACAGGCAATCTTAATCAAACAGTGGTTACGCTTCAATCAAGAAGAGAAAAAATTGCTTTAGGATACCAATTCTCTCGCAATTACAATATAAAGTTGTGGGCAGAGTTGAGTAGCAACGAAGGAGTGGAATATATTTATAAGAATAGAACAAATTTGATTAATAAAGTGAAGAAATATAAGCGAGATGGCACATTATTGGGTGTGGATTTCGCTGGAAGGATAAATTATAGCAATCAATTAAAAAGTAACTTTATTGTTGGGATAAATTATAGTAATGATAATCAACAATACATCAGGATTGGTAGTGTAATAGCAAATGAAAAGAAAATAGATAATTTAATGTTTCATATCAGTAAAAATCTGTTGAAAATGGCTGAAAAATCGAGTTGGTTAATTAAGTTGGGACTTGTATATCGCGATAATATAGATAAAGAGCTAAAATCAGGATATTTGGCAACCAAAAATGCAATTGCAGGTCTGGTAGAACCTATTTATCGCTACGAAACAGAAAACTATCTTGCCGCAGAATTGGGTTTTCGTTATGATTATTTTATTGATGCAAAATATAGTGCTTATATCAAGGCAAATACATCTTATACCTATTTTAAAAGCAACGATAATAATCAATTTTATCGCATTGGAGTAGGGCTCTCCTTCTAATCCCAATCAATAATCATCTTTTTGAAAGATTGCATCCTATTTTTTTGATTAAAAAGAGTATTATTATCGTGTTTTTTAACCTATCAATAGATATAAAGAAAAAATAGCAACGCATTGGCTTATTATCCATTTGCTGCATTAACAAATTATTTAAAACAATGGAACAACCAATAGTAGAATGTAGAAATCTGACCCATTATTACGGCAAACGCTGTATTTATGAGAATTTGAATTTCTCTATTCCTAAAGGCAGAATATTGGGGCTATTAGGAAAGAATGGAACAGGTAAAACCACCACCATTAATATATTAAATGGTTATTTAAAGCCCAAAAGTGGCGAATGTATCATGTTTGGAGAGAATGCCGCTCATCTTTCGCCCGAAACCAAACAAAAAGTTGGCTTGTTGATTGAAGGACACGTGCAATATTCCTTTATGAACATTAGTGAGATAGAGCGTTTCTATTCTGCTTTTTATCCAAAGTGGAAAAAAGAGGTATATTATGAGCTGATGCAGTTATTAAAGATTGATCCTAAGCAAAAAATTGCACGAATGTCTTGCGGGCAGCGTTCGCAAGTGGCTTTAGGTTTAATTTTAGCTCAAGATCCTGAATTATTGATTCTCGATGATTTCTCAATGGGCTTAGATCCTGGATATAGAATGTTATTTGTTGATTATTTGAGTGAATATGCCCGTTCTGAAAATAAAACGGTGTTTGTAACCTCGCATATCATACAGGATATGGAACGATTGATTGATGATTGTCTAATTATGGATTATGGTAAAATTATTTTGCAAATGCCCGTTAAAGAACTAATGGAAAAGTTCTATCGCTATCGATTTGCCACTGAAAACCCACAAAAGTTAGATATTATTGCTGAGTTGATGAACACCAACACCATAAAAGGCAACACTGAGACCTATGCTATGCTATCTCAAGTCGAAGTGCAGCATTTGTTGCAGCAGCATGATATTTCTGTGAATAATTTGGTACAAGAGAAACTAACGCTTGAAGAAGCGTTTATTGGATTAACTGGAAAATATTAATTGTATGATACGAGCATTGATTTTTAAAGAATGGAAGAAAACAAAGTGGTTTATTATCGCCATTGCTGTACTAGGATTGCTGATTGAAGGATATATCTTTTTAAGGATATTCCGTTCGGTTCGTATGGTGGGCATGTCGCATATATGGGACGTGGTAGTCAATAGAAATACCTTTTTGTTTTCGCATATAAAATACTTTCCCATAGCTTCTGGAGTGGTGTTGGCTTTGGCTCAGTTTATCCCTGAAATGATGGACAAACGCATCAAGTTAAGCCTACATTTGCCATTATCAGAACGCAAAGTGATACTTACGATGGTAGGATATGGACAAGTTTTGCTTCTAGCCCTGTTTTTATGTCTAATTGCGATACTTACAGTGGTTGCTTCGGTTTATTTTCCTCAACAGATAGTAACTGCTATGTTGGCAACCGTTACGCCTTGGTTTTTGGCAGGATTAATCGGTAATTCTTTAATTGCATGGGTGTGTTTAGAGCCTACTTGGTGGCGTAGAGTGATAAATTTGTTGCTTTCTGTTGCTGTTGTTGAAATATTTTTTCTTTCCGACTTTCAAGGAGCTTACACTCATACATTAAGTTATATCTGGTTGATTCCTGTGTTGGTGCTTCCTTTTGTTTTCTTGTCGGTATATCGATTTAAAATAGGCAAGCAAGATTATTAGCCCTATGTTTTTGTGGTTATCGCTATTTGCTTTCATCAAAAAGAATAAAAAAACAATAAAATGAAAAATATAAAGTATCCCATTATCTTGCTAGCTATCTTAATGCTTAGTTGGATGTTGCCCAAGCTATCACATTTGATAAATGATAGTGCTTCGGGAAGTGTTTTTACCTATTATAGCTCTGTAGAGAGAAATTTTGTAACGATTGATTATGATGATATCAAGGGCAAGCTGATTCGTAAGAATTTACAGACTCAGAAAACCTATTCGTCCTATGAGTTTGATAGTATTTTGCCCATGTTCTATTATCGACAGCTACTTGCTGATGGAAGAATGCCTAAAGAGATTCATGGCGTTGCAGTTGATCGTAAACAGTTGCGTGAGAAGAGTTTTTTTTATCGAATGTCGCCCATGACAAAAAATACTCCTGCCATTCCGCTCTATACTTTGTTTGAGTCGATGTCGGGTCGGGTAAATCTAAAAAAGCCCAATGATTTTTTTCGATTGACGGATAAAATTACCTTTTTAACCCCTGAAGACAATACAATAAACGAATCGAAGAGTGCTGATTTTAATCGTTTGTTTCATGCTAATGATTTTCGGTTTCCTGCTCGCTTAGTAGCGGGTAATCCTTCTGATCGTAAGCCTTATGATGAGGGTTATTTGATTTTAGACAGCAATAATCAGTTGTTTCATCTAAAAATGGTAAATGGAACTCCTTTTATCAAAAATGTAAAGATGCCTAAGCATATTTCTCCTGTTTTTATTAGCACTCAAGAGCCTGCCGACCGCAGTTTTTATGCTTTTGTGTATGATAAATTAGGAAAAGTCTATTTGCTTACTACTAATCATTATCAATTTGTTGAAATTCCTTGTCCGCCTTATGATATCAACAAAGATAATCTGCGGATTATGGCAAATCCATTGTATTGGAATGTAGAAGTGGTCAATAAAGCTGGCAAAGTAATTTATGCGTTAAATGCAAGCACAAAAAAGGTGGTAGATGAGTATAATTTCAAAAATGAGATAGAAAAGAAAACAATATTTGCTTATTTGTTTCCATTTTCCATTGGATTTGAAACGCCATACAGTAGATTTATTCAACCTCAGATTTATTTTAATAGTTGGTGGTCATTAATCAGTAATATTATTTTTCTAATTATCTTTATTGCAGTTTTAAAGATAAGAAAACAGAAAATCGATATTGCGTCGGTTCTAATTACCCTGTTTACTGGTATATATGGTTGTATTGTTTTGTTAATCATAAGAGATAAGTAATTAATTTTTAATATAATTTAATAAAATCAAATGAAAAGATTATTAGTAGTAGCATTTGCTGTAATGGTAGCCTTTACAGCTTGCAATAATGGCAGTAAAGCCAAAAAAGGAGCCGATAAAGCCAAGGCTGAAAACACAATTATTGCTAAAGCAGTATCGTTAGACAATCTGATGAAAGATGCTGAAAAAAATGTGGGTAAAGTTGTTTATGTAAAGGCTTTGGTTAGCCATGTGTGTGAACGTTCTGGACGTAGATGCTTTTTGGTAAACGATGATGAGAAATTATCTATCCGTGTAGAGGCTGGCGGTAAAATAAAGAGCTTCAATAAGGAGTTATCAGGAAGTATTATCGCTGTAAAAGGAAAGTTTACCATATTTAAAATCACTGCAGAGAAGATTGATGACTTTGAAAAGCGTTTGAAAGCTCATCAAGACACTGAAGAAGACGGAAAACATTGTAATGCAGAAATGGCAAACATAAAAAGAATGCGTACATGGATGAAAGAGCATGGAAAACAATATTATCCTAAGTATTTTATTGAAGGGTTAGCTTATGAAGTTGTTCAGTAAGAAATTTTATAAAATAAATCGTGATTTGCATCGTGATTTGGGATACCTTTTTATTGGTTTAACCCTAATTTATGGTATTTCAGGAGTTGCGGTAATTCTGCGTTACCTTGATGTGAATGTTTCTTATCAAAAAATAATCACTGAAGAACAGTTAGACAAGAATTTAAACAAACAACAGCTAAAAGCATATTGGTTGCAACATGCTGATGACTTACCAAAGATAACTCGTGTGCGTGTGTCTTCTGGTGATGACGGAAAAGAGCAAATTGCACTCTATGCAAAGGGCGGACGTGGTTATTATAACCCTGCTACTGGTGAATTAAAGATAAATATCTACAAACCTCGTATGGCTCGTCCATTTTTTAAGTTTGTAAATGAAATTCATTATAATAGTGGAGGTAAATTTACTTGGATAGCCTTGGTTTATGCTGTTATGCTGGTCTTTTTTGCCATATCTGGAGCCATTATGGTAAAAGGTAAAAAAGGCTTTATGAAAAGAGGTATTTGGTTAACATTATTGGGTATTGCAATTCCCCTTATTTTATACTTTTTCTTTTAAAAAAATCGATTTGCAATTAAAATTTATCATTTGTTAGTCGTGTTGAAAGTTCGCAAGAGCATTGTAAATCGAAAATAGTGATTAGACCTCATGGATTTTTAATTTCCATGGGGTCTTTTTTTGTTGTGTGATGTGTACTTGAATTGGATTTATATTGTTGTGATTGTTTTTTTATGATTGATTTGTGTTTTGGTCTGTTTGGTCGTGTATCCGTAGCTTTTTTTCTTTAAATTCTGATTGTTCTATCTCCAATTTGGAAGCATCATGTTATAAATCTAATCATAGATAGAAAAAAGATGATGATGATTTGGCGTTGTTTTGGCTGCACGGGATTTGTCCTTTTGTTTTAATACAAAAGGACGAAAAAGTAGATACTTTATAACTTTTAACCATCTAAAAAAAACAGTTAGTAATAATAAACTGAATTAGTTCTTCATTACTAATTGTCAATTCCTTATTTATTTCTCTCTTGTTATTCTAATTTGATTGTTTTGATTAAATTTTACGGTTACTATTCCGTCTTTTACCATTAAAGTTTGACCATTTAGCTTGATTGATGCAATATCATCGGGCAGTTTTATTGTAAATTGCTTGTTGGGCTGACTGCTGAGCGTTATTTCTTGCAATTTACCATTTTTCCAAGACGCATCAACAGTAGCACCGCCTCTTACCCGCAAACCTTTAAAGCTGCCCTCTCTCCATGCTTTCGGAATGGCTGGAAGTGGAGTAATTACACCATTGTGGCTCTGAATTAGCATTTCGGCAATGCCTGCCATGCCTCCCATGTTGCCATCTATTTGAAAAGGCGGGTGTGCACAAAATAAATTGGGATAAGTGCCACCATTGCGAGTTGTTGCCGTTGCTGTGGCATTAAAAGCAGGCTGTAGCAACTTCTTTAGCAACAGATAAGCTCTATCTCCATCATAAAGTCGTGCCCAAAAGTTGATTTTCCATGCTCTAGACCAGCCTGTGCCGCCATCGCCCCGTCTATTTAGGGTGATTTTTGCAGCTTTTGCCAATTGTGGCGTATTGTTGGGCGTAATTTGATTAGAAGGATACAACCCATAAAGATGAGATACATGGCGGTGGTGTTGATTCACTTCTTGGTAGTCTTGTAGCCATTCTTGTAAATAACCTTTCTTGCTGATTTGCATTGGTGGCAATTGTTGTAGGGCTTTTTCTATTTTGGGCACAATGCTATCCTGTAGTTGCAAGATGTGTGCTGCTTTTAATACATTTTTGTAGAGTTCTCTTATAATTTGAATATCCATTGTGGGAGCCATGCACACATAAGCAGGTTCTTTGCTATTGGGCAAATAAAAACTGTTTTCAGGCGAAGACGACGGAGCCGTTACCAGCCATTTGCTTTTCGGGTGGCGTATCATGCTCGATAAAAAGAACTGTGCAGCACCTTTTAGAGTCGGATAAATTGATTTTAGGTAGGCTTTATCGGGCTGGAAAGCATAATGTTCCCATAAATGCTGACATAGCCATGCTCCGCCAGTGTTGGTGGCTCCCCACGATGCATGTTCACCCGGTGCGGTAAATTGCCACGGGTTAGAGATAACATGAGCCACCCAACCTTTGGCATTATAGAATGTTTTTGCCGTTTGTTTGCCCGATGGCACCAATTGTTGGGTAAATCGAATCAATGGTTGGTGCAGTTCGGCAAGATTTGCGATTTCTGTACCCCAATAGTTCATTTGCAGATTGATGTTTAAATGATAATCGCCATTCCATGGTGTTTGCACCGTATTTGCCCATAGTCCTTGCAAATTTAAAGGCAAAGTATTTTCTCGTGTGCCACTAATCATCAAATATCTGCCAAATTGAAAGTAAAGAGCCGCAAAATCAGGGTCGATATTGTTCTGAAAAGCCCTTAATCGCTTATCTGTGGGCAGTTGATTGGTTGTTTTTCCTAAATTCAGTTGCACCCGATTAAACTTTTCTTGGTATTTTTTGATATGATTGCTCTTTAATGTTTTATAGTTGGTATTTGCGGCTTTATTTAAAAGCTGATTAATGGTATTGACGTAGTTTTTATCTAGCATATTGGTTGCAGCCGATATCAATATGGTTGCACTGTTGGCATTTTTCAATATTAGTTTATTGTTGGTGCTAGAAACAGCTCCACCTTTGTGCTGAATATGCACTTTTATGCGATATTTTAAACCATTATGGTCTGTGCCATTGGGCAACTGTCCTTCCATAATTAGATTGTTGGCTTCTACACGAATTTTACGATGTTCGCTGCGTGATAAGGAGATTTCAAAGCCAATGGATTTGGTCTGATTGCTATTTAGCTTTATCAGCATCACATCATTGGCATGAGAGACAAAATATTCACGTAAAAACAGGGTGGTGCCCTTTTTAAACTGTGTATAAGCCATTGCTTTTTTTAGCAGCAGCCCTCTTTGGTAGTTGCTGATGCTATCTGATGTGGGGTAGAGGTGCTTTATTTTTAAATTGCCCAACAGTTGAAAGCAACCATAAGGTGCATCTTTGCCATTGCCAAACGCTGAGCCCTTTCCCTTGCATTTAAAATGTTGATACATCATATTTTGAGCATCGATATTCTTTCCAGCCAACAGTAGCGAGCGTATTTTAGGTAGATATTTAATGGCTGTTTTATTTTGAGTGTCTTCTTTTGCTCCCGACCACATTGTAATGTCGTTTAAAACAATATTTTCGGTGTGAATATCGCCATTGGGCATCATACCTAAGCGTCCGTTGCCTAAAGGAATGGTGGCTTCCCATATTTTTGCAGGAGAATTGTAAAATAGTGTTCTGTTATCGGGTTTTATTGGTGTTATTGTGGTGCTTTGGCATGAATAAAGCAGCAATAATGAGAGAAAAAAGGCAATTGGTTTCATTATTTTAATGTTGTGTTTCTTTTTTCTCAAAAGTATGGTTTTTTCTAAAGCGATAATATTATTTGCAACTCCAATTTTCCTATTTCAGACGTTTTATTGTGTTTTTTTCCTTAAAATATAAAGTTTACAGAAGCTAAGGGCTATATTTTGCTTCTATTTTTTTGTATAAAGCAAGGTAACTTTATTTTTTTGGGGAGAAACTTTAAATAATAGCAGTTCTAAAAGGAAGATTGGAGATAATTTTTAATCGGGGCAGGGTAGTGGCGTTTAAAAAACAGATATAGGTTGCTATTGGTTGGGATTACTGTTGGTTTTTGCTCTAATGCTATTGTTTGCTATCTATTTGTTGGGCAAAAATGGTTGTTTTCTAATAGGTGGCAATAAAAATACCAAGTTATCATTGAGTAGATAACTTGGTATTTGTTGTTTTTTAGTGTTATATGATTTGTTCTAGCTTCTTACAAACTTGCCAATACTTTCTAGCAGCTGTGGGTGAGCTTCTAAGGCAATTTCAGCAACAATATAGAAGTCTTTGATCCAATCAGAGATAGCTGCAAAAGCTTTGTTCTTGTCTTTGGTGGCTTGTTGGCTTTCTCCTCGCTCTTTTTCGTACTTTGCACGCAGATCTGCTATCTTTTCAATCTCTGCGAGCTGTGCTGTGGCATGTTCTTCGGTAACTTTAAAGAGTGTAAGCAATGGTTTGGCCTCTACATTTGTAATTACTTGCTTATAAAACAGCTTGATTTCTTGTATGCACTCAAGATAAGGCTGAGGCATGGACTTTTTAAGATGAAAAGGCTCATATAATGCTTCATTTTTCAATAAAGCAACCTTACTTTTCTTGCGATCTCTCTGATATTGCTTTCTAACTTTATCAAAAGCCTGATAAAATTTGTCATAGGCAAATTTTTCTTCGGCACTTTCAGAGTGGCGTTTGTCATAAAGGGCTTGTGCTTTCTCATATAATGCTTTTCCCTTATTGATTTCTGCTTCGTCATAGCCATAGGCTGCCATTTCTGCCTCTATATTGGCTACTTCAGATAAGTTTACGAATACCAAACGGTAATTTTCAAGAGCTTGAAGCTCTGTATGTCTCTTTTTTGTACTCATAGTTAATTGTTTTTAGGTTTGTATTAAAGTTATTTGTATTTGCTGATATTATTTTGAGTTTCTCAAGTAAATTATTGCATTTTGTGTTGTCGTATTGAGTTCCTCAAACAAAATATTGCGTTTTTGATCGTAATATTGGGTTTTTTAGTGAAATATTACGTTTTTTAGTGAAATAATGGATTCCTCAGTTGAAATATTGCGTTCCTCAAGTAAAATATTGCATTCCTCAAACGAAATATTGGGTTTTTTAGCGTCATATTGGGTTCCTCAAGTAAAATATTGCGTTTTTTGGCGTAATATTGGGTTCCTCAAATGAAATATTGCGTTTTTGAGCGTAATATTTAGGTTCCTTAAACGAAAATCTGTGTTTTTTGCCGTTATTTTATGTTTTTTAAACAGATTGTTATATTTCTTGGCATTATTTTGTATCTCCTAAAGCACTTGGTGTGCTTTCCCGCGTTATTTTATGCTTCTTAAAAGCATTTGTAGTGTTGCTAATGTTTTGTTTTGGGGTATTGTGGTTATTTTTTCTTCTGTTGTCGCTATTTTAGCTTGGTTTGTTGTCTGTTTTGGCTTTTGTGCCGATGTTTTCTTTATCAATACCCCAAGTTTTAAGCTCCTTAAATGCTTTTTCTTAGTCTGTTGCATACAAGAAAATTTTCTTAAAATATTTCTTGTATTTCTTGATATTATTGCTACGTGTTACGATTGTTTTTTGCTTTGGTTTCGGTATTTGCTTGTTTTGTTACTTCTTTTTGCTTTTTTCCCAATATTCTTTTGAGTTAATACCCAAATCTTGAAGAACAGCGAATGCTGATTTTAAATAATTTTGAATATAAGGAATTTTTGAACGCTTTCTATATATCTATAGGTATTTGTTGCATTTTTGTTATATGCTTTTACTTATGCTACTAATAGTTGTGCTATTTCCACTCGTTATATTTGTAGTGTTTTACTCGCTATTTGATAAATTAATGAGCAACAAGAGATAATTGTTAGGATCAAAACAAGTATTGTAGTCCAATTCAACTTTTGAATTATATTGTCGTTCTTTATAATAGTATTGGTTGCTTCTTTATTTAAAGATGCGTTATTATTTTTTGTGTTTCTATTTCGTTCGTTATATGCTACAATCAAATATACCACACAGGTAACAAACAAAGCAATAATTGCAGCTGTTTCCAATTGTTTAATGCCTATTAGAATATTAAAATTTTCTGTTTTAGCTTGTATATTGAAAAAGAAACTAGTTGAAAACATAGTAATAATGCTTTGTAGTATTTCTTTTTCTTTTGTTTGATTCTTACTGTATTTAATAATAAAGAAAATGATTGCTGCACTAATAATAGAAGCTATCCAACTATGAGTTGCTATAGAAAAAGTAATAATTCCAGTAATAATGGCTGAGTTTATACCTCTTATTGTACTATTATATCGCATATTATCTGTTTTGTTGTTTGTTTTTTCTATCTATTTAGTGCAAAAAAAAAGCACTTTAGTCTATTTTCTACTAAAGTGCCTCTTTTCAGCGGAGAGAGAGGGATTCGAACCCCCGGTACGTTGCCGTACAATGGTTTTCAAGACCACCGCATTCGACCACTCTGCCATCTCTCC
>PDWI01006377.1_pt1 | contig 14823 bp, 12 predicted proteins | sample 1430891 | NCBI WGS metagenome assembly PDWI01 (sample SAMN01162508, study PRJNA174530) | Oral metagenome, whole genome shotgun sequencing project. | biome: Marine environment; feature: Marine mammal; material: Swab sample of the gingival sulcus; isolation source: swab sample of gingival sulcus... | reverse complement strand
GAGCATAAAATTATCTTCAACATCTTTTACAAGAATATCTACTCGGTTATATTTATCGTTATTATCTTGTTGATTTCCTTCGCTTTCCAGTATTTCTTGAATTTTCACATCAAACATTAATAATTCTGATAAAAAACCTTCTAATATTTCAAAATTGGCTTTATTACGAAGTAGTCGCTTAATTGCCCAATCGAATTTTATGTGTTTTCTTGCCATAACATTGAAGTTTTTCAAAAAAAATTACTTTCGCAAAGATACGTTTTTTTTGTTAATTGATGAAAATTTATGGGAAGTTTTATTTTTTAATGTTGCACAACATACCTATATACACCCCCTAACTGCGCACATATTCCAATCGCCGACAAAGTTACAACTATTTATTAAAATATCCAAAGGACTTTAAATATTTTTTTTGCAAATTAATTATACGAATGTAACGTTCTATGTTTTTGGGACTTTCGTATCCTAAAATAATTTGTATTGCAACATTTAGTTAAATTAGTGTGTGATGATTATGTGTTGGTAATCAGGATTTTATAAGACTTGTTCGTGTTTTTTTTAAATTTTATAATCTCATACTCCTTTACATTTTTGTAATCGGCTGATAATTAATATTTTGCAAAAGAGGCTTCTTGTTGCGCAATGTCTTGATTATAAGTGATATAATTGTTAATTGTTCATTACTCATTGCTAATTGCAAATATATTATTGATGTGTCTATTCAGAACGCCATTTGTTAGGCGAAATACCAAATCTACGCTTAAAAGCAGTGCTAAAATGCGACGGATATTCAAAGCCGCATTGCAAGGCGATTTCGCTGATAGGCTCTTGTGTGTCGCGCAGCAAACGCTCGGCGAGTTTCATTTTATAATCGAACAAATAACCGTAAACTGTGTTGTTAAAAATTTCCTTAAAACCGTATTTCAGCTTTTTTTCGTTAATTCCCACTTTTAATGCTAATTCTCTTATCGTTAAAGGATTATCAATGTTGTTTTCCATAATGTAGGCAGCTTCGCGTATTTTGTCGCGGTCTTGGCAGGTTTTGCAAAATTGACCACAATATCTATTAATCGGGCAATGCTCTTGTTTGAATATTAAGCTCAATAATTCCAGAACTTTGGCATCAACATAAGCATTATTCCAATTTCCTATTAAATTACAGTTTTTTATTTGCTCTAAAATGGTGTAAAGTTCAAAATTAGTCCTTAGAAATCTATCATTTAGGTAAAATGCTTCGCCTTTTTGATAACGCAAAAACACATTGCTAAACAAATCAGGATATAAATTTACCAAATTTTCAAAATACGGAATAGATAGATGTAGGCTTTGCGATTCATAATGCCCTCCTTTTTGGTAAATATAATATTCTTCGCAATATTCCTGCATAAAAAATATATTATTGCTATTTGGAACGATTTGCATCTCTTTTTTAGTTCTTTTATTAACCGACAAAGAGCAGCCACCATCTTTTACGAAGTATAAAGAAACACTTTTTACGCCTACATCAGGGTATAACAACACATTTTCTGCAACCTGAGCATAGCTATTTGTTAAATAAATATTTCCTTTTTTTTCCATTTTATGAAAGTAATTTATTGTTCGTAAAATATTGTTTTTATCAATATTTCCCAACAATTCATTATTGCTACTATACTCATTTTCATTATTATAAAAGGCATTTCTGATACCTTTCATATCATACATAAGTTCTTTACAGTTACTATCATTTAAACAAAAAAAGTCCATTATATTAAATTTTTAGTTCCGTATATTAAAGTGTAAATTGCGTGATAAATATACTTTTGCCGGCTATTAAGATTGATTTTAAATAACAAAAGTAAGTAAATTATACATTTATGAAAAGATTTATATTAGTTTTTTTAGTAATACAAACAACATTTAGCCTTTTGGCACAAAACACAGGCGCATTAAAAGGAACTGTAATTGATGCAGAAACAGGCGAAAAACTGCCCGGTGTAAATGTATTTTTGGAAGATAATACCTCTAAAGGCACCTATACCAATGACAAAGGCGAGTTCAGCATATCCGGAATACGAGTCGGCAAACACAATGTAATCGCCTCATTTATAGGATATGATAAATTTTCAAAATCGCTAAACCTTGAAAAAGGTAAAACCGAAAATCTAAGAATAGTTTTGCAACCAACAAGCGAAGCATTAGAAGAAATTATAATAACCGAAAAATCAAAAGCAAGACAACTGCGCGAAAAAGCAATGCCAATATCGGTAATATCAATGAGTCAGTTGCAAGGAACGGTAAACGGCGTGCAAGACGTGCTTAACAAAACCGTAGGTGTAACCATTCGAAGTACAGGCGGTGTAGGTAGTTCTTCAAGACTGTCAGTAAGAGGATTAGAGGGAAAGCGCGTTGGCTTTTTTATTGATGAAGCTCCCATGAACGACAACTCCGACTTTATAGATGTAAATGATATTCCTACCGATATGATTGACCGCATTGAGATTTACAAGGGCGTTGTACCTGCCAAATTTGGAGGTTCGTCGATGGGCGGAGCGGTAAATATTGTCGTAAAAGAATATCCCGCAAGATATGCAGACGCAAGCTACACCTACGAGTCGTTTAACACGCACAAAGCACAATTGGTAATGAAGCGTCATATTGCCGAAAAGGGATTAATGTTTGGCGGTGGCGGTTTTTACACATATTCCGACAACGATTACGAAATGGAATCGCCCCATATTCCGGGCTTAAAAATAAAAAGAGACCATGATAATTTCAAAAAAGTAGTTGGGGCAGTAACCCTAAAAGCTACAAAATGGTGGTTTGATGAGGTTGAGATAGAGTTGCCTGTAATTTATACACGCAAAGAAATTCAAGGTGTTGAAACCGATATTCGCCAAGCCTACACCGAGTCTATGGCTTATGTGTTTGCCACAAAGTTGGAAAAAAATGACTTTCTTGTTGAAGGTCTTGATTTTGACATGAGCAACTCTGTTGCCTACACTCAATACAGCCTTGTTGATACAGCTAAAAACTGGTATGATTGGTACGGAGAAGCATATCCTGCTGATTCAAAGTACGGAGGCGAATTGGGCAACCGATATGCCTCAAATTCCGACAACCGTAAGTTTCTTTTTGCCAATAAATTGAATTTAGAATATATTTTAAATGAAAAACACTCAATTAATTTCAACTCCTATTTCACATTAGCAAACGGAATGCCCAAAGACGAAATTAGAGAAAAAAGTGTAGGTAAAAAGGCTGTTTTCGATTCAAAAATGCGTAGTTGGGTAGTTGGACTGACATACGATTTCCGCACCAAAAACGATAAATTTTTAAACTCGTTTACAACGCGCTACTATCTATACACAATGGATACTAAAAGCACCGACCCTTTCACTACTTTTGATGCTGAAAAGGTTGATGTAAACAAAAGCGACTTTGGAATTAGCAATGCTATGAGATACAGGTTTTTGCCTAATATAATGGCTAAGTTATCAGTAGGTTATGACGTGCGCATTCCCGCCGAAAACGAGTTGCTTGGCGACGGAAACGTAATACAGCCCTCCGAAAATCTTATTCCGGAGCGAAACACAAGTGTAAACTTTGGTTTTCTTTACGACCTTACCGGAAAACACCCCACCAATCTACAAGTAGAGTTAAGCACATTCTACATGCAGTTGGAGAATATGATACGATTTACAAAAAGTATTTGGGGCGGTGCAAAGTATGAAAACTTTGGTAAAATGCGCACGCTTGGAGTTGAGTTTGAGGTAAAGGCTGATATATTACCGTCGATATATATTTTTAGTAATGTTACTTATCAAGATTTGCGTGATATACGTGAATATGAAATAAATAGTACAGTACAAAATCCAACAAAAGACAAACGTATGCCAAATATTCCATACTTTATGGTCAATTCGGGTATTGAATTTCATAAAGAAAATCTATTTGGAGGAACAGGACAAAATACACGTATATTTACCGATATGTCGTTTATCGAGGAGTATTTTTATGATTTTGAGATGACAAAAGGACAAAAAAGGCGCATTCCTCGTTGCTTAAAAGTTGATTTAGGTTTTGAGCATAGTTTTATGAATCAGCGACTATTTTTGTCAGGCAAGATATACAACCTAACTGATGAAAAAGTAATATCGGAATTTAACCGCCCGTTGCCGGGACGACATTTTGGCGTAAAACTGCGATATGTTTTTAAATAATTGTTAATTTGAAAATGAGTTAGTTAGGCAATGTGGTAATTGGTTAATGTGATAATTATTGCAAAGGGAAATGTAGGGGCGAAATATTTTTCGCCAAAAAATAAAAACAAATATTAATTAAAATAAACAAGCAAATGAAAAGAATAAGTTTTAAAATGATGCTATTGCTAATGGGAGTATTAGCAATAAGCCTAACAAGTTGCGAAAAAGACGACGATGATACCTTAAACGGTAATCCTGCAAGATTTGTGATAGCCACAACAGTGAAAAACCCTGATGGAATGAGTGGTGCATCTTATATGCAGTTAATCAATAAGTTAGAGGGAAAAGTAGATAATGAAAATGCAATGCAAATTCCTTTTGGAATGGGCTTTGGAATACATGGAAACGACATTTATCTATTCCCAACCTATGGTAAAGACGGAAACCCGAATTTGCAGAAATATACCTACACAGGTACAGACAATTTGGGTGCAGTTACAGAATTTAATTTACCTCCATTTTCAGGAGTATCAAATTTAAAGTTTGTAAATGAAGAGAAGGCTTATGCCCCTGCTTTTGCTATTTCTAAGGTGTTGATTATTAACCCTAAAACAATGAAAAAAATAGGTGAGATAGATTTGAAAAAATATGCACACAAAGACAATAGTCCAGACCCTTCAAACGGAATTATACGCGACGGTTATTATTACTTATGTTTAGACCAAGCAGGTAGCGATTATATGCCATATCCAGACCATCGTCAAGTTGATGTATTGGTTATTGACATCAAAACCGACAAAGTTGTAAAAATGATTTCTGAAACAAAATCAACAATGTCGTTCCCAACTCGCCCAATGGACGCAACAAGCGGAATGATTTTTACCGATGAGCAAAATGATATTTATATTACTTGTGTTGGTAATTTTGGTTACAACCCTACATATAAAAATAACGGATTTGTATGTATTCCTGCCGGAAAGCAAGAATTTGATGATTCAAAAACTTGGGATATTTCTGACACTCCTATTGAAGGAACTAATTATAAACCTGCATCAATAATGAATTGTAAGTATATTGGCAACGGAAAAATAGTTGCTTTTGTAACTATTTTAGAATTATTTGACCCTAAAAATCCATATTCTTCTCGCAACAGTATTGCTGTGCTTATTGATATGAAAGCCAAAACCATAAAGCACATCAAAGACATTCCAGCAACCGACGGACATAGTGTTTGCATAAAAAAATATAAAGACGATATGTTAGTTTTAGGAGCTTATGGCAAAAAGAAAGCAGGTTTCTTTACCTATAATCCAACAAACAATGAGGTTAAATTTGTTCTTGAAACAGTTGGTAATCCTATTGATTTTTATTATTTTAGATAAAAATATTGCATAATTGCACCTAAATTGAGTTTTTAATGAAAAAAAACAATTTGGGTGCAAATAATTGTATAAATTTCAGTTTTTTTTCTATTTTTGCGCGCTAAATGAGTTTATTTTTACATTAACTAATTAAAAATTATTATGAGAAAGATTATTTTTTTTAGCGTTTGCTTTGCCCTTATGGGAATTGCCGCAAAGTCGCAAAATGTACAATTACATTATGATTTAGGAAAAGACCGCAAAATTTTTACAAGTACAATTGAAATGTTCAAGCCCGATAAATGGGGAAGCACTTTCTTTTTCGTGGATATGGACTATGGCACCAAAGACCAAGGTGGTGGCAATATCCAATCGGTGTATGGTGAAATTGCTCGTAGTTTTAAAATTAAAGAAGGCTTAGCATTAGAACCTCGCGTTGAGTATAATGGCGGATTACTCGTGAAAAATTTTCCGGGAGGGTTAAAAGGTTTTGAAATACCTAATGCGTGGTTGGTTGGTGTTCAATACACGTTTAACAATGCCGATTTCTCGAAAATTTTAACTCTTCAAGCCAACTACAAATACATTAAAAATGTAGAAGATGCTACATTTCAAATTACAGCCGTTTGGGGTTTACATTTCTTAAATCGCAAACTGTCGATAACCGGATTTTTAGATTTCTGGAAAGAAAAACACGTAGTATTTGATGATAATAACCAAGCATCGACTAAAAATTATGTACTACTTACCGAGCCTCAAATTTGGTATAAAGTGCTTGACAAACTATCTGTGGGCGGCGAAATTGAAATAAGCAATAATTTTGCAGTTAATGATGGTTTTATGGTAAATCCTACAATTGCAGTTAAGTGGGATTTGTAGTAGAAAAAAAACTGAAAAACAAATAGTTGCAAATAAACAGCCCTCACAGGTTTTCAAAATCTGTGAGGGCTTGTTGTTTATGATAATTGTAACATCTCAAATTTCATTTGAGTTAAACTTATTTCGTATGCTATTTTTAAAGTCCTCCGAATATTTAACATCTATCAAAGAAACATTTATTCTTATTAGATAATCATTTTTATTTTGTTGTTCTATAATTACCATTGGTTCGTGTTTTGAGTTTATCCAAGGCAATTGATAAATGTAAGTTTTGATATTTTCGAGGTTTTCTACCGGTTTTTGTGTTGCCGGCAGGCTTATGGTAAAACTCAAATTTGAACTTAAACCCGATAATCCTACTTTTACTATATTGCTGTTAAACAATTTACTATAAACAACTTGCATAGTGTGCAACGGGTCTATTTCCACCACTATAAATCTACTCGAAAATTCTACTATTTTACCTTTCTTATTATCAATTTCAATTTCGTCATTTATTGCAAATAATTTATTCCAACGAATATATAAACCCGCAATGTAATCTTTTATTACAAACCACGAAATCCATGCAGTGATTACAAAAATTACAATAGACAGTGCAAATGCCATAACCTTATTAGAAGCCGCAAAATATTTAATGGCTTCCAAAATGAAAATTATCCATGCAAAAAATTCAACAAAATATAAAACTCTGTTTAGCTTCTGGCGATTGCCAACGCTATTTACTAATTTATTATTTAGCAAATGTAAACCACGAAAAGCAAAATAAATGAATATTATTAATGCAAAAAATAATTGTATCGGGGTTGTGCTTACGTATTCTTGATAATTCATCATTATTTATAATAAATGGTTATTTTTTTGTAAAATCTTAAATTTGGAATTGCGAATTGCGAATTACGAATTACGAATTACGCAATGTATAATGTTTAGTTACTATTGTAAGGTGAAATTACTTTTTATTCCGAACCGCAAATTTATAAAATTTTATGTATTAACACTAACAATAGTTCGTTAAATTTTTCTATTTAGCAATTTTATACTATCTGTTTAGTATTTATTTTCAGGCTATTAGCCTTTTGCATTTTTGTAAATTAATATGATAGAATAGTGCGTTACTTTTTTATACTGAATTGATAATCAGATTTTATAGAGCAATAATAGATTTGTTTAACTTGTTTAGTATCAGTGTTGTAACTTTTCATTCTTCATTTTTCATTCTTCATTTATAGTAATTCATTTCATTTATCAATTGCCATACTTTGGGAGGCATAAAAAAACGAACATCTTTTTTTTCTTTTATGGCATTGCGTATAAAACTTGATGAAATTTCAATTAATGGAGCATTTACCATTATTATATTTTTATGTTCGTCAAATTGACTGCCGGCAATATTTGGGCGTGGATATACGTAAATCTTATGATAATCAATTATTTGGCGATAATTTTTCCATTTATGTAAATGAAGTAAATTGTCAGAACCCATGATTAATGAAAATTCTTTGTTTGGATATTTATCGTGTAAATATGCTAATGTATCCACTGTTCTAGTGGGTTGTGGCATTCCGAATTCAATATTTGATGCTCTAAAAAAATCGGCTCCCTCAATAGCCAAATCTACAAGCTCAATTCTTTGATAATCAGGTAATAAACTAGCCTTGTTTTTGAAAGGATTATGAGGACTTACCACAAACCAAATCTGATTTAAATCGCTATATTCTAAAATATAGTTTGCAATGGCAAGATGCCCGTTGTGAATGGGATTAAATGACCCAAAGTATAAAGCAATTTTCGATTTCATTTGTTTTTAATTGAGAATTGAATTGAGAATTACGAATTACGCAATTACGAATTACGCAATGTATAATGTTTAATTGCGAATTGGTAATTATAAATATTTTCGCCGAAATAATTCGTAATTGCTCATTCGTAATTCGTAATTGCTCATTCGTAATTCGTAATTGCTCATTCGTAATTCGTAATTCGTAATTGCATAAAGCTTCTTATTTGTTTCAAAGTTTCTTCTATGGCTTTTGTTAAATCATCATTCATAATTATTGTATCAAACTTAGTTGCAAAACTTAATTCATATTCAGCTCTATTAATGCGCTTTTCTATTTGTTGGGGCAATTCGGTAGCTCGTTTTTCCAATCTTTGGCGCAAAACTTCTATTGATGGAGGTTGAATAAATATTGACAAGGCTTGCTCGCCAAATTGTTTCTTTAAATTTACGCCACCCAATACATCAACATCAAATATTACATGATTACCATTATTCCAAATTCGGCTTATTTCGCTTTTTAAAGTTCCGTAATATACGTCCTTATACACCTCTTCCCATTCTACAAACTCTTCATTATCAATTTTTTGTCTAAAATCAGATGCACTTAAAAAATAATAATCTTTGCCATGTATTTCTCCTTCTCGTGGCTGACGACTACATGCCGATATTGAAAACTCTAAATTGTTAATTTCTTTTACAATTTCTTTTATAATAGTTGTTTTTCCTGAACCTGATGGAGCTGAAAAAATTAGTAATTTACCCTTAATCTCTTCCACTTTTTTATAATTTTAATATTATGTTATATTTTGTAACAGTTTGATAATTAGTATTTTATTAAACTATTGTAATGTTCTGTAACATTTTGATTATTAGCAATATAATTATTGATTGCTAACAGAACATTACTAACCCAAATTTTACCACAAATGTAAATGTTTTATATTGTATTACCAAAAATTAATTTTTGAATTGAGAGTTGAGAATTGAGAATTGAGAATTTTGCTTACGCACGACCAGTCCGCAAGGACGGCACAATAATAGACCACAATGCAGTGCAAGCGAAATTGTGGGATAAATTAATGAAGAATGAAAAATGAAAAATGAAGAATGATGCTTACGCACGACCAGTCCGCAAGGACGGCATAATAATAGATCACAATGCAGCAACGCGGAATTGTGGGAAAACGAAATTGTGGAATAAACGAAATTGTGGGAAAACGAAATTGTGGAATAAACGAAATTGTGGGAAAACGAAATTGTGGGAAAACGAAATTGTGGAATAAACGAAATTGTGGAATAAACGAAATTGTGGAATAAACGAAATTGCGGATAAACGAAATTGTGGAATAAACGAAATTGCGAATAAACGAAATTGCGGGATAAATGTACGGCACAATAATAGCCTGCAATTAAAAAAAAACAAAAAAAAATAATTTTTTTCGTCATTCATAATCCGTCATTCGTCAATTATGATTATTATTTCCCCAAATAATTTCATAATTTTATCAAATTAGTGTAATTACACCATATTTTTAATATAGGTAAAATACATGAATAGGATAAGGGGAAATTGTTGTTATTTTGTAGTCGAAAAATTATTTAACAGGAGGTTATCGAAAATCCATAAGAGAGTAGATAAATTTAATCTTTATAACGTGATGAAAAATAAAATTTTATTGATGATTATTGCTGTGGGAGTATTATTTTCTACAGCATGTGTGAAGAACGAAGTGCCCGAAGAGGTACAAAAACTAAGAGAGGAGCAACTGAACTTGGCGAAAGCCATGACAGAGCTTAAAAATCAGGAAGCCATTAAGATGAAGTTTACGGCACAATTAGAGGAGTATAAGGCAAAAGTGAAAGAAATGGAACTTGCTGTAACCGCTGCCCAAGTGAAGCAAAAAATTGCGCAAGCTCAAGAACTTGAAACCAAAGCCCTTAACGAGATTGAGAAAGCTAAGGTTGGTCTTGTAAACGACCTTGAAAGCAAGCGTTTAACTGCAATTGATACAAAAAATCAGAAACTTGCTCTTGCTTATACTAAGTATAACAACGCTTACTCTGATTATGTTACTGAATCTGAAAAGTATGCAACGTACACACAAGATGTAGTAAAAGCCGAATTCGACCTTAAACAAGCCGAAATAGTGCTACAAGGTATCAAAGACGGATTGGTAAGCAAAAAAGAAGCTGCTAAATACGACATTGAAACTGCCGAGCAAACGCTTTTGAAGAAGAAAGAAGACCTTGCATTAAAAGAGGCTCTACTTAAAACCTACAAAGAAAGCCAAGAGTACAAAGATGCTGCTGCTGCACTCGAAAAAATTAACAAAGAAATAGCACAGCTTAAAGCTGAACAAAAAGTGGCTAATGCTAAACAAATTGAGGCTAAAAAAAATTGGGATATTGATAAGGCAAAACTTAACGAAGCCAACCATATCATAAATGCAATGGATGCTGATGGTGTGAATACTATGAATCGTTATGATGATGAGCTTTGGAAAGGTTATGCAGTAGTAATAAAAGGCTACGAAGAGACAGTAACCAAAGAGGAAGCCAAAAAAGCAGAAGCTGAGACAAATGTTGATGAGTATCAGAAAAAAGTTGATGAGTATCAGGTAGAAATGGATAAACTTGTTAAAGCTAAGAAAGATTATGATTCTCAAATAGAAGCAAAACAACCAGAGTTAAGAAGATTAAAAGAAAAACTTGACGACGCTCTTGAAGCTGCGGATGCCAACAAATTGCTTTCTGCATTTGTTGGTTCGGTACAGGAGAAATATGGTTATGGTAAGTATTATCCTTTACCCGCAATAGGTAGCAGTTCTTTAGGATACACTATTGGAACAGGTGATGCTGACACAACTACTTTATCCGGTCTTATTCACGTGCCTGTATATGGCGATAATACTAAAATGGAATATTACGTTGATGTACAGACAGGTGCCGATGCTGGTAAGAAAGTAGGACAAGTATCAGCAAAAATAGGAGCATTCGTTAAGGGTAATAAAATATTAGCAGATTTGAATGAGGCATATAAACCTTATGGCAAAGTTCTTAATGCAATTAAAGATTTGAAAGATAAAAGAGCGAAGTTGGAAAAGGACTACAATTTCTATGCTCGTGAACTATCTTATGGAAGTGATGACCTATATAAATACATAGATTTTTCCGGTAGTACTCAAAATGTGAATGCCAAGAAATCTGTTAAAGTGAAATTAGAAAAGACCAAAGAGGCAATTGAAAAAGCAGAAAAGGCAATTAAAGAAGCTAAGGAAAAAATTGCTAAATATACAGCTAAGAAAGAAGCTATACAAGCTGATTATGACAAAGCTATTGCCGCTCTTGATGAGTTGAAAGAAGCAGAACACAAAACACATGCTGCTTATCTTCTTGCAAAGGCTAATCACAGCAAAGTAAGTGCACACATAACAGCTAAAGAGCAAGTTAAAAATGTATTAAAAGTTGATGGTGGTTCAGCCATAGCTGCATTAGCTCAACAAGCCGAGCAAGATGTTATTAATGCTAAGCAAGCTGTAGAACAACAAAATGAGGTGGTTGAACAGAAGAAAGCAGCTTATAACGAATTAGATTATGACAATGCTCTTGTAACTCAAGAAAATAATGTTGCACAATTGAAAGACGCATTAGAGAAAGCTAAGGTTAAATTGGCAAACCAAGAGCAAAAAGTAAAAGACATGAAAGCACGAGTTGATGAGCATCTAAAAGCAATTAATGCAATATTAGGCAAAAAAGCTTAATGTGTATTTTTAAAATAGCTTATTAGAATTTAAGATATGTATGGCGGAGAAGAGCTTACATTACAAAATTCTCTTCTCTGCCTACATACAATTTTATAAAAACATAAAAGAAATTATATATGAAAAACATATTATTATTAACCTTTGCGTTTCTTATGCTCTACAGTTTTAGTATTGCACAAGATACGGGAGGAGACCCAACAGGCTCAGGTTCAACAAAATTTACGGTATCTGTAATGTTTGGTAAGGATAATTTCTTAGATGGTTTGTCGGTTCCGGGGTCGGTAACAAATTGGAGTACCTACGGAAGCAGTTTTAATGTGGCAAATCGTCTTAAAGATTTGGTAAATACCGAAGCTTCGGCAATCAATATGGTAGCAATAAAGGCGAGAGCTTTTGTAACCGAAGAAATTGCTATAAGTTTATCGGGCGGAGCGCGCATAGTGAGTAATCCATCGCAAGAGTTTATTCAAGGTTATCACCCTGCATTGTCGGTTGGGGGTAATGCAACTATTATACCCGACAAGGTGGCTGTACCTGAAACTACTGATTTTGTGTTTAATGCAAGTGTTGGCAGCGAATATCATTTTCGCAGAGGTAATTTTTCTCCTTTTGTAGGCATTGGCATACCTTTTTACTATGCACGTAAATCGGCATACGACCCTACTTATAAAGTAGAGAAAGTTGGAACAGATGTAAATATAAAAATCACCGATGTTGGAGTACGTATATCAGAAATGTTTGGTTTCGGAGCCAATATTACTGCCGGTGTAGATTATTATCTAAAAGATAATTTATATTTCGGATTTGAAATTAAACCATTCTCATTTGTATATGCTTATGGTTCAGAATATCCGGCACCGGGTTTGCCCGCTGCTAAATCAGATGCTTTTGCTTATGGTGTATTTTCACAACCATTCTTTAAACTTGGATTCGTATTCTAACCATATCAGAATATCATACGCTTAAAAACTCGGTTGTATTATTGTTGTAATATTAACCGAGTTTTTTCGTGTATAATCGTTTGTTTATTTGTAAGCCCATAATTCTGTTTTCCCACAATTTCGCTTGCGCTTCATTGTGGGCTGTTGTTGTGCCGTCCTTTATCCCACAATTCCGTTTTCACTGCATTGTGGTCTATTGTTGTGCCGTCCTTGCGGACTTGGTCGTGCGTAAGCCTAATTGTTCATTGCTAATTGTGCATTGTTCATTGATTTGTCCCACAATTCCGCGTTGCTGCATTGTGGTCTATTATTGTGCCGTCCTGGCGGACTTGGTCGTGCGTAAGCCTAATTGTTCATTGCTAATTGTGCATTGTTCATTGATTTATCCCACAATTCCGCGTTGCTGCATTGTGGTCTATTATTGTGCCGTCCTGGCGGACTGGGTCGTGCGTAAGCCTAATTGTTCATTGCTAATTGTTTATTGTTCATTGATTTGTCCCACAATTTCGCTTGCGCTGCATTGTGGGCTATTTTTGTGCCGTCCTTGCGGACTGGGTCGTGCGTAAGCCTAATTGTTCATTGTTTTGCGTAAGCATAATTCTCAATTCTCAATTTTCAATTTTCAATTTAGACAGGATTAGTAAACTTTTGGTTTAAAATCTTTTGCATTGGCTATATCAACTACGCCTTCGCCACTGCTTTTTATTAAAAATAGACCTTTTTTTATGGCTTCTTGATCTGCATCTCTATCGAAACTTATTCCAGCCATAGCACCATATACTTTTTTGTCGGCATATTCCGGCATATAGGTTTTTACTTTGCCTAATTTTTTTATAAAATATTCTACATCTTTTTTTCTCAATTTGGTTTTTACCTCCACTATAACCACTTCGCTACCATTTGCCAAAATAGCATCATATTCTGCTTTTTTTATACCGTTTTTTTCTATGGTTGTGTTTTCGTGTGTTCGCGATACATCAATGCCTCTTGCTCTAAACATTCTTAAACAGGCAGGTCGTACAATTTCTTCCACAAGTGTACCCCATTTCGATGTAAAATCTCCGTGTACTTGGTTTATTTTTTTGTCGGTTTCTTTGAACTTCTTATCAGTTTCTTTGAACTGTCGGTCGGTTTCTTTGAACTGTCTATCTGTTTCTTGAAACTTTTTGTCTGTTTCTTTGAACTGTCTGTCAGTTTCTTTGAACTGTCTGTCGGTTTCTTGAAATTTTTTGTCAGTTTCTTTGAACATTTCCCTTATTTCTTTCCACTCCTTTTCACCTTCTTGAAATTTTATAGTCAATTCATTTAGAATTGCCATCATACTTTCTATGCTTATCTCTTTTTTTTCCATTACTATTATTTTTTATATTATTGCCCGCAAAGATACAAATTATTATTGTAATTGCAAAGTTTTGAACATATTTTTTTAGGGCAAACGTACTCTTTTGACAAAATTATGTTGATAAATTTTATAGTTCTAAAACATAGATAGTTACAATTATATGAAGATAGCTTCCGTAGGTTTCTAAAAGCTTTGGGGCTGTTCAAAATGTAATTCAGATTCTGCTATTTTTCAAATTCAAAGAATGTAAATGAGAACTTTGCTTTGTATGTGATTAATTAGTTTTGTAATGTTTTGATTATGAGGTTTTTATGTGTTTGTCGGTTTTTTATGGTCATGCAGTAAGGTTTTGTAATGTCTTGATTACAAGTGTTATAATTGTTAATTATTTATTGCTCACTGCTAATTGAACTAAATTTCGAGTTGTGCAACTAAAAAATAAGCTATATCTTTGCCGCAAATTCATAACCAATTTAAGTGTAAAAAACATGAGAAAAATAATTTTGAGTATTTGTATGTTGTTTGCCGTTAGCAGTTTTGCGCAAACAAAGAAATTAACTGTCAAAGAT
>PDWI01006376.1_pt1 | contig 14823 bp, 11 predicted proteins | sample 1430891 | NCBI WGS metagenome assembly PDWI01 (sample SAMN01162508, study PRJNA174530) | Oral metagenome, whole genome shotgun sequencing project. | biome: Marine environment; feature: Marine mammal; material: Swab sample of the gingival sulcus; isolation source: swab sample of gingival sulcus... | reverse complement strand
TGCGACTACCTCAAAGCTAAGGAAATGCAACTCAAACGCGACACAAACTATAAGAAGTCGCCTGCCGACGATGGGCTAAATATGCAGACAGGTGTCCTTGGCAAGAAAGGACGCGTACACTTTACCACAGGTCGCCCACTGAATGAAATTCTTGAAGAGCAAGACCTTTCATTACTGAAAGGAGCTGAAGTTATCGAAAGAGTTGCCGAGCTGATTGATGAAGAAATCTATCGCTCTTACAAGCTCTACCCTTATAATTATGTGGCACTAGAGCTAATGACTGCTGAAGATAGCAAGAAGCAATACCAAGCTCACTACACAGAAGAAGATTATAAGAGCTTCATCTCTTATGTAAACGCCAAGGTTGATGCTATTGAGCTACCTGAAGGTGTGGAGAAAGATAAGCCATTCCTCTTTAATTGCATCGTAGAGATGTACGCTAATCCAGCTAAAAATCAGCTTCGCGTGCTGAATCAATAAAGATTAGCTTCATATATAATAATGTCGGCGTAGCATCTGCTACGCCGACATTATTTTTATTGCTATAGAAAAGCTTTAGCCTTTTCTGACGAACTCTGACTTGAGAGCCATTGCACCAAAGCCATCAATCTTACAATCAATATCGTGGTCGCCCTCAACCAAACGAATGTTTTTCACTTTCGTTCCTGCCTTAATTGGCTTTGGAGCTCCCTTAACAGGCAAATCTTTAACGACAATTACAGTATCTCCGTTCTGCAATTCATTGCCATTAACATCAAAAACCTTGCCTGCATTTGCCTCTTCTTCTACGCGTTCGCCCTCATTCCATTCGTGGAAGCACTGTGAGCAAACAGTCAATTCACCATCTTCGTAGGTGTACTCCGAACTACACTTCGGACAAGTTACATTTTCTGCCATAATCTATTCTTATTTATTATTCGCTACAAAAATACAATTTTTTCTCTAGCCTCAAGCAATGATTTAATAGCCCTATGGGACAAAAGCTCATTACACTCCGCTGTGTAATTGTTTTCACCTCGGAATGTAATATATTTCACAGCCGTGTGTAATCTAAATAATTGCTTATAAGTTTTTCTAAAACCAGCAATAGGCTAAAAAACTTAATCAAGAGCTTCTGCTGAAGGAGGTGGAACAGCCGTTCCCCAAGACTTGTTAGGCTTATCGCCCATCTCAAAAACTAAGTCTCCGCCGTCAATAATCTCGCTATGCTTGAGCCAAGCACGATTAAGCTCCTTACCATTAAGCGTTGCACTCTGTATGTAAACATTCTTAGGGCTTAGCTCATTAGCCGTAATCGTAAAGGTACGACCGCCAGCGAGATGAAGCTTAACCTCTGGGAAGAAAGGCGAACCGATATTATACACAGGCAAAGCAGGCGTTACAGGATAGAATCCCATCATCGAGAAGACAACGAAAGCACTCAGACCGCCTCCGTCTTCGTCCCCAGGGACACCCATCAAGTCATTTCTAAACCACATAGGGATTAGCTTTTTAATCGCTCTCTGCGTACGCCAAGGAGCTTTCGCATAGTTATATAGATAAGGAATATGCATTGAAGGCTCATTACCAAAAGAGAGCTGTCCGACGTTACCTGTTTGGTCAGGTAGCTGACTATAGAACTGCCACTTGCTCTTGCTCAGAGGTGTGCGTAGGCTCTCATCTAAGTATTTGATAAATTGCTCGTTACCACCCATTAGCTTAATCAAATCTTTTGGATTGTGCTTCACGTCCCAACGGTAGGTATAAGCATTATTTTCATCGTAATAATCACGCACACCTAGACCGCCAGAAAGCTCATAATCAAAAGGTTCAACGAACTTCCCCTGCTTATCTTTTGGGTGAAAGAAACCTGTCTTTTCATTGAACAACTTACGATAATTGTAAGACTTTTCTAAGAACTCACGTGCCTCTTCGCTCTTACCTAGGCGACTTGCCATCTGACTAAGGGCAAAGTAATCGTAACAAACGGCAAGCGTAACGGCTACAGACTGACGCTTTTCCCAGAGCGTTACGCGAGGGTCAGTCTCTTTCTCTCCGATACGCAAGGCTGGGAAATAGCCTTCCTTGTCCAGAAATTCGGACAAAGCCCCCTTAGGCATCTTCGTCCAAGGCAAGAAACTTCGCTCCTCCATCGTCTTCTTGGCAAACTCATAAGCCTTAGCTAAGTCAATATGCGTTAGTCCTTTATTGTAAGCATCAGCGAAAGAAGCAATGCTATGATTGCCATTCATTCGGTGCGTGTCGCCTGTTACTTCGGGGAAGGTCGGCAACCACTGCTCAGGACTTTGCTCTGCCATTCTGATATAAGAACTAAGCATAGCTTGCTCCTTTTCTGGCTCAAGCAAGGCTCTCAGCGGGTGTACTGCCAAATAAGTGTCCCAAATCCAATCATCTGTATAGAAAGGTGTTCCATTATCTTCGTGAATAAGTCCATCACTTGCACTATAATAACGACCTTCTTCAGAGATATTTATCATACGTTCATAGGTGCGGTACAGAGCTGTGTAGAAAACAGCACGTTCATCACTCGAACCGCCTTCGATCTCTACCTTGCTAAAAGCTTTCTCCCACTCGTTACGACCTGCCTTAGCAATCAGCTCAAGGTCATAGGTTTGCACCTCTCGTAGGACGTTAGCTTTCGCCTGCTCGGTGCTGATGTAAGAGATACCATAGCGTAGATTTAGCCCCTCAGCCCTGTGTCCGAAGCGAAAGACTAGGTTCTCGCCCTCGATACTGTCCTTAGCATTGTAGCTAACCTTATAGCTTTTGCTATCAATCGTTCCAAGCTTTGAAGCCTCTTTGTCAAACTCCATATAGAGATAAACCTTCGTGCTGTCGCCAACAATCTGATAACCTTGTACGCTTTTGTTCGTTGCTTTCAGTAGACCTCTCTCTGTACAGAGGCTAAGAGCGTGCAAACCTTCTCGCTCAAACTGAATATCATAAATAGCAGATTGAGCCGCTGGAGCATAACGTACGGCAATAGCTTCCTCTGGAAGATAAACAGAATAGAGATAAGGCTTAATCAACTCTTGGTCATAAATATACGATTGGATAGGCTTTAGCTCTGCCTTAATATCGCCGACAGGACTGAGGCGGAAGGCTGTCTGCCCTCTATGGCTCGTCTGAATCAGAGGCAAGCCTTCAATCACTTCCGCAGTGAAATCCTCACGTGCTGGATAAACACGCATCATCGAATTAGGCAGATGAACGGTCGGATAAGTTGGCACGAGCAGATGACTGATGTTACCGACATAGGGATTAACGCAATCAATAGCCTCTAAGTCCGTAGAGTTGTCTAAGAGGTTATCATCTTTGCCACAAGAAGAGAGACTTAGCGAGAGCAAAATTAGCCCCAAAAAGAGTTGTTTAACTTTCATACTGTTTCATTATATCATTATACAGTACAAAGTTAGCTAAAGTTATGGAAATAATAGTACCCCCGAGCAGAATCGAACTGCTATCTAAAGTTTAGGAAACTCTTGTTCTATCCGTTGAACTACGAGGGCAAGTTTGTCCTTATTAAGCTGCGAAAAGCCTCGTCAAACTCCCTGCAAAGTTAATGATAAATTTACAAATCATCAAGTATAAAGCGATTAAGCTTATCTTTGTAAAACTAAGCACGAAACGTAATGCAGAAAGAATACAAACTATATATTTGGGAGGCGGACAAAGCTCAATCAGTAATAGCAGAGGTAGAAGCCCTTTTTACTGAGCGAAATATCGCCTTCACGCCTTGGGAAAAGGACGCTCACATAGGCTGTCAAAGCACTAAGCTCTGCCTAAACGATGAAGCAGGAAAGCGGCGTATTCTTTCTGCCCTCTTGCCACTTATCCACAAGCACGACTGTATGCTCTACCTACAGGAGCAAGAAAATCGCCGTACTACGCCCATAGCTTTCTTCGCCTGCGACCTAGACGGCACACTGATACAAGAAGAATTGCTCGTCTGCTTAGCCGAAATAAAAGGTATCCAAGAGACAATGCAAGCCCAAACACAGCAAGCCATTCTAGGAGCAAAAGCCTTCTCTGAGAGCTTTGCCCAGCGGACTGCCTTGCTAAAAGGCATCAGTTTGAGCAATATGCAAGAGGCTGTAAGTCAAACACATTACGCAAGAGGAGCGAAAGCATTACTCCAGCATATCAAGAACGAAGGCATTAAGACGGCATTACTCAGTAGCAATTATCAATCTATGGTTCAGTTCTTTGCCGAAGATTTAGCCTTCGACTATTATCTTGGTTCGGAAGCTTATTTTGACGATGCTTGCAAGCTTAGTGGAGAGCTAAAACGTATTATTGACACGGAAGACAAAGCGAAGGCACTAAGCTCTTGGCTAAAAGCCGAAGGCATTAGCCCTAAAAATTGCTTAGCCATTGGGGACGGGACGAACGACCTTGAGATGCTCAGTCCCGTAGGTCATTCTGTTCTTTGCTCAGCCTCGGCTCAAAAAGGCGAAAAAAATCAAGCGGAAAACTTTTCTTTTTCGTGGCTCTCGCTCCTCTCCAAACAAACGGTTTAAACCACTCATACACAAAGGAATAGTGAGCACATTGAAATGATATAAAAAACTTAGCGGAAAACTCTCAAAAGTTTAGCGCTAAAGTCAAAAAAGTTTAAGGGAAAAGTCGTTTGACTTTTCCCTTAAACTTTTCAAAAGCAATAGAGAAGTTATCTATAGAACTCTAAAAAAATGTCTACAGTCTATCAATTTCTTCGTCTATATTACTAGTTGCCTTTACTTTAGAGCTTGCACCTCCAAAGCGATAACTGACATTTAGTTTGAGCAAACGAGACTCTCCATAGCCATAAGTATTATTCTTAAAATTTGTACGATTATCAACGGAATCCCAATTATTCATCCAAAAGACGTCCGTTAAGCTTAGATTAAGTCCTAAGCGTTTATCTAAGAATGAACGATTTAGACTTAAATCAATCCTGCTATTAGGTGAGACAATTTCTGTTGCACCTCCTTGGCGACGTGAGTGATAGCTTGCATTTATTTCTCCTTTAATGCCGAGAAATAGGGGAAAAGCTGTCTGCAATGAACAATTATATGCCCAACGGTTTCGCGTGTAAAAATGCTCTTGATCAAAAGCCATCTGATTATGTAAGTAGAAAATACTTGTAGAGAAATTAGCCGTCCAATAACGCGCTAGGCGCAGTTGCTGAGCATAGTTGACTTCAAAATGTTTCTGAGTACCTAAATTCATTGGTTTCATTACGATTTCTTTAGTTCCTAATGTGTCTGTAACACCAACGAAGTAATTATTCTTTTGTGTATAGGCAAGGCTTAGGTTTGCTTGTTTGAATTGATAAGCAAGCTCTACACGATGACTAATCTGAGGTTTTAGAAAAGGATTACCTTGCCACGAGGCTAAGCCATCAAGAGATTGGCTAATTGGATTTAAGTCTGAATAGACTGGTCTATCAATACGCTTAGCATAGCTTAAATTAATAGACATATCTTTACTTATTTGATAGCCGCACCTTATATTTGGAAATAGCTCAAGGTAGTCTGAGTTATGCTTTTTCTTGAGAACTTTATGGAAGTCAATATCTTTCAACGGTATTAAATGAGCTTTTGAATAAGTTTGCTCAGCACGCAAACCAAGATTTACAGACCAGTGGCTATTATTCCAATTCCACAATAAATAGGCAGATAGAATATGTTCATCGTAGTTAAAAGTATTAGACTGTTGATAGTCTAAAGTTTCTTTTCCTGTAGTAGAGTCATAAAGTTCGTACTTATTCCGAGACTTAACCAAAGTATACTTCACACCTGTTGAAAACTCCCCTCGCCACAATGGGCAATCATAGTCAGAAGTCAAAGCAAAAAGTTTAATAGCCCGACTTCCTGCCGTCCTATAATTTCGAATAGAGTCAATTTGCTTATCTATAGAATAGTAAATATTGGGCTGTTTAATCCCGTTTTTCCCTTGGAATAAACCAAAGTCTAAAGCAAGGTCTAAAGATTTATGCTTGCCAAGCAAGCATCTGTAGGTAGTAGAACTATTATACCTATTGGCCTGTTGGTGATGATAATCACTCTCTGAATAAACAAAATATAAAGGTTGGGCTTTATTATTTAGGTCATAGACTGTGTTATTGGTTTGAATAATCCCAGGTCCAAAGACAAAATTGCCTGATATATGGCTATCTAAACTTTGCTTAGGAGTAAGCTGATAATCAGCCCCAAGCGTGAAACTTATTGTATTACGTTTATCGGTATCATCAGACTTAGATTTGATAAGCAATTCTCCTTGTTCACGTTCTCCTCCATAAAACAAATCACTATAACCAAAGGAATGACTATAATTACCATATAGATTAAGCTTTCTTTTCTTACGATTAAAGGCTAACTCGGCATTATGCTTAGGATTAAACCAATAGCTAACACCAAAATTGAGGTTTAAGTTATAGCCCTCTTTTTCTTCCTTTTTCAAAATGATATTGATGACTTTGCCTGAACCTTCGGCAACATAACGAGCTGAAGCATTACTAATCAGTTCAATCTTATCAATATTTGTAGCCGAAGTAGATTTTAGTAAACTATATACTTCACTTGGGGTTAGATGCGTTTGTTTACCATTGATGAGTATTATATTATTACCTTGCCCATTGATAAGTATAGCCTTCGAAGTCTGTTGAATAGAAACGCCTGAAAGCTGACGAATTAAGTCAAAAGCGTTACCTCCAACCACATTAATAGAAGAGGAAACATTAAAGGTCGTTTTACCTGCTTTGCGCTCAATTAAAGGAGTTTTTTTCTTCCCAATAACCGTTAGAGTAGATAACTCTGATGAAAGATTTTGAAGTATCAGTCTTTTGAAATTCTGTTCTTTGCTTGCATCAAAAAGAGACGTTTTATAAGTTTGATAGCCTAAACAAGAGAGCATTAAATATACTCTCCCTTTTGTTGTTTCTATTGCAAAATTACCTTGTTCATCGCTGATACATTGAGCAATCGGAGTTTGACTATTCTCTTTCATTAACCAAATAAGAACTGCATCAATAGGCTTGTTATCTTGGTCAATAACACGTCCTCTGATATGGCTCTGAGCAGAAACTTCTATTAAGCAAAGGAAACTTATTATAAAAGCTAAAATACTACGATTCACATTCCACATATTCCGTTTAATTATAGCTAGATAAATCAAGACAAAAATAACTTATTTCTCTAAAACTTGCTTAAATTCTTAGGTTTCTTTGAGCAACCTCTTAACTTTATTTAAGACGAAAAATATATAAGGGAGGGTATGCCATTAGAGACATACCCTCTCTTACAATTAAATTAGACTAAGAAGACTTAGCTTTGGCTTCCTTAGCCTTTTTGGCTTTTTTCTTGTCCTTCTTCTTCTTTTTATTCTTGCGCTTTTCGCCTAGACGCTTGTAATACTCAATGTTCTTATCAACACGCTTTTGCTTCTGCTCAGGCTTAGCCTTCCGTAGCTTAAGAGGCTTTTGCTTATTCAGAGGAAGCGCCAAGACAAGCCACTCCTCCTGCTGAGTAATGCCCTTCTTGAGCTGAAATTCTTTCGGACAATAATAAACCATCTCCGCCTGCTGTGCTGGATAAGCACCTGTCGTCCATTCTTTATCTTTGTTGCTATCAACATACAAACGCAGATAATAAGTCGCTGGTTTGAGGTCATTAAAGCGGACGAAACACTTCTGCTTACTCGCCCTTAGCTTAGCCTCTTTCTCAAGCTGAAGGCTATCAACCTTAGCTTTTTTCTTTGCCTTGCTCTTCTGCTCCTTCAGCAGTTTATCGAGCATTGGATCTGACTTTGCAACTTTTTTTGAAAGGCTATCAGCACCGTCCTTAGCAAGAGACAGCACAGCTTCCTTCTGAAGTAAAACTTTACCTTGAGCGTCAAGGAGTTCAACCATCACAAGACTATCAACACCGATAATTTTCATTTCCAAACCAGCCAAATCCTCTTCCTTAGCAATCTTCATACTGAAGTCCAAGCTATCGCAAGCCTTAGCATAAATAGAGTGAAAAGCTCCTGAGTCAAGACGTAGCTGATACTCCGTATCATATGCCTTGGTAAATTCAAGATTATACTTAAGCGTATTCAAACTATCTTGAACAAGGACAAATTCTTGTTCCGTAGCTATTGAATCTTGTCCCTGCTTATAGGTTAGCTTAAGGCTATCTTTTGGGAAGTTAGCGATTGGCTCTGTGCTGATGATATAGAGGCTATCTTGAGGCGTACCTTGATAGATACCAGTAGCAGACTTAACTTCAAGCAAAGGTTTTAGCTCTTTATCCTTATTTTTCTTGGACTTTTTTCTTCGTTTTACCTTTGGTTTATAGAAAGTTAGCGTATCTAAAACATTATGCTTAACGCCAAGGCTATCAGTCTTACCGTGATAAAGTGAGAAACATATTGAGTCCTGATTCATCAGCAAAGTGTCAGAGAGGAAACAAGTCAGCACCTTGCCCTCTATAGCAGGAGAAAGCTTAACACCAACTTTATTAATGGGCTGAATAAGCTTCAGGTTAGGAATGGTATCTAAATCTGAGATGAACTCCACTTGAAACTTAGCTGAGTCAATACGGTCGTAACGCTGAATGCCAAACTTTTCCATCTTCGGAACGAAGTAACGCAAAATAATATCATCTGGGCGATAATAAGTATGCGGATAAGTAACGAGAGAATCTCGATGAATGGTATCACGACGCACAATCGAATCAATGCGAATCGTATCTGTACGCATACTGTCTAAAAGTGTCGTCTTGTAATGCTCATTGATGAACGCAAGCCCTTCGCCCCCTGCCGTTAAGCGTAAGTTATTATCGTTATCTTGCACTGCAAAAACAGCATAAGTGCTGTCCTGCAAACCACGAATAGAGAAGTGTCCCATCTTATTCGTCTTACCTGCACTAGGGAAATCAACTTTGTAGACCGTACTATCATTAAGAGTATCAATAAGATAAGCACCAACCAAAAGAGAAGAGACTGGCTCTAAAGTACGTGCATCTAACACCTCTCCCCCCAAACGCATACTATCAATTTGGTCGCCAGTAGAGAAGCTGTAAGAAAAATCTTCAAGAGGATTACTTTCATTATTATCGACTACGGCATCATCAAAATAGATGCTGTAGGTTCTATTTTCCTTGAGTGTATCTTCGAGATGAATACGGATACTCTTGCCATCAATAGTAAAGCGCGCAGGCGTCTTCTGTGGCGGAGAGACAATAACCTTCTCCGACTGCTTGACCAGCTTGACAAACTCATCAAACTTTAGCTTTATCACCTTCGACTTTACATTCAGAGCCTTCGCATTAGGAGACGCTTCCAGCAACCTCGGCGGTGTCATATCAAAAGGTCCTCCCTCAGGATTACCGATATTAGCACAAGCCCACAGACTAAAGAGTATGCCAACAAAAAAAACTAATTGCTTAAAATATCGTTGTAGTTTATTCATCTAAATAATAAGAACTATTAACTTAATAGATTACAAGTCTCTGCCCTATTCTAATACGGCTTGAACGCAAATGATTCCAGCGCTTAAGCTTTGAGACAGACGTCCGATGACGACGAGCAATCGCCCCAAGCGTGTCCCCTCGTCTAACCTTATAGACACGTCTTCTTTTTGACTTTTTCTTAGGATACTTATAGCGCGTCTTAACCTTATTATACTCAATGAGAGAAAGCTCATCAAGCTTATCATAATTCTCTTCAAGCCTCATCACACTAGCAAAAGGCAAACGAATTTGATAAGTACGCCTGTGGGCAGGGACAATACCACGCTTAAACTGAGGGTTAAGCGTCTTAACTTCGTCAAGCGGCGTGCCTGAAAGCCTAGCAACCTGCGCAAGCGAAACTTTCTTATCTAAGTCAAAATAATCAATCGTCTTGATCATCTCCATAGGACGAGGCTCAATACCAAACTCTTGATGGTAGTACATCGCAAAGTAAACACCGACAAAGAGCGGAATATAATTCTGCGTTTCCCTTGGCAGATAAGGATAAATATCCCAAAACTGTCGGCTGTTGCCAGCACGTTTGATTGCTTTATTCACATTACCAGGACCGCAATTATAGGCAGCAATAGCTAAGAACCAGTCATCATACATATCATGTAGCGTGGTTAGATAGCGACAAGCTGCCTCGGTGCTAGCCTCAACCTCATAGCGTTCATCAACTAAGCTGTTTACTTCCAAGCCCTGTATCTTAGCCGTTGGAGCCATAAACTGCCACAAACCTTTCGCCCCAGCACGTGAACCCGCAGAAGGCTTTAAGGCACTCTCTACGATTGATAGATACTTGAGTTCATAAGGCATATTATTCTTGTCTAAGATAACTTCCATCTCAGGAAAGTAAACCTCTGCTAAGCTAAGCATTGAACGAATCAGACGTGAACGTTTACCCAAGTAAAGCTGTATGGCTTCTTTAATCTTAGCATTATAAGAGAAAGTCAGCACTGAGGGTATCTCGCTCAGCATACGCGCATAGACACTGTCAGGTTGTTGGATAGACATCGAGCCTTTCTTTTTCGCTCCAGCTCTATTATCATGCTTAGCATAGTCCTTATACCACGCTTTTAAGTGAGCTTCTACTTCTCTATCTAAAGTGTTTGAGACCATCAAGGCAGAGCCTTTTACACGTCTATCAGTTTTAGGTTTATCGTCCTGTGCAAAGAGACTTAGGCTACAGCCAAGCTGACAAAACAAGAGAAGTAATAATATCTTTTTCATAAATGAATGTATTAAAATTTAAGGCTACAGCCAAGCCCCATTTGTATTTGCTGAGGCTCTTGAGGGTTAGAAATAAGGCACGGACTTACACGTAAGCTAAGGTCTGGACTAATATCAAAAGTAGCTAGCTCCGCATCAACATAAGCATCAAGGACTGACAAGCCATAAACCAAAACCGTCGCGACAATACTCAGGTCACGATAACGACGGTAGAACTTATTACCTCGCTCAAGATTACGTGTCAAGTAGTCGTATTTCTTATAGTCTTCAGGCTTTGCCCCTCTAGGAGCAAAAGCTAACCAAGCAGTATTCTTTGAAGGGTCTTCGCTCTTGATATCTCTATAAGCCGTATGATATTCGTTATACATTCGCTGATTCCAAGAGATGCTATAGTAGCAAGTCATAAAAGCCCCCCAGACAATAGGTAACTTCCAATACTTGCGGTTATAAATCTGTCCCCCACCTGGGAGAATAGCCCAGAGCATTGCCTTCTTAGAATTAGGAGTCCACACCTCCTGAGCTAAAGCATCAATACGCTGAGCGTTCTCTGCCTCTAGCTCCGTAAAGAGGACTTTATCTTCAGGTTTTACACTTAGACTGTCGGTAGGAGCTGAAGGCTTTTCTTCTGACACAGTTACGACCTCCTGCCCCATTAAGGACAAGCTCAGTAAGCACAAGGCTAAAGCCGTAGCAAATAAACGCTGAATAAGTTTAATCATTAGGATTGCTGAATACGTTCAAGCAGTGCGATAATACGCTCAAGGTCTTCCTCATCGGTAAAAGGAATCTTAATTTGTCCCTTACCATTCTTAGAGTAACTAAGCTTAACCTTGGAAGCAAAAACATTAGCTAAATGCTTTTCCAAAATTTTAAACTCTTCTGGTTGGCGAACCTTAGGCTTCTTTGTTTGCTCTAAGCGTGGAGGATTCTTTTGTTCTTCCTTAATCGCACGAGCAAGATCCTCAACTTCACGAACACTCAGATGCTCATTAATCGTCAATTCGTACAGCTCAAGCAAACGCTCTGTATCCTCTAACTGAAGTAAAGCACGCGCGTGTCCCATCTCAAGCAAACGCTGACTCAGCCCCAACTGAACCGTAGCAGGCAAACGAAGCAAACGCATGTAGTTACTAATCGTCGTACGCTTCTTCCCTACTCGATCGGCAAGAGCTTCCTGCGTGAAGTTATTAACATCAATTAGTTCTCGGTAAGCAAGAGCAATTTCTATCGGATTAAGATCCTCACGCTGAATGTTTTCAACAAGTGCAAGCTCGAGAACTTCTTCGTCCTTTACCTCACGGATATAAGCAGGGAGTTTAGACAAACCTGCTTTCTTCGCTGCACGATAGCGACGCTCTCCCGAAATAATCTTATAACGTCCACTTGGTAAGCTCTGAATAGTAATTGGCTGAATAAGTCCTAAATTTTTAATCGAAGCAGCAAGCTCTGCCAAAGCGTCATCATCAAATTCCTGACGAGGTTGTTGCTTATTTGCATCAATTAGGCTTAGGGCAACCTCTTGAATAGAAGAACCTTCAACTTTAGCATTCCCCATTAAGCCTTCAAGAGCATTATCCCCTCCGAGCATCTTATCTAGACCTCGTCCTAAGCGGTTCTTTGTCTTTGCCATTAGTTCTTATGTTTTTTGAGTATTTCTCTTGCTAATTGTAAGTGATTGACTGCTCCACGACTATCCGCATCGTAGAGCAAAGCAGGAAGTCCATAGCTTGGAGCTTCGCCAAGCTTGATATTTCTTTGGATAACCGTCTCAAAGACTAAATCCTTAAAATGCTCTTTGACCTCTTCATAAATCTGATTATTCAAACGCGTACGCCCATCGTACATCGTCATCAAGAAGCCTTCAATCTCCAAGCTTGGATTGAGCCTTTCTTTAATAATCTTAATGGTATTGAGCAGTTTACTAATGCCTTCCAAGGCAAAGTATTCACATTGCACAGGCACGATAACAGCATCAGCAGCCACAAGTGAATTAACCGTAATCAAGCCCAAAGAAGGCGAGCAGTCAATGATGATGTAATCATATCTATCTTTGATGGGCTCAAGCACAGAGCGAAGCACTAATTCACGGCGTTCACGCTCCAAAAGCTCAAGGTCTGCCCCTGCCAAATCAATATGCGAAGGGATAATATCGAGCCCCTCAACCTGCGTTTTTTGTATGACTTCCTCTGCAGGAAAACCTTCACATAGGCACTCATAAATAGTATTACCTACAGCAGTAATATCAATGCCGATACCAGACGAAGCATTTGCCTGAGCATCTGTATCCACAAGTAAAACTTTCTTTTCCAAAGAAGCTAAGGAAGCTGCAAGATTAATCGCTGTCGTCGTCTTACCAACACCCCCTTTTTGATTAGCTAATGCTATGACACGTCCCATATCCTTGATTTTTTTTTCTATTTTACTCTTTAATCTTCTGCAAAGAAGATCTTATTTATAAAAGCTGAAATACCTGCTTCTTCATTACTAAGCGTTACGGCATTAGCACGAGCTTTAATCTCCTCTCGAGCATTACCCATAGCAACGCCTAGGTTTGCGAACTCAAGCATTTCCAAATCATTATAACTATCGCCAAAAGCCATTAAGCTATCTGCCGAAAGGTTTAATTCTTGCAATAGTCGTTCAATGCTTAGCGCCTTATTAATCCCCTTAGGTACTAACTCAAGGAAAGTAGGATCAGAGCGAAATGCTCCGATACAGTCGCCTAAAACATTTAGAACGTCTTGCTCAAGAGCTTCAATATCTTCTGCACTACCTACGACCAAGCACTTAGAAATATCTGAAGGTATTTCTTCTACAAAGTTATTTAGTTTCTGAGTTGGCATCTGCGTGATGTCTAACTCTTTTGCCAGATAAGGGTCATCAACGTTTTCAGTTAAGACACATTCTTTTGTATAAGTTAGAATTGTCAAGCCCTTAGCCTTAGAAAGCTGATACAACTGAGGCACGTATTTTGTAGGAAAAGCCTTCTGCCAAATTCGTTCTCCACTTTTAGAACTATAAGCCTCGCCCCCATTATAGGGCATTAAGAATCCATCATATTTCTTTAGTTCCAGCTCTTCTCCTAAATGCTTCATTGCAGCATAAGGGCGACCTGTCGCGATAATCAAACGCACGCCCTTCTCTTTCTGCACACGAATGAGAGCTTCTCTATCAAGAGGGTTCATCTTCCCCTGATGATTGACAAGCGTTCCATCTACATCTAGTGCTATTATTTTGTACTGTTCTGCTTTCATTATTTTTTCACTTATAGCACAGTAATAAAACTATGTTTGCTATATTTTATTATTTTTTTAGAGCGCCTACTTATGAATATAGGGGATACATTCTTCCAACTTCTCAATGCGCTCCGCAGGAATAGACTTAATCAAGTCTTCATAACTCTCCTTAACGCAATAATCCCCCGCAATACCTGCCATATAGATATGTTCAGAATCTAATAAGACTTGAGGCACTTCATACTTAAAAGCACTGTATTCTTCTTCATCTTGTCGCTCGCCCTTGCGAATGACAGAGAAACCTTTACCAAGCTCTGCCTGACGATGCACAGCCTCTAAAAGTTTAGGATAAAAAGACACTCCGACACTATACTGAACACAGTGCTGAGGCCAAGGACCTCCTTGCACGGCAAAGCTACAATGGTTATAAGGGTGAAAATCCATTGTCAAGACGATATTGTCATACTCTGCTTGATGAGTTGCCAACCAAAAAATCAGTTTATCCATAGCTTCCTCAGCCCCTTGGACAGCCAAAGAACCTGAGATAAAGTCTATCTGCGGGTCAATAATCAGCAATGTCTTCACGCTTTTCTTTTTTATTATAGAGCTAATGCTTAATTATTAACTCTTAATTTTTAATTAAATAAAGGCTCTCGCCACATACTCACAGAAGTATTGGAGCGAAAGCCTTTATTTTGAAGTTCAAACTTTCTCAATCAAGAATAAAAACTAAGACTTAAATAACTATTAACTCTTAATTTTTAATTCTTAACTCAAAGGACTACCCTTCGATAGCAGCAATACCTGGAAGAGTCTTACCTTCAATAGCTTCAAGCAATGCACCACCACCTGTAGATACGTAAGACATCTTGTCTGCA
>PDWI01006375.1_pt1 | contig 14827 bp, 11 predicted proteins | sample 1430891 | NCBI WGS metagenome assembly PDWI01 (sample SAMN01162508, study PRJNA174530) | Oral metagenome, whole genome shotgun sequencing project. | biome: Marine environment; feature: Marine mammal; material: Swab sample of the gingival sulcus; isolation source: swab sample of gingival sulcus... | reverse complement strand
GGCGTTAGCACTTTAATCAAGAAATTAGAAAGCAATAAATAATGACAAAGTATAATCAGAAAGAAATAGACCTAAGGCGTACTTTCGCCATTGTCAGCCACCCTGACGCAGGTAAGACAACACTTACAGAAAAGCTCCTTCTCTTCGGAGGTGCTATCCACGTAGCAGGAGCTGTAAAGAGCAATAAGATTAAAAAGACTGCTACGAGTGACTGGATGGAGATTGAGAAACAGCGTGGTATCTCTGTGGCAACTTCCGTTATGGGTTTTGAATATAATGGGCATAAGATTAACATTCTTGATACCCCCGGTCACCAAGACTTCGCCGAAGATACGTTTAGAACGCTTACAGCCGTTGATAGCGTAATCATCGTTATTGATGCTGCGAAGGGGGTTGAGGCTCAAACACGTCGCTTAATGCAAGTGTGTCGAATGCGTAAAACGCCTGTCATCGTCTTCATCAATAAGATGGATAGAGAAGGGCGAGACCCATTTGACCTGCTTGATGAAGTAGAGGAAGAACTTGAATTGAAAGTTCGCCCACTTTCTTGGCCTATTGACAATGGCGTTCGTTTCCGTGGCGTTTATAATATGTATGAGCAAGGCTTAAACCTCTTCACTCCTGACAAGCAACGTATCACAGAGAACGTAAAGATTGACGACATTGCTTCTGATGAATTAGAGAAGCATATCACCAAGGAGCAAGCCGAGAAACTAAGAGAAGACATTGACCTAGTAGATGGCGTGTACGAGCCTTTTGATAGAGCAGAATACTTAAAGGGTAATCTCGCTCCTGTTTTCTTTGGTTCGGCTTTGAATAACTTCGGAGTTCAAGAATTGCTAAATTGCTTCGTTGATATTGCACCTGCACCACAACCAATAGAAGCAGAAGAGCGCGAGGTTAATCCTTACGAAGAACCTTTCACAGGCTTTATCTTCAAAATTCACGCCAATATGGATCCTAATCACAGAAGCTGTATCGCTTTTGTGAAGATTTGCTCTGGAAAATTTGAACGTAATAAAGCCTACAAACATACGCGTCTGAATAAGAGCTTTAAGTTCAGCAGTCCAACTGCTTTTATGGCTCAAAAGAAAGAAACAGTAGAAGAAGCTTTCGCAGGTGATATTATCGGTTTGCCAGACACAGGGAACTTCCGTATTGGAGATACGCTCACTGCAGGAGAAGATTTGCATTTCAAAGGCTTACCAAGCTTCTCGCCTGAGCAATTCAAATACATTGAAAATCAAGACCCAATGAAGACGAAACAACTCGCTAAGGGTATCGACCAATTGATGGGAGAAGGAGTTGCACAGCTCTTTACCAATCAGTTTAATGGGCGTAAGATTATCGGAACGGTTGGACAACTTCAGTTTGAAGTTATTCAATACCGTCTGCTTAATGAGTATGGCGCTGCCTGCCGTTGGGAACCAATCAACCTCTATAAAGCTTGTTGGATAGAAAGCGACAATGCCGAAGCTTTGGAGAACTTCAAAAAGCGTAAAGCCCAATATATGGCAAAAGACATTGCAGGACGAGACGTCTATCTCGCAGATTCAAACTATGTGCTGACGATGGCTCAGCAAGACTTCCCCGATATTAAGTTCCACTTTACATCGGAGTTTAGCAAGTAATAAAATATATATTAACTAATAATTCAATTAAGAAAATGAAATTACTCAAATCTCTTAGCGTTTTGGCTATTGCTAGTTTAACGCTATTCAGCTGTGGTCTTAGCAAGAAGAAGACTTCAGCAATTATTAAGACGGAAATCCCAGTACGTCCTGCAGGACAGAAAGACGTTATTGGTCTGCGCACTGCACCAATGAAAGTTGTTCGCGTCGGCTTCATCGGTCTAGGTATGCGTGGCAGCAGTGCTGTTAAGCGCTTCACAAAGCTTGAAGGCGTTGAGATTAAGGCTCTTTGCGACCTGCACGAAGACAGAGTAGAACGCAGTGAAAAGGTTTTGGCAAAAGCTGGACTACCAAAAGCAGCTTCATATAGTGGTGAAGAAGGATGGAAAGAGCTTTGTAAAAGGAATGACATCGACCTTGTATATATTGTAACGGACTGGAAGAACCACGCGCCAATGATGATTTACGCAATGGAACACGGCAAGAATGTTGCTTGTGAAGTGCCTGCTGTAACATCACTTAAAGAGGCTTGGGACGTTATTAACACTGCCGAAAGAACACAAAAGCATTGTATGATGCTTGAGAACTGTGTCTATGACTTCTTCGAACTTACGACACTTAATATGGCTCAACAAGGGCTATTCGGCGAAGTACTTAGCGCGAAAGGTGCTTATATTCACAACCTAGAACCTTTCTGGCAAGCTTACAACAACGACTGGCGTATGCAGTACAACAAAGAACATCGTGGCGATGTATATGCTACACACGGAATGGGTCCTGCTTGTCAGCTCCTAAACATTCACCGTGGCGACCGTATGACTTCGCTTGTAGCGATGGACGTGCCTGCTGTCAGCATTCCTAAGTTCCTCAAGAAAGAGCGTGGCGAAAAGAACCCTCTCGTGAAGAATGGAGAAATGACACAAACGCTTATTAAGACTGCTAAGGGCAAGACTATTTACATTGAGCATAATGTTGCTTCTTATCGTCCTTACAGCCGTCTTTACCAAGCAATTGGAACAGATGGTTATGCAAATAAGTATCCAATGGAAGGTTACTGCTTGCGTCCTACAGAGCAAGCTAAGAAAGCCGTACCAAACCACGAAGACTTGCACACGCACAACTTCGTAAGTGAGGAAACGAAGAAGCAACTAATGAAGAAGTATCAGCACCCAATCCACAAAGGTATCGTAGAGAAAGCGAAGAAAGTTGGCGGACACGGAGGTATGGACTTCATTATGGACTACCGCTTGATTTATTGCCTGCGTAAAGGTCTTCCACTTGATATGGACGTATATGACTTAGCAGAGTGGTCAACACTTGGCGAATTGACAGAGATTTCTCTTGAGAATGGCTCTGCACCTGTAGAAGTACCTGACTTTACACGTGGTGCTTGGAAAAAACTTAAGAAGGTTACTTTCCATCAGTAAAGCGCTGACTTAAGCAAAGTTTCAACTTAGATTTTATAATAGCTTGCACAGCTTTTGTGCAAGCTATTATTTTTTATCGACCAAAGGCTTTGAGTAAATAGCAAATATCAGAACTCTATCTAGAACTCTATTCCCCTTTTCTTCAGCCCCTAAAAAGGGCAAAAGACCTCTCCCCAAACAAAGAAATAAATAACTGTACAAGAAGGGATTAAAAACCTCAAAAACAGTTTCTAAAAACTTTCCGCTAAACTCTCAGAAATTTACCGTTAAAGTCAAAAAAGTCTTCCCATAAAGTCATTTGACTTTTCCGCTAAACTTTCAAAACTTATCCCTAAGCCCCAAAAGAAAGAAGCCTTAGACCACAGAAAATCATCACAAATCGGAACTAAAGTAAATCCATAATTTTCCCTATATTTGTAGCGATGTAATAAAATATAACAGTATAAAAATTATGACGAAAACAATTTATGATTTCAAAGCGGTCTCTTTACAGGGTAAGGAGATTGATATGAACGAATACAAAGGTAAGGTTATCTTAGTGGTTAATACGGCAAGCAAATGCGGACTAACCCCTCAATACGAAGGACTTGAGAAGCTTTATCAAGAGTATAAGGATAGAGGTTTGGTTATTCTAGGCTTCCCTTGTAACCAATTTGGTAATCAAGAGCCTGATAGCGAAGACAAAATCGCAGGAGGTTGTCTCATCAATTATGGTGTTAGCTTCCCAATGTTTGCTAAAGTTAAGGTTAATGGTCAAGAAGCGCACCCGCTCTTCAAATACCTCAAGAGCGAACTCAAGGGAACATTCTGTAATGCCCTTAAGTGGAACTTTACCAAGTTCCTAATCGGACGTGATGGACTTCCTTACAAACGTTTCTCTCCCATCACTAAGCCAGAGAAGATGCGTCAACATATTGAACGCCTCTTAGGCTAAAAAAGACAAACAAAAAAGAAGGCTTACACTCAGCGTGTAAGCCTTCTTTTTTATTAGAATAGTCTAGTCAGCTAAATGGAAACGCTCCTTAATAGCTTCCTCTAGCATAGGACGGAACTTAGGGTGTGCAATACTTGCCAAAGCCTCAGCGCGTTCACGAAGCGAGAGACCGTGCAAACGTACGATACCATATTCTGTTGCTACGTAATCAATCTCGTTACGTCCTGCCGTTACATTAGAGCCTTCACTAAGCATAGGCACGATACGAGAAACTGTGCCACCTTTTGCCGTAGAAGGGAAAGCCAAGATAGCACGTCCACCTTTACTTCGCTTAGCTCCACGCAAGAAGTCAACTTGTCCTCCCGTACCACTAAACTGAGTTGTACCAATAGCTTCGGAAGCCGCTTGCCCAGTAATATCCATTTCGATGCAAGAGTTAATCGAAATTAAGTTGTCATTCTGTCCGATAATATAAGGATCGTTTGTGTAGCTCACTGGATAACAAACAACATCATCATTGTTGTTCAAGAACTCATAAAGCTCCTCACTTCCCATTGCAAGTGTCGTTACAACCTTATTTGGCAAAAGTGTTTTCTTCGCTCCCGTTATTTGCCCCGACCTTAGCATATGCATTACGCCATCGGTAAACATTTCTGTGTGAATACCAAGGTCTTTTCTATCTTCAAGACAATGAAGAACCGCATCAGGAATAGCTCCAATACCAAGCTGAAGTGTATCACCATCTTTGACAAGACTAGCACAATGCTTCGCAATTTGAAACTCAGTCTCACCAATTTTAGCTTGAGGGAAGACCAACAATGGCTTATCAACTTCTACAACATAGTCAATATCAGAAATATGAATTAGGTTATCTCCGCCAATGAATGGCATCTGTTTATTCATCTCAACAATGACAACATCTGCCTGATCTGCCGCTGCTTTACAATAGTCATTTGTGATACCAAAAGAACAATAGCCCTCTTCATTAGGATAAGAAACCTGAACGATGGCAACATCAACAGGGTAATCTTGCTCAAAAAGTTTAGGGAGTTCGTGAAAATGACAAGGTAAATACTCAACCTTCCCCTCCTTATAAAGCGGACGAGAGTTACCATCAAGGAAGTTAATGTAAGGTTTCACGATGCCTTCCATCTCAGGCTTCAGATGCCAAGGCTCACCGAAGTAAAGCATATGGAAGACTTTTAAGTCTGAAAAATTCTCTCTTAAATCATAAATAGCTTTAACTATATCCCCAGGGGTAGAAGCTGCGTGTCCTACAACTAGATAGTCTCCAGACTTTATCCCCTTTTGCACCGCCTCAGTTGCGCTTACTTTACGCTCCTGAAAAAGCGTTTGCCAATCTTGTGTCATTATATTGTTTATATCAAAATTATATTCAAAAAAAAATGTACTTGCCTAACTAAAGGCAAGTACAAAGATACGAACTATTTCGCTAAAAATCTGAATAGCTAATGCTTTGCTTCAGCTAAACTAAAGCAAAGTCGCTGCGAAATCTACAAATATGGAATCAAAGAATCACACACCTTCTCTGCACGGAGTTTGCGCAATGCTTTCTCTTTAATCTGACGAACACGCTCACGCGTTAGACCAAAAGTTTCGCCAATCTCCTCAAGCGTCATCTCTTGCTTCCCGCCAATACCATAGAAAAGTTTTATGATGTCAGCCTCACGCTCTGTAAGAGTTGTCAAAACTCTTTCCAACTCTGTGCAAAGAGATTCGTTCATCAAAGTAGAGTCTGTATTAGGCGCAGAGTCACTTGTCAAGACATCTAGCAAGCTATTGTCTTCGCCTTCTGCGAAAGGAGCGTCAACTGAGATATGTTTTCCAGAAACTTTAAGCGTCTCAGTAATTTTATTCTGATCCACATCTAAGCGATCTGCAAGCTCTTCAGCTGATGGACGGCGCTCATTCTCTTGCTCAAATTGAGCCAAAGCCTTTGTAATCTTATTCAACACCCCAACTTGGTTAAGAGGAAGACGCACAATACGTGACTGCTCTGCCAAAGCTTGAAGAATAGACTGTCTAATCCACCAAACGGCATAAGAGATAAACTTAAAACCTCTAGTTTCATCAAACTTTTCAGCAGCCTTAATCAAGCCAAGATTACCCTCGTTAATCAAGTCGGGAAGACTCAAGCCTTGGTTCTGGTACTGCTTAGCAACAGATACAACGAAGCGAAGATTAGCTCGCGTCATTTTCTCCAAAGCGCGTCTATCACCACGCTTAATAGCTTGAGCTAATTCTACCTCTTCCTCTACTGTAATTAGTTGTTCTCGTCCAATTTCTTGGAGATAGCGATCCAGAGATGCACTCTCTCTGTTAGTAATCGACTTAGAAATTTTTAGTTGTCTCATATATCAATTTGTAGATGTTTTCTAATTCTATAACCTTAATAATTAGCTAATTGTTCAGCAAAACTCTTGCCTAACTTACTGCACTTTGTTAATGCTTTCAAAGCCTTGTCCATAAACGCCACGCACCTCTGCTTGGGACATAAAGGCATTTGGATCAATCTCTTCCACAACCTTTGAAATCATTGTAGCACGTCGTTGACGCGTTACAACCATCAAGACTTTGCGTTCCTCGCCTGTATAGCCTCCCTTTGCCTCAATGATTGTACAACCACGATTGAGCTTCTTCGTAATGGCTTCGTTAATCTCTTGATACTTCTGACTGAAAATCATAAACTGAACAGACTGCCTGTTACTACGTATATACCAGTCTAAAGCCATTGACACCATCATCACTTGAATGATTGAGTAGATAAGCAATTCAAATGCTTTATCAAGAGGGATCGTATTTTCTGCCAAATAAGCATTAGCAAAGAACGAAAAGACAACGATTGAGCCATCAACCATCATAAAAATTCGTCCAAAGGACATATTCTTATACTTACTGATAATCGCAACAATCACGTCCGTTCCCCCAGTACAACCATTGACAGAGAAGACAAGTCCAAGCCCTAGACCAATAAGTAGCGAACCAATGATTAGAGCGACAACAGGCTGATCAGCAAGAACAGCCAAATGCCACGCATCAGCAACCGAAGGGTCAGGCACAGCCCAACGCGTAGCTATCGGCATCATTACTGCAAGTAGCGATACACTAATAAGCGTCTTGAGCAAGAAGTTCTTATCCAGTATCAAGAAAGCAACAATAAGGAGACTAAGGTTGATAATGTTATAAGGTATATCAATCGGCATACCTGTAACAATCGTAATGATGTTACACAATCCAGTCAAACCTCCCGTCGTAATACGCTGAGGATAGATAAACAGACTAAAAGCAATGATGTACAAAACTAGTCCAGAAACCACGACCAAAACGTCCTTCCAGAAGTCAACAGAAACGACTTGTGTCTTTAGTTCCTGAACAAAGTCCTTTGACTTCCCCCAAAGGAAACTCAACAAATTAAACTTAGCCATAACCTTTATTTATGTAACACTATAATACGATATTCACAATACGCTTAGGCACGACAATCACTTTCTTAGGCGTCTTGCCGTCCAACCACTTCTCAGCTTCAGGAGCAGAAAGCGCAGCTTCTTCCACTTCCTTAGGCGAAAGGCTAGCAGACAATTCCAAAGTAAAGCGCGTCTTACCATTGAAACTAACTGGATAAGTAAAGCTATCTTCCACGAGATAAGCCTCATTAAGCTCTGGCCACTGAGCTGTAATCACAGAGTCTGAAGCCTCAGCTCCAGCAAGAGCCTTTGTCTCCTGCCAAAGTTCTTCCGTAATGTGCGGAGCATAAGGAGAAAGAAGCACGAGCAATGGGCGAAGAATTTCGACAGCTCTAGTCTTCAAGCCTTGCAGTTCGTTCACACAAATCATAAAGGCTGATATTGAAGTATTGAAAGAGAAGTGCTCCAAGTCTTGATTGAGCTTCTTAATCAGCTTATGCAAAGCCTTAAGCTCCTCCTTCTTAGGCTCATCTTGCGTAACGGCAAGCTTATCGCCTTCCCAATATAAGCCCCAAAGTTTCTTCAAGAAACGATGAACACCATCAATACCATTCGTATCCCAAGGCTTACTCTGCTCAAGAGGTCCAAGGAACATTTCGTACAAACGAAGCGTATCAGCACCATAATGCTCAATAATATCATCAGGATTTACAACATTGTGCATTGATTTACTCATCTTCTCAATTGCCCAACCGCAGACATAATCGCCATTATCCTCAAGCACAAACTCAGCATCTTTATACTCAGGCAACCAATTACTGAAAGCCTCAAGGTCAAGCTTATCATTACTTACGATGTTTACATCTACGTGAATAGGCGTTACATCGTATTCATCTTTCTTATTAAGCGTCACGAAAGTATTCGTATTCTTAATACGATAGACGAAGTTACTGCGTCCTTGAATCATTCCTTGGTTCACAAGCTTTTGGAAAGGCTCTTCTTTGCATACTAGTCCGAAGTCGAAGAGAAACTTATTCCAGAAACGGCTGTAAATCAAGTGTCCAGTAGCGTGCTCCGTTCCACCAATATAGAGATTAACCTGCTTCCAATACTGATTAGCCTCTTTGCTTACGAAAGCTTCCGTATTGTGCGGATCCATATAACGCAGGTAATAAGCAGAGCTACCAGCAAAACCTGGCATCGTACTTAGTTCAAATGGATAGCCCTCTGCTGTCTGCCAATTTTCTGCACGACCGAGAGGAGGTTCGCCAGTTTCCGTTGGCAAGAACTTATCTACCTCAGGCAAGCAAAGCGGCAATTTGCTTTCGTCAAGACCAGTTGCCACACCATTCTTATAATAGATTGGGAAAGGCTCACCCCAGTAACGCTGACGGCTGAAAATCGCATCACGTAAACGGTAATTAGTCTTAACCGAACCAATACCAAGCATTTCGATACGTTCGTTAATTTTCTTCTGAGCTTCCTTAACAGGCAAGCCACTAAATTCGGCAGAATTAACGAGATGCCCATCTTTGCTGTCCTTACTTTCTGTCCAAGCGTCAGTATTAGCGTCCGCCTCTTCTCCCGTTGGTACTACAACCTGCACAATAGGCAGGTTAAATGTACGTGCAAATAAGAAATCACGGCTATCGTGAGCAGGAACTGCCATAATAGCCCCTGTTCCATAACCAGCTAGAACATAATCACTAATCCAAATAGGAATACGTTCATTGGTTAGCGGATTAACAGCATAAGAACCCGTAAAGACGCCCGAAACCGTACGGTCAGAGATACGTTCACGCTCGGTACGACGCTTGCTTTGTTCAATATAAGCTTCAACCTCTGCTCGTTGTTCGTCTGTTACACAGCTTGCCACATAGTCACTTTCAGGAGCAAGTACAACGAAGCTCACACCATAAATAGTGTCAGGTCTTGTTGTGAAAATCTTAATTTTCTCTCCATCCTCAATATCAAACTCAACCTCAGCACCTTGCGAGCGACCAATCCAATTGCGCTGAGTTTCTTTCAAGGCATCTGTCCAGTCTAGCTTCTCAAGGTCATTAAGCAAGCGTTCAGCATAAGCCGATACACGCAAGCACCACTGTTGCATCTTGCGTTGCTCTACAGGGTAGCCACCACGAAGGCTCAGTCCTTCGCTCACCTCATCATTAGCCAAAACCGTGCCAAGCTTTGGACACCAGTTTACCATCGTATTACCAAGGTAAGCCAAGCGATAAGACATCAAGATTTCTGCTTGCTCTGCTTCGCTCTTTTGCTTCCACGCTTCAGCTGTAAAACTCCACTCATCTTGCGTATAAGCTTCAACATTACGAGAACCATTTGCTTCAAAGTGGGCAATAAGCTCTTCAATAGGCTTAGCTTTATTTTCTTTTAAGTCATAATAAGCATTGAATAATTTAAGGAATATCCACTGTGTCCACTTATAATAGTCGGGATCACAAGTCTTAAATTCACGCGACCAATCGTAAGAGAAACCGATTTTATCCAACTGCTCACGATAACGCGCTGAATTAATTTCAGTAGTTTTAGCAGGGTGTTGCCCTGTTTGAATAGCATATTGCTCAGCAGGCAAACCAAAAGCATCGTAGCCCATAGGGTGCAAGACATTAAAACCTTGCAAACATTTGTAGCGCGCATAAATATCTGAAGCAATATAGCCAAGAGGGTGTCCAACGTGCAGACCAGCACCAGAAGGATAAGGGAACATATCTAATACATAAAAAGGCTCTTTACTTGGGTCTTCCTTAACCTTGTAAATATCCTTTTCTCTCCAATAGCCCTGTTGTCTCTGTTCTATATCCTTAAAATTGTACTCCATAAGTTATTTTCTTATACCTTTAATACTGATTTTCATTGCACATACAGCTACATTTTCTCCAAGGTAGCTTAAAACCATACAAAAGTAATAACTATTATCTAAACTAAGGCATAAATCAAACAAAAATTAGAATAAACCCCAATACTCTCCCCCTAAAAAGGATAAAATCAAACTCCCAAAAAGCGTTCCGATTTACGACATTCCTCCAATCCTCAAGCGTAAAACATAAAAGGGTTTAGGCTACACTTTGAAAAACTTAGCGGAAAACTCATTTGACTTTAGCCTTAAACTCTGAGAACTTTTCCGCTAAACTCTCAAAAGTTTATGGGAAAGATTTTAAACCTTCAAAAACACGTCCATAAATCACTCACATTAAAACATTTACAAAACAAAGGGAAACGACTTATTTCCTCCGCAAAAGCAAGACAATAAAGACGGAATAAAAGCCAAAGAACGAGGACTGATTTGTGATACTTTTCTCGAAAAGAAATCAATGCAAGAAAATAAAAAGCACCATCTCCAAAAGCAAAGCGTTAAAAGATGTGCTTTATAAATTATTTTCGTATCTTTGTGGGGTATTATGCCTTTACCTATTATGGGGAGGTTTATGATAAACAATTAAATAGATAAAATGGATAAAGTAAGTTACGCTCTTGGTTTGAGCATCGGACAGAACTTTCTGTCATCAGGATTTGACAAGGTTAATGGAGAAGATTTTCTAGCAGGTCTCAACGCAATTATGAATGAGGAAAAGCCTGAGATGAGCTTTGAAGAAGCAAAAGAAGTCATCAACCAATACTTTGCAGAGGTTCAAGCGAAGACAATGAAACTTAATAAAGAAGCAGGCGAAGAGTACCTCAAAATTAATAGCCACAAAGAAGGCGTTGTAACACTAGAGAGTGGTCTTCAATATGAAGTAATCAAGATGGGTGATGGTGCTAAGCCAACGGCAGATGATACTGTTCGTTGCCACTACCACGGCACACTCGTTAATGGCGTTGTCTTTGACAGCTCAATGGACAGAGGCGAACCAGCTGAATTCCCACTAAAGGGGGTTATCAAGGGTTGGACAGAAGTGCTTCAACTCATGCCTGTAGGTTCTAAATGGAAAGTAAGCCTTCCTTCAGACCTTGCTTATGGCGACCGCGGAGCTGGACAGCACATCCAACCTGGAAGTGCGCTAGTCTTTATCATCGAATTGCTTGACATAGTCTAAGGAAAGTCAAGACTTGAGTTTAAGACAAGCATAAAACAGCAGACAATGAAAGGACTATCCATAAAGAAAAGCCTTGCAATAGTAGGCATCTCAACGCTAGTATTAGCCTCTTGTGGCACTAAGAAAACCAAGACTAATGAGCTTACTTGGTCTAAGCGAGACAGCGTTGCCTATGCTTTTGGTAAGCTGAACGGAGACGGTTTCCGTAGAAGCCTAACTCGACTGCCAGATGACTCGCTGAGCCGTGAGCATATTTTTGAAGGTTTCCGCGCTGCATTCTTTGAGCAAAAGGGAGATTCTCTAAGTATCAATCAAGCAAAAGGCATTGTCGTTAGCTACCTTCAAAACGTTGAGTTACAAAGTAAGGAGGCCTACAAAAGCTTAAATGACTCAGCTCTAATTAAGAACAAAGCGCGTCAAGGCGTTAAGGTAACAGAAAGTGGACTTCAGTACCGCGTCCTCCGTCCTACCAAGGGCATACGTCCTACGGTTCAAGACACGGTCGTTGTGCACTACAAGGGTAAGACTGTTGATGGCAAGGAGTTTGACAACTCTTATAAGCGCAATCAACCTGCAGTATTCCCTGTTCTGAACGTTATCCCAGGTTGGACAGAAGGCTTATGCCTGATGAACAAAGGCTCAAAATATGAGTTCTGTATTCCAGCAAATCTTGCCTACGGCGAACGCGGTGCAGGGAAAAACATTAAGCCACACGCAACCCTATTTTTTGAGATTGAATTGCTTGACGTCAAGCCCTACCAAGAACAAGCAGGCGATAAGGATAAAATCATTGTCGTAAAAGGCAAAGGCAAGAAAAAGCTTAAGCTGAAGAAATAAAAGAAGAAACATAATTTATTATAATATAAAAATACAAACTTATGAAGAAATTTTTTGTAGGAGTTGCTGCATTAGCACTCACATTTGGATCTTTCTCTTGTGCAAGTGACAGCACAAATGTTGCACTTAAGACACAGGACGATAGCATTGCTTATGCAATCGGTATTTTACAAAGCCAAGGCTATGTAGGAGAGATTGATCGTCGCGAAGAAGCAATCAAGACTGCAGAGAAAGCTCTTAAAGGACTTGAAGACGAAGCGCTTGAAGCAAAGAAGCAAGAGCTTAAAGACCTTAAGGAACAAGCAATCGACAGAGATATGTTCCTAAAAGGCTTCAAGGAAGGCTTGAAGGATAGCAAGAAGTTTGGCTACTACATAGGAGGAGCTACAGCAACTCAGCTAGCGTCTAACCTTAAGAAAGATACGCTTAGCCTTGATGCTGTACTTGCAGCCTTTACTGCGGTAGTTAAGAAAGACTCTGCGAACATCAAGATGACTGACAGCACTGCTCGTGAACTAATGCAAATTTTCCAAACAAAGAAGCAAGAAGAAGCACGCAGAAAGGCTGAAGCTAAAGTAAATGCTGAAAAAGCTAAAGGTGCTAAGTTCATCGAAGAGTTCAAGAAAGAAGAAGGCGTTCAGGTAACTGAAAGCGGTCTTGCTTACAAGGTGCTTAAGGTTGGAACAGGAGCTATGCCAACAAAGGACGACAAGGTAAAAGTAAACTACAAGGGTACTCTTGTTGATGGCACTCAGTTTGATGCTAACGATGGTGTAGAACTTGCTGTTAATGGCGTTATCAAAGGTTGGACAGAAATGCTTCAAATGATGAAGGTTGGCGAAAAGGTTAAGGTTGTTATTCCATCTGACCTTGCTTATGGTGACCAACAAGGTTATGGCAGTCCAATCCCAGGTGGTAGCACACTTGTATTTGAAATGGAACTTCTTGATATCGTAAAGAAGTAATTTGACCATTCAAAGTACATAAATAATTAAATAAACAAGGGAGCTGTATAGGGTTTAAAACCTTAGATACAGCTCCCTTTCACTCATAATGAGGGCTAGACAAAAGGCTATCGTCAAAAGGCTACATTGGGGACTGACAATCCTTATTATTTGTCTGCAGGGGCTTAAGCTATCTGCACAAGATAATTATTACCATTTACCTAACAACATTGGTCCTGATAGCGAAATAAGCCTGCTAACGGCAAGCCCTAGTGCTGAAGCTATTTATACAGTTTACGGACACGCAGGTTTAAGAGTTCAAGCACTAAATCAAGGCATTGACTTAACCTTTAACTACGGAATTTTTGACTTCACGGACGATTTCTTTGTGCATTTCGTCAGTGGTCAAACAGATTATTTAGTCATTCCCGTCCACAGTTATCTATATATAAATGAATACGTCTCACGAGGCAGTCAGATCACAGAGATTAAGCTCCAACTAGATGAGGAGACAAAAAACTATCTCTGGCACTATCTAGTCAATAATATAGAACCAGAGAACAGAATATATCGCTATAATTTCTTTTACGACAACTGCTCCATACGCCTAATAAAAGTAATCAAAGAGGCTATTGAGCAAAGTCATCTAGGGGCAAAGAAGCTTGTCCTAGATACAAGTAAACTCAATAAGGAACTAGCCTCTTCCACTTGGCGCAAAGAAATCAATCAACTAGAAGCGCCGATGCCTTGGCTTGTCCTTGGGACAGACTTAGCCCTAGGCAGTCAGACAGATAGTCAGATTAGCTTTGAGGAGCGCTGCTTCCTCCCCCATTATTTAGCGCTTATTCTCCCTAAATACGATCAAGTTTATACGGACGAAAACGGCGTTGAACAAAAGCAGCCACTAGTTAAGAGTATAGAAACTATTGGAGAGCTACGCCCAACAGAAGAAAAAAGTAAGCTAATCAGCATCTTAAGCTCCCCTAGCCTGTTATTCTTCCTACTGCTACTGCTATTTACCTACAAAAGTTGGCAAATCTATAAAGGCAGACGAAACGTCAGCAAAATTTGGGATATTAGTTTGTTTTTAGCAACGGGCTTTATTGGCTTGATATTATGCTATATATCTTTTATTTCAGAACACCCTCACGTCTTTCCAAATCATAACATCTGGGTGTTTAACCCTCTAAATTTACTAATTGCTGTCCCATTTTTAGCAATTAATAGGCTGAATAATTGGGCATATCGCTATCATTTTGCTAACTTTGTAATTCAGTTGGGATTTTTGCTTTTGGCATACTTTTTGCCACAGCATTTCAACGTAGTAGTTTACTACCTGTCCCTTACTTTGGCAATCCTCTCTTTAGCTCGTATGATAGAGCATAAAAGAAGTAAAAATAAAATTTCTCTTAGCTCAAAAGGCTGCTAAGCATAAACAGAAAGAATGGAGCAACGCTATATACGACTATTATTAAGCTCTCTTGTTACATTGCTCACAATGCAAACAGGAGCGAAGCTTGTGGCACAAGAACTGCCACGGCTAGTAGTCTGTATATCTGTTGACCAACTAAGAG
>PDWI01006835.1_pt1 | contig 14828 bp, 12 predicted proteins | sample 1430891 | NCBI WGS metagenome assembly PDWI01 (sample SAMN01162508, study PRJNA174530) | Oral metagenome, whole genome shotgun sequencing project. | biome: Marine environment; feature: Marine mammal; material: Swab sample of the gingival sulcus; isolation source: swab sample of gingival sulcus... | reverse complement strand
TCCCTAACCAATTCCGCCCGCAAAATAAGGCGGCGGAATTGCACGAAAAGTATGATGAACTGGATAGTGAAGAACTTGCTGAACTTGGGGAAAAAGTCGGTACCTTTAGCGTTGCCGGACGATTGATGGCAAAACGCATTATGGGAAAAGCCAGTTTTGCCCAAGTGCAAGACGTCAGCGGTCGCATACAACTATACGTTCAGCGTGATGCCTTACCCGAGGGCTTTTACAACAGCCAATTCAAACACTGGGACGTCGGCGATATTATCGGTGCCGAAGGGACGCTGTTTAAAACGCGTACCGGCGAATTGACGTTGCAAGTTAGCGATATTCAACTGCTGACGAAATCACTGCGGCCACTGCCGGAAAAATTCCACGGCTTGGCTGACCAAGAGCAGCGTTACCGTATGCGTTATGTCGATTTAATCACCAATGCAGCCTCACGCAATATTTTTAGAACACGCTCAAACATTATCAGCATTATTCGTCGCTTCTTTGAAAAGCGCGAGTTTTTAGAAGTTGAAACGCCGATGATGCACAGTATTATGGGCGGAGCGACGGCCAGACCGTTTACCACCCATCACAACGCCCTGGATATGCCGTTATTTTTGCGGGTTGCCCCTGAGTTATACTTAAAACGTCTGGTGGTCGGCGGTTTCATAATCCGGAATTCACCATGTTGGAATTCTACCAAGCCTATGCCGATTACAATGACTTGATGGATTTAACCGAAGTGTTAATGCGCGATATTGCCGAAGCGGTCAATGGTAACTATCAAATCACCTACCAAGGCCGGGAAATTGACTTTGGTAAGCCATTTGCCCGCCTGACAATGAATGATGCCGTGGTTAAATATTTAGACGGTGTCACCCACAATGATTTATCCAGCATTGAGCATATTGCCGCACTCGCCAAACGTATTGATTTGAAAATCCCTGATAATTTGAGTTTGCCGAAATTGCAAACGTTTGTCTTTGAGGAAACGGTGGAGCATTTGCTTATTCAGCCGACCTTTATTGTGGATTACCCTGCCGAAGTATCGCCTTTGGCGCGACGCAACAATGATAACCCGAGTGTTACCGACCGCTTTGAATTATTTATCGCCGGGCGTGAACTGGCTAATGGTTTCTCGGAACTCAATGACCCAGAAGACCAAGCCGAGCGCTTCGCCGCCCAGATGCAGGCCAAGGCCGAGGGTGATGATGAGGCTATGCAGTACGATCACGACTATATCCGCGCCTTGGAATACGGACTACCGCCAACGGCCGGCGAGGGTATCGGTATCGATAGATTAGTGATGCTATTTACCGACTCTGCCTCTATTCGTGATGTGTTGCTCTTTCCCTATATGCGGCCCGAGGTGTTTTAGCCCGCACTGATTATCATGTCCGCAACAAGCATCGTCTGGTTTCGCAATGACCTGAGAATAGCCGACAACCCCGCCTTGCTGCACGCCGTTGCCGGCGGCAGGGTGCTGCCGGTGTATATTGTTGATAACGACAACGCCGGGGAATTTGCCCTCGGCGGAGCCAGTCGCTGCTGGCTGCATCATTCCTTGCAATCACTGAATGCCGATTTAAATGGTCATTTATCATTGTATCGCGGTCAGCCGTTACAAATTTTAACGGATTTAATCACCAGATTTAAGGTCACGGCAATCCACTGGAATCGCTGTTACACGCCCTGGCAAATTAAGCGCGATACGGCAATCAAACGGCAACTAACGGCACAAGGTATTGAGGTCAATAGTTATAATGCCTCACTGTTGTGGGAACCGTGGCAAATACACAAGGCCGACGGCACACCATATAAAGTATTTACCCCGTTTTATCGCAATGGCTGTCTGGCACACGCACCGCCGAGGGAACCGCTGCCAACGCCCAAACAAGCCGTCTATCGGCGTGATGAAAAAGCTTTGCCGCTGACGGCACTTGACCTATTGCCCGATATCGCTTGGGATAGCGGTATCCAAGCCCGATGGCGTATGGGCGAAGAAGCCGCTCACGATGCCTTGAGCGATTTTATCAACACGGCCTTAGACGGTTATAAACAGGGGCGAGACTTCCCCGCCAAAGCACAAACGTCCAAACTCTCGCCGCACCTGCATTTTGGCGAAATCTCCCCGCACCAAGTCTGGCATACGGTGCGCCATCTTGCTGACGGCGATGATGTTGCTCACTTTTGCAGCGAGCTGGCCTGGCGCGAATTTTCCTATAGTCTGCTGTACTATCATCCCACCTTGGCACAGCAAAATTTACAGGCCAAATTTGACCGCTTTGCCTGGCGGGATGACGACCAAGTTCAGGCACATTTACGGGCTTGGCAACAGGGAAAAACCGGTATTCCCATTATTGATGCCGGTATGCGCGAGCTCTGGCAAACCGGCTATATGCACAATCGCGTGCGTATGCTGGTCGGCTCTTTTTTGGTCAAAAATCTGCGCCTGCATTGGCAATACGGCGAGCGTTGGTTTTGGGATTGTCTGGTGGATGCCGATTTGGCTAATAATAGTGCCAGTTGGCAGTGGATTGCCGGTTGCGGGGCCGATGCCGCCCCTTATTTCCGTATTTTTAATCCCGTGACGCAAAGCGAAAAGTTTGATTCGCAAGGGCACTACATTCGCCGCTACGTCCCCGAACTTCGTCAACTGCCGGACAAATACCTGTTCAGCCCGTGGACAGCCGATGCAAAAACGCTCCAACAAGCCGACGTGGTGCTGGGCACAACCTACCCCGCACCCCTTGTTGATTTAAAACTGTCCCGACAACAGGCTTTATCGGCATTTCAGGCTTTAAAAGACAGTCAGCAATAAACCCTCCGCCAATAAGATAAGCTGCTGTGGTGCTATGAATTAACTTTTGATACAAAGCGCGTCGGTGAGGACAGTATTGTAACACGACGAGACGATACAACGCTGTGGCATATGTTAATTCATGTCACCATATAAGGTTTTCCCAGGCTGCTCATACGTTGTTACGGATTATTCTTTTTTCTTTCCAAAGCGATTTTCCGTGCCGTTACGTAATTTATGGATATTTTCCCGGTGGCGATAAATGACCAAAACGGCCAACGCCGTTAACACACCGACCAACGTTTTGCCGTATCCGAATAATAAAGCCGCAATGGCCGCAATGACAGCCCCCAATATCGACGCCAGCGACACATAACCGGTGCTCAGCAATAAGGCCAACCAAACCACACCAAAAACTAAAAAAATCCAGAGACTGATGCCCACTAACACACCGACCAAGGTTGCCACGCCTTTGCCGCCTTTGAAGTGAAAGTAGAGCGGATAAAGGTGCCCTAAAAACGCCCCCAATGCCGCCCCGGCGATGGTTACATCGCTGCCAACAGTGAATTTGGCCAGCAATACGGGCAGCAAACCTTTGAGAAAATCCCCGACAAAGGTAGTGTAAGCGGCCTTTTTGCCGCCGATACGCATCACATTGGTTGCTCCGGGATTTTTCGAGCCTTGTGTGCGCGGGTCGGGCAATCCCATTAATTGACACACAATAACGGCACTCGATAATGAACCCAGCAGATACCCGAAGAACAAAAACAGCATAAAGTTTGTCATAAATTTCTCATCGTCATGAAAACTTGTGCCATAATATAGTCAAACAACAAGAAAAGCAATACGGACTTCGCCGTCACAAATTGTCTTGTTGAGACGATAAGGTGGTGGTGGCGGTGTTGTTTTTTGTTGTTGTTTATCCCTATTATCAACCGTAGTAACAACAACAAAATGTCAGACAGTATTTTTATTGAACACCTTGTCAGCGAAGCCATTATCGGCATCCATCGTTTTGAACAGGCCGCCCCGCAAAAACTCATTATCAGCGTCGAACTTGGCACGGATATTCGTCCGGCAGCTGCAAGCGATGCCGTCCGTGACGCATTGGATTACGACGCCATCAGCCGTTTTATTGATAAATTCGTCCGCGCCTCGCGTTACGGGCTGCTGGAAACCCTGGCTGAAAAACTGGTCGCTGCCTTGTTTGAACATTTTACCATGCAAAGCATTCGCTTACGTCTGCAAAAACCCGGTGCCATCACCTATACGCAACACGTTGGGGTGAACATTTATCGAACACGGGATGACCTTAGGTAGTGTAGTTACGAGATTTAGGTTTGACTGGTTAAATTGTCAATTCCTTGATTGGCAAGTTGATCGGCCATTTCATTGCCCGGGTGGCCGGCGTGGCCTTTGACCCAGTGCCAGCTGATATCATGCTGTTGGGTCAGTTTATCCAATCTTTGCCATAAATCCTGATTGACCACCGGTTTTTTTGCCGCTGTTTTCCAGTTATTTTTTTTCCACGCCACAATCCACTCGGAAATACCTTTTTTTACATAGGTCGAATCTGTCCACAGCTCAATTTGACAGGGACGAGTCAACAATTCCAGGGCTTTAATTGCCGCCGTCAGTTCCATACGATTATTGGTGGTATCGTGTTCAGCACCACAAATAGCTTTTTCGTGTTCTCCGTAACGCAGTAACGCCCCCCAGCCGCCGACCCCCGGATTGCCTTTACACGCCCCGTCGGTATAGATAATTACTGTTTTATTGGCTGCCATAACTTTTCTCTTGTAAGCGGGCAATGCTTTGTCCCATACGCACTTTTTGCTGCGCCTGCAACTGCCACCTGTGGTGATTGTTCGGCGTTATAAAAATAACCGTCGAACCTAAATTAAAACGCCCCAGCTCTTCACCTTTGTTCAGTTGCTGGGCGCAACAGGGCAAAGCAATCGGGGCATTTTCCCGGTTCGGACAAATCTCACCGTGGAAAACGGTTTCAATCGAACCGACATTCACCGCCCCGACCAAGACCATTAAAAACGGCTGTTTATCATCACCCATAAACTCCAAAACGACGCGTTCGTTTCTGGCAAACAGTCCGGCAATTTTATCCAGTAAGTCAATGGATACGCTGTTGAGCTCACCGGGAAGATAGGTTGCCCGCAACAATTGTCCGTTCATCGGCATATGAATACGGTGATAATCAAACGGGGCAAGATAAATGGTGACAGCCTGCCCGTCCTGGTAGTCTTTGACATAATCCCGACCGATTAAATCCGCCAAGGCATAGGTATGTCCTTTAATTTGAAAAATTTGCCCCTGGCAAATATCACCCGCGTGAGCAACCCGGCCATCCACCGGGGAAACAATCAAATGCGGGTCGTTTTGTCCGTCTATCGGGCGGGCATCGGCGGATAGTTCGCGGGTAAAAAAATCCACCAGACTGTGGTAATCATCCGGCGATTTTCGTTCGGCATCGGTGAAATTCGCCCCCGTCACCTGCATAAACAGACGAATGCTGAGATTTTTAATCAGCGGCTGCCTAACGCGTGACAAGCGGTACATAGCCGCTGATAACAGCTTTTTAGGCAACAAGGTATGAAAAAAAAGGTTCATAAACGCTATAAAGTGCTAAAGGCGATAGTCTATCACTAAACGCGATAAGTTATAATACCCTGGTGAGAAGTTGGCAAAAAAGATTGGCTGACTTACACTACCTAGAGAACACCTTCACGCTGTTTAAGGACGCGGTAATAGGCCCATAACAGATAAGCAGCAGCACTGCGATAAGGCGACCATTTTGCGGCCAAGGTCCGCATCTGCCGCTCCCGCGGCCGTTCGGACAACTGCAATAACTGTTGAGCGGCTGCTTGCAATGCCAAATCGTTGGCGGCAAAAATATCACTACGCCGCAGTGAGAATAAACAGTAAATTTCCGCCGTCCACCGCCCGATACCTGTGACTGCTGTCAATATTGCAATCACCGCCTCATCGGGCAATTGCCAAAGGCTCGGGTAATCAATATGGTGCTGTGCCAGCGATTGAATATAGCGGATTTTTTGTCGGGAGAGGCCTTGCCGACGCAGCTGTTCGCCGTCAGCCGACAGCAGGGCCGCTTCATTATCCAGTCCGCTATCCAGCAGACGCTGCCAGATACTGCTGGCCGCGGCAACCGATAATTGCTGGGAGACAATAATCTGATATAGTTGCAAAAAACCGTCGTCATGCAAGCGCAATTTGGGCAATCCCGTGTGCCGATAAACCAAGGCAAAACGCGGCTCAAGCCGAATCAAAGCATCGATATGTGATGCTAATAAATCAGGCGTCGTCAATAAAGGCGGTATTGCTTGATGCTTATTCATTTCCGTCGTTCTGTCAGCGTTGTTAAGACAATAAAATATCATCTCTTAACAAAAATAACCAGTTAACCGATGCCCAAATAACGCAACAGACAGTCTTACAACAAATCATTATTTCATCTGCAGGCTAATTATGTTACGATTAACGGCAGTCTGACCGCGGTTAGCAGCCGCTTACCGTTTGGCTTGACGAACAAAAGCAAAAAACGGCAGGATAACAGACTTATTCGGAAAATTAACCTAATAATTTATAAGGATAAAAATAGACAATGGCATTATTAGTGCATAAATACGGGGGAACGTCAGTCGGTTCGATTGAACGTATCAAAAATGTTGCCAAGCGAGTAATTAAAGCACAAGATAAAGGCAATGATATTATTGTCGTTGTTTCGGCAATGAGCGGAGAAACCAATCGTTTACTGGCATTGGCTGATGAAATCAGTAGTGATAATAACCCCAGAGAGGTTGATGTATTGGTTTCTACCGGCGAACAGGTGACGATAGCTTTACTGGCTTTAGCCATTCAAGCCGAAGGCAAAAAAGCCAAATCCTACACCGGCGGCCAAGTACGCATTATCACTGACGATGCACACGGCAAGGCGCGTATTCGGCAGATTGATGACCATAATATCCGTAAAGATTTAGACACCGGCCATATCGTTATTGTGGCAGGTTTCCAAGGTGTTGACCAAAACGGTAATATTACCACTTTGGGACGCGGCGGTTCCGATACCTCAGCAGTAGCTTTGGCGGCCGCCCTGAAAGCCGACGAATGCCAAATCTATACCGATGTTAATGGTGTTTATACCACCGACCCGCGCGTCGAACCCAATGCCAAAAAACTCGATAAAATCACTTTTGAAGAAATGTTGGAAATGGCATCGCTGGGTTCAAAAGTGCTGCAAATTCGCTCGGTCGAGTTTGCCGGAAAATACAATGTTCCGCTACGTGTTTTATCCAGTTTCGAAGACGGCGGCGAGGGCACTTTAATTACAATGGAGGAAAATAACGTGGAAGCACCTTTAGTATCAGGCATTGCCTTTGACAAAAATGAAGCGCTTATCAAAGTCAATCATATCCCGCATAAACCCGGTATGGCCTATCGCGTATTGGATCTGGTCTCATCGGAAAATATCGAAGTCGATATGATTGTGCAAAATGACAGCAAGGAAGGCTTTACCGACCTGACTTTTACCGTACCAAAATCCGAAATGGATAAAGTTTTATCCATCATTGAGGCGGCCGACGGTGAATTGGAGAATGTTGAAGTACGCGGCGATGACGAAATTGTTAAGCTGTCTATTGTCGGTATCGGTATGCAAAGCCACGCCGGCGTTGCCACCAAAATGTTTCAAGTTTTATCGGAGGAAAATATCAATATTATGTTGATTGCCACCTCGGAAATTAAAATTTCCACGGTCATTGATGAAAAATATCTGGAACTTGCCGTGCGGGCTTTGCATGACGGTTTTGAACTGGAAAAACAAAGAGGTTAGCAAGAGGTTAGCCAGGGGTTAGCATGACTGTTGTCTTGTTGCTGCACCGGGGCATGAGCTCACCGCATGATGGATGTTGTCTTTGCTGATATGCCTTGTGACAAAAATGTCTGACACCACCACAACGAAGGAGACGAACCGATGAAAGTGAAAAAAGCTGTGATTCCGGTAGCCGGACTGGGGACGCGTATGCTACCCATCACCAAGGCTATTCCCAAAGAAATGCTGCCCATCGTCGATAAGCCGATGATTCAGTATATTGTCGAAGAGTGTGCCGCCGCGGGGCTGACGGAAATTATCTTGGTCACGCACTCCAGTAAAAACGCTATCGAAAACCACTTTGACACCAGTTATGAACTCGAATCTATGCTGGAAAAACGGGTCAAGCGGCAACAATTAGCCGAAGTACAAAGCATCACCCCCAAGGGTGTAACGATTATGCACGTTCGCCAAGGCAATGCTTTGGGACTCGGCCACGCCATTCGCTGTGCCTATCCGGTTATCGGTGACGAACCGTTTGCCGTGGTACTGCCTGATGTTCTTATTGATAATACGTTATGCGACTTTAAGAGCGATAATTTGGCCTATATGATGAATGAGTACGAAAAAACCGGTATCAGTCAAATTATGGTGGAAGAAGTGCCACGCAACGAGGTAAATAAATACGGTATTGTCAATCTGGACAAGGCCGAGCTATCGACAGGCCAATCGGTTAAAATTCATGGTGTGGTGGAAAAACCCGAGCTCAAGAATGCCCCGTCCAACCTGGCCATTGTCGGACGTTATGTGTTTTCCCCCAAACTGTGGGATTGCCTTAAACGTACGCCGCTGGGTGTCGGTGGGGAAATTCAGCTAACCGATGCAGTGGATTTGTTGATGGCGGACCAGCAGGTTGATGCCACCTTGATTAGCGGTAGTAGCCACGATTGCGGCTCCAAGCTCGGGTACTTGCGAACCAATTTTTTATATACTGCCCGCCGTCAGGATATTGTCGGTGATAAGGGCACTCAGGCCTTGTTGCCTTAACTGCCACCCGATGCGCCTTAGTACACGGAAAATACGTTATGATGAACACGATTGCTTGTAACCATCAGCCTCGCCGAGAATGGACTTGTCAGGCCATTGACAAAATCAATGCCGATATTAACCGCTCGTCCGATACGCATTTAATTAAACTGGATTTACCCTTTTTTAAGGGCGTTGATTTATACCTGAAAGATGAATCCACCCACCCGACCGGCAGCTTAAAGCATCGTCTGGCAAGGTCTTTATTTTTATACGGTATTTGTGATGGAAAAATCACCGAAAATACGCCGATTATCGAAGCCTCCAGCGGTTCCACTGCTATTTCCGAGGCCTACTTTGCCCGTTTGTTAGGGCTGCGTTTTATTGCCGTTGTCCCAGAAACCACGGCTCCGGAAAAACTGGCACTGATTGAGTTTTACGGTGGTGAATGTGTCAAGGTCAAAAACGGGGAAATTTACACCGAATCGGAACGCCTTGCCCAAGAACTCAACGGCTATTATATGGATCAATTTACCTATGCCGAACGAGCCACCGACTGGCGCAGCAATAACAATATCGCTGAAAGTATCTTCAAACAGATGCAACGCGAAAAACACCCTATTCCCGACTGGGTGATTGTCGGAGCGGGCACCGGCGGCACCTCGGCCACCATCGGACGCTTTATTCGCTACAACCCTGCCCTGTTTTGCCAAACCAAACTGTGCGTTGCCGACGTGGAAAATTCGATGTTTTATCCGTATTATCAAAGCGGTGACATCAGTCTGACCACCGATATCGGTTCACGTATTGAGGGCATCGGCCGGCCGCGGGTGGAACCGTCTTTTAACCCCGATGTCGTCGATGAGATGCGGCTAATCCCCGATGCCGCCTCGGTTGCCGCCATCCATTGGTTTGAACAAATTATCGGCCGCAAGGTCGGTGCCTCCACCGGTACCAATCTCTATTGCGCCCTGCAACTGATGCAGGAAATGAGCGAACAGGGAAAAACCGGCAGTATCGTCACGTTACTGTGCGACAGCGGCGAACGTTATTTAGACACTTACTATAATGACGAATGGCTGCAAGCTAAGGGACTTAACATTGCACCGTATTTGGCCGAACTAACCCGGTTAACTTCTTTGTAATACGATTTTGGACTGTCACCAAAATCAGCAAATCCAAAGACAGTGGTGAGTTCACCGCCGAGCGGGATAAATCCGCCCGAGTGACTTGTTGGATATGGTATTTCCTTATAATATATCTGCAAAAATAAAGCCCCATAAAAAATATCAGCTTTATGCATGTACCGAGATGCACACAGTGTGTCTCTACGATAGGTTTTATCAGTTTCCTGACTACACTACCTGGTATTATTTTCCTATTTAAAAATGTATAAAAATAGCAAAGAATTTGTTACTATTCTATTTTTACTTTATATTTTTTATGGTTTTTTATGATTAAGCGCACCGGATGTTGGTTGCTGGCAGCCGTGTTTCCCATTCAAGTAAGCCTTGCTCAGGCGCCTGACGAGAACACTCGCGACAGTGATACGGCCGCCGCAAACAGCGGGGCTGACGAACGCCGCCCGGCGCTTACCGTTTCAATCGAAAAACCAATATACCGCCCGGTGCAAGAGAGTATTCAGGCCGGCGGCACGATAGCCGCCAGAGAAATCGCCTCTGTCAGCGCACAAACTGCCGGCCTCAGCCTCAGTGCGATTTACGTTGACGTTGGCGACAGCGTTAAAAAAGGACAGCTATTGGCCGAATATGATGCCGACAGCGTTAAAAATGCTATTGCCGAGGCTAAGGCCAACGTTGCTCAGGCACAGGTATCACTCAATCGGGCGGCCGCCAATGCCAAACGGGCCGAAAAACTGCGGGGCACAAATGCCATCAGTGCCATACAAGCCGACGACTACCGCTTTCAGGAACAAATGGCACAAGCTCGGTTAATGGCGGCTAAGGCGATATTAAACAACCGGAGACTTCGCCACCGGCACGCTCAAATCAGGGCCAAGGTGGCCGGTGTGATTGAAACAAAACAAGCGCTTTTGGGTGAGGTCGGCAGCCCCGGAACACCGTTATTTTCCATTATCGTCGATAACCAACTGGAGTGGCAGGCAGAGGTACCCGGCGAACAGTTGTTCGCCATTAAAGAAAATATGCCGGCCCGCATTCAATGGAGCGAACCGGCCGGCTCATTCGGTCGTTATGCCACTATTAGTGTCGCGGGCAAGGTGCGCAAAATCGACCCGAGCATCGATGATGAAACGCGTTTGGGCAAAGTATATGTCACTTTGGAAAATAACCCGCAATTGCGCCGGGGGCAGTTTGTGCAGGGTGAGTTTTTACTGGATAAAAAAAATCTGTTGACCGTTCCGGCGACCAGTATCGTCAGAAAAGACGGCTACGATTATCTTTTTATTGTCGATGACGACAATCGGGTGAGGCGCCAAAAAGTGTCGGTCGGGCACTGGCAAGGCGAGTGGGTCAGCATTACCCAAGGATTATCCGACAGCGATCGAGTTGCGGTCGATGGTGTCGGTTTTTTAAGTACGGGAGATACGGTCAATGCGTTTGATGCCGACGCTCAATCCGACAGCCGGTTCGACAGCCGGTCCGACAACCAACCCGATTAGGGCCACCGTGAAAATTATATGAATATATCGGCTTACTTTATTCGCCATCCCCTTCCGGGGATTTTGCTTTTTATACTGCTGTCGCTGGCGGGATGGCACGGTTTTCAGCAGATGAAAATCAAACTGTTTCCCGATATTGACTTGCCGATTATCGTCGTCACCGTAGCTATGCCGGGCGGCGCACCGGAGCAAATGGAAAACGAAATTGCCAAGAAAATCGAGGATAAACTTGCCAGTCTCAATAAAATCAAACATATCTATTCAACTCTGGTCGATAGCAGTGTCAAGGTGACAGCGGAATTTGCGCTTGAAAAAGAACTGCAGGAAGCACTCGATGATGTTCGCTCTGCCGTTAATGAAGTACGCGGAGAATTTCCGGGGGCGGCCGAAGCCCCGGTTTTCACCAAAATGACAATCAATAAACAGCCGCTTGCCATTTACAGCATTGCTTCCGATAATCTGGATGACGTCGATTTATCGTGGCTTGTCGATAATCGCCTAAGTAAGGAACTACTCGGCATTAGTGGCGTGGCCGCCATAACCCGTATCGGCGGGGTTGAACGCGAAGTACAAGTATTGCTGCGGCCGGAGCAGATGCGCCATTACCAAATAACGGTTGCCGATATTTCACAGCAATTATCAGCCATGCAAAAAAACTTTTCCGGCGGAGAAGCACGGCTCGGTGGTTTAAAGCAGCCCATACGAACCATTGCAGCGGTAAACCGCCTCGATGATTTGCAAAAATTTCGTCTCGTTTTGCCTGGCGGCGGGTTGCTACAGCTGAGCGATATTGCCGATATCCGCGACGCTTTTAAAGAACAACGTTCCAAAGCGTTGCTCGACGGCAAAGAGGGGGTCGCTTTTGTTATACACCGTAACAAAGGCTTTGGCGACTTGGAAATCGGCCGGCAAGTCAACAAAGCTCTGGCAGCCTTTGGCCGGAAACACCCGCATCTGCACATCACGGAAGTGTTTGAAACCATTTCCATGGTTAAACAAGATTACGACGGGGCCATGACCATGCTGGCCGAGGGGGCGGCACTGGCGGTATTTATCGTGCTGTTGTTTCTCGGTGGTGTACGGCCGACGCTGTTTTTTGCCTTGGCTCTGGGGGCGGCTTACTTTATTGTTACAACCATCACTGCCAAGTGGGCGGTATATCTCGCCGCTGCCGTTGTTATTTTACCGGTCATCGCTTTTTTTAGGCATTTCAGAGCAACGATAGTCACCGCCATTGCATTGCCATTATCGGTATTACCCGCCTTTGCCGGTATGTATTTTTTAGATATTTCTATCAATTTGATGGTAACGCTGGCACTGTCGTTGGTTGTTGGTATTTTGGTTGACGATGCCATTGTCGAAGTGGAAAATATTGACCGCCATATCGGTATGGGAAAATCCGTCTATCAGGCCGCCATTGATGCCGCTGCCGAAATTGGAACCGCCGTAATTGCCATTACCACAACCCTGATTGCCGTATTTTTACCGACTGCGTTTATGCCCGGTGTGCCGGGAAAATTCTTTTATCAGTTTGGCGTGGCGGCCTCGCTGTCTATTTTTTCTTCATTGATGGTGGCACGCATCATCACCCCGATGTTGTGTGCTTATTTTCTCGTCCCGCACCAACGCCGGTTTTCCGATCCCTTGTGGATGCGGGCTTACTTGTGGTTTGCCCGATGGGCGCTGCGTCTGCGTTGGTTAACAATGATTGTGGCGCTAGGCTTTTTCCTGTTATCGATAAAGGTGATGAGTACGCTGCCAAAAGATTTTATTCCCGCCAGCGACGCTTCGTACACGCAGGTCAAAATCGCGCTGCCGCCGGGCGGCGGTTTGGAAAAAACCGAGGCCGTTGCTGAAAATGCACGCAAAGCGATTGCCGATATTGCACATATCGACAAAATTTTTTCTTATATTGGCAAGGACGAAGTACGTAAGGCGACCTTATATATCACCTTTACCGAACGTGGTACACGGCCGCTGAAAGGCGAAATAGAAAACGCTATTCGCCGGCGCCTGGCAGCGGTTTCCGGTGCCCAGCTGGCGGTAATGTCCGGCGGCAATAGCGGTAAATACGAGATGATTCTTTCCGGCGACAACCCCAAAGAACTGGTTGAGGCAACAGCCGCCGTTATTAACGATTTGCGCAGTGTAAAGGGACTGGGCAATATCGCTAATTCGGCCGGTTTACTCAGACAAGAACTGGTCATTTACCCCGACTACCTGAAAGCGGCTGAACGCGGTGTCAGCTCCGCCGCTATCGCTCAGGCCATTCGCATCGCCACGGTCGGCGACTACGACAAGCAGCTGGCGAAATTTCACACCAACCAACGCCAGATTCCGATTGTTGTCCGCCTGCCGGATACCGCCAAGGCCGATATCAATGTCCTGAAAAATTTGTATGTCACCGGGACTAAAGGCCCGGTGCGCATTGGCGATGTGGCCAGATTGGACATTAATTCGGGATTGCTTGAGATAAATCGCTACGACAGAAAGCGCTTTGCCAGACTCAATATTGAAATTCAATCGGGTCAGTTAGGCGAAGTTAAACAAGCCATTAATGCGCTGCCGGCAGTGCAATCATTGCCCCCGTCGGTTAAGCAGGTTGCCGTCGGCGATGTCGAAGCAATGGAGGAATTGCAAGAAAGTTTTGCCATGGCCATGGGGGTGGCTATTTTATGTATTTACTTTGTGCTGATTTTATTATTTGGCCAACTCCTTCAACCCATCACCATTTTGGCGGCACTGCCGCTGTCGATTGGCGGTGCAGTTGCCGGTTTGCTGATGGTCGATGCCGGCATGTCATTGCCGGCAATGATTGGTTTGTTAATGCTGATGGGCATTGCCGTCAAAAATTCCATTTTACTGGTTGAATACATTATCGATATCCGCAACAAACATCCCGACAGCAACCGTCTGGAAACCATTATGGACGCTTGTCACAAGCGCGCCCGCCCGATTATTATGACAACCACTGCCATGGGCGCCGGTATGCTGCCTTTAATTCTAGCCTTGGGCGAGGCCGATTTCTCCTTTCGTCGTCCCATGGCAGCAGCGGTTTTTGGCGGATTAATAACCTCTACCTTACTGAGTTTAATCGTTATTCCCGCGTTTTATACCATTGTTGACGATATCAGTAAAATATTAACAAGGCGATTGCGCTCGGTTCAAAAACGCAGTACCGGAAATTAATCGGAACCGGGAATTAATTGGATTGACGATACAATACCGGGAATAAATCGTCATCGTGCATCGGTGCCCCGGCCGGCAAACGCTCCGCTAAACCGGGGAATTCAGGCGAGGTCACCCAGGGGCGCGGGGCGTGGGTGATGTCATCACCTAAAAAACGCACGGAAAAAGCACGCCGAGTATTTGCCGAGCCTTTGGATGAATGTAGAGTAAGCATATGGAAAAATACCGCATCCCCGGGCTCTAATGCCCAACCGACAATGGGATAGGCACTGCGGTCGGCTTCAATATCGGGTAAATCGGCCAGACTGCCCTCCGGGAACCATTTGGCTTGATCGTCC
>PDWI01006462.1_pt1 | contig 14828 bp, 6 predicted proteins | sample 1430891 | NCBI WGS metagenome assembly PDWI01 (sample SAMN01162508, study PRJNA174530) | Oral metagenome, whole genome shotgun sequencing project. | biome: Marine environment; feature: Marine mammal; material: Swab sample of the gingival sulcus; isolation source: swab sample of gingival sulcus... | reverse complement strand
TTGTATTATTCTGACGGTATGCACGAACAAAATTTGGTGATGAAGGATATTTTTATGTATCGCAACAAAATGTTAAGTGCCGGAGATTTTGTGTAATTTATTGTTGGGTTTTGGGTTTTAGGTTTTAGGTATTGGGTTTTGGCGATTGGCTTAAGGAACGAAGTGGGAAGCAATCTCAATGCCTAAGTTATTGGTTTGGAGATTACTTCGAAATTTAAAATTTCTCGTAATGACCGCATTTCTTACTTTTTAGACACCCTCAATTTATTTTGTTATTCCCCTTTGGTAATTGTGTTAATTAGTTAATGTGCTAATTGCTAATACTCAACACCTTCTTATTGCGTTTACTGTGTTAGGGGATTGCTCCCGATAATTTTGGGACAATGGTTTGGGATTTTCAGAACCTTCTGTTTTGTAACAAAGGATAAAAAAAAACCGTTTCAAATACTTGAAACGGTTTTCTTTTCAAATTAAATTATGTTCATGCTTAGTTAATAATAACACGTTGATAAATCGGTTGTGTATTGTCTTTTGTAAATCTTAACCAATACATACCGCTTTCTAAACTTACGTTAACCAATCCTGATACTTGTTCTGTTCTGATTATTCTACCCGTAGCATCAATAATTTGCATTTCGTACATTTCATTTTGTACGTTAACGTTAAATTGACCGTTTGACGGATTAGGATAAACACTTATCATAGTGTTAGTATGGTTTTCAATACCATCTGCACCTAACATTTTAACAAGTTCAACAACATCTGCATTTACTACGGACAATGTTCCTGTAAATGTTTCAAAACCGTTGGCTGTAACAGTATAAGCCATGTCGTTGGCAGGTGTTACGTTTGCAAATGTTACCATTCCGTTTGCATTGGTAGTTTGGGTTGAACCGTTAAATTCTACGCTGGCATTTGCAATGGCTGTATTGTCAGAGTTTTTAACCACATTAAAGGTTACAGAGTAAGTGTCAGTTGTGTTTTCGTCTCCAAATGTGATTTTGGTATCCGGTCTGCTGTTGTAAAGATATTTCGGAGCATACTCAGGATTTGCAATGTTATTTATCTGATTGCTATCGTGATAGTAACTTGCACTCATTTTATTAGCCGTTTCGGTTTCATAGAAATAATCTGCTTGTTGGTAATAACCGCTTTTGTATTCTTTTACGGCAATAATAAGGTTGTCAGTATTATTGTATGCAAACGGAGTATCTAAAGTAATGTCTATCCATTGGTCAGCCTCAGTAATGGTAACAGCACCATCAAACACTTCTTGGAAATCACCTCCGGGAACAAAGACAGTTGCCACAAATTCAGATTGAGTGGTGTGTCCCATAAATACTTTAACACTATCAACATGGTTGTTTGGTGTTTGTCCCATTGAGTTTATAAAGTGATAAGATATTTTACTGATGCTTTGAGGCTCATTAAGATTCAATTCACTTTGTAGATAGATAGATTGAGAATAAGAGTATTCATAGTAACAGTTGATAGGTATGCGACTTATTCCAAAATCATTGTCGTTACCGATAAGAACAACATTCCCTTCACCTTCTGTTAAAACAATGTTCTCGGTAACATCGGCATCAACAATTGACAAGTTTCCGTTGATACTATTGTAACCATTAGCAGTTACCATATAAGTTGCATTATCCATTGGTAATAGGTTTTCAAACATTGCTACTCCATTGGCGTCGGTGGTTTCAGTTGTTCCGTTAAAGGTTATGTTTGCATTTGCAATCGGATTAGTACCGTCTGTTACGTTGAAAGTTACCGTGTAAGTAGATAAAGCAACCAAAGTAACATTTTCGGTAACATCAGCATCAACGACTGATACCGTTCCGTTGAAATTGTTGTAGCCGTTTGCAATAACAGTGTAAGGAATGTCGTTTGCTGCTGCTACATCTTCAAAAGTAACCATTCCGTTGGCATCGGTAAGTTTAGTGAATCCGTTGAAACCTACGTTTGCATATTGTATAGGGTTAGTTCCATCGGTTACATTAAAGGTTACATTATAGGTACTTACAGCGGTTAAAGTAACATCTTCGGTAACATCAGCGTCCACAACTGATAACATTCCGGAGGCACTGTTGTAACCATTGGCAGTTACAGTGTAAGGAATATAGTTTTCAGGCATAATGTTTTCAAAAGTAGCTACCCCGTTGGCATCTGTGGTTTGGGTTGAGCCTTTGAATATTACGCTTGCATTTTCAATTGCATTGGTACCGTCAGTTACATTAAAGGTTACCGTGTAAGTTGTTGCTTCTGTTAAAACAACGTTTTCGGTAACGTCGGCATTAATTACGGAAACAGTTCCTTCTGCTTGGTTGTAACCGTTAGCTATTACGGTGTAAGCGATATCATTTCCAGGTGCTACGTTGTTAAAAGTAGCCACACCGCTTGCATCAGTAGTTCCAACCATACCGTAGAAATTTATGTTAGCGTTTGGAACAGGGTTGGTACCGTCTGTTACGTTGAAAGTTACCGTGTAGGTTACAGCAGTGTTTCCTTCAAATGCAAATTTTGTGTTTGGTCTGCTGGTATAAAGGTATTTAGGTGCATACTCAGGGGTTGCAATGTTATTTATTTGACTGTTATCGCTGTAATAACTTGCACTCATATTATCGCTAGTTTCTGTTTCGTAGAAATAGTCAGAGTTTAAGTAACTTCCTGATTTATATTCTTTAACTGCGACAATAAGGTTGTCGGTATTGTTATATTCAAACGGAGTATCCAGAGTAATGTCTATCCATTGGTCAGCCTCAGTAATGGTAACAACACCATCAAACACTTCTTGGAAATCGTCTCCGGGAACAAAGGCAGTTGCCACAAATTTAGATTGTGTGGTGTGACCCATAAATACTTTTACGCTGTCAACATGATTTTCGGGTGTTTGACCGACTGAGTTTTTAAAATGGTAAGATATTTTTGTGATGTTTCCATTGTTGTTTAACTCGCTTTGTAGATAAATGGATTGAGAGTAGGAGTAGCTATAGTAACAGTTGATAGGAATTCGACTTGTACCAAAATCGTTGTTGGTACCTACCTCTACAACATCTTCAACCGTTGTTATTTCGGTTAAAATAACATCTTCGGTAACATCAGCATCAACAACGGATACTGTTCCGTTGGCATTGTTGTAGCCGTCAACTGTTATAGTGTAGGCGATATCGTTTGCTGCTGTAATATTTTCAAAAATCGCTGTTCCGTTAGCATCGGTAGTTTTGGTTTCATTGTTAAACTCTATGCTCGCATTTTCAACAGCGTTAGTACCGTTGGTTACGTTGAAAGTTACGGAATAGGTCATTATTTCGGTTAGTACAACATTCTCGGTAACATCAGCATCAACAACGGATACCGTTCCTTCTGCATTGTTATAACCGTCGGCAGTTACGGTGTAAGACATATCGTTTGCTACTGCAACATTTTCAAAGGTAACCATTCCGTTAGCATCGGTGGTTTCGGTTGCATTGTTAAACTCTACGCTTGCATTTTCAACAGCGTTAGTACCGTCGGTTACGTTAAAGGTTACGGCATAAGTATTGGTGTTGTTGGTATCTTCAAACAAAATTCTTGTGTTTGGTCTTTTGTTGTGAATTGTTGGATTATGCTCTGGATTTGCAATGTTATTTATTTGATTGTTGTCATTGTAATAACTTGCACTCATTTTTTCAGCAGTTTCGGTAACATAGAAATAATCATATTGTGTATAATATCCGGATTTATATTCTTTAACTGCAATAATAAGATTGTCGGTATTGTTGTATGCAAACGGAGTATCTAAAGTAATATCTATCCATTGGTCAATTTCAGTAATTTCTATTGTACCATCAAATACTTCTTGGAAATCGCCTCCGGGAATAAAGGCAGCAGGTGCCACAAATTTGGATTGTGTGGTGTGCCCCATAAATACTTTTACACTATCAACATGATTTTGAGGAGATGTGTTGTTCGTGTTTTTAAAATGGTAAGATACTTTTGTAATGTTTTTAGGCTCGGTAAGGTTTAGCTCGTTTTTCAAGTAAATGGCTTGAGAATAAGAATAACCGTAATAGCAGTTAATAGGTAAACGCCCTGATACAGTACTGTTTCCAACTTCAAGTATACCTTCGTCAAGGCTGTAAGCTTCTCCGGTGGTAAGGTTTATTGTTAGGGTGTTTGGGGCATTTGAAGAAATTTCAATGCTTGCATTGTTCACACCTTCAACGGTAGGAATACAAGTTACGCTTAAATTTTGAGAAGCATTTGGTGCTAAAGTTAACGGGAAAGTAATGTCAGATGTTTCTACGGTAAAGCTTTCTGCATTAGCACCTGTAATGATAATATCGTCTGCCGAATTAATGATTAAATCATCGCTTCCGTCATTGGTAATGGTAAATTCTTGTGTTTTCGGGCTGCCATTAACTTGTGAAGCATTAAAGGTTAAACTTTCTGTATTTGATATAATAACAGGTCCGTTAGGAATGTTCTCAATGACAACATTGTCAATGTATTGAGAGGTGTACATGCCATCTAATTCACATTTGAAAGCGATGCGAGGGTTTTCACTTCCTGAAAAGGATGAGAAATTAACCTTATAAGGTGCAAAATCACCGGTTAGGTCAAGTGTTTCAACTGCTGTAAATGTGGCAGTATCGTTAATGTCGGTTAAGTAACCTACAGTTATTTTTGATCCTTCTGCCATAAATTTAACGCGTAACCCGTTGACCGGAATGTTGTTGTCAATAGGAGGTGCAACAAGCATAAAGGCTCCGGAAGTTTCAGCAGATGGAGACATTTTAACACTGTTTGGTGCAGAGTAATGGGTGTAAGAATTTGTTTTTATGGTAGAATAAGGCGAAACACCTTCTTTAATTTTAGCCCAATTGCTCGGTAGGTTAGGAACTGTTACGTCATCAAAAAATTGAGCGTAAGGTACCGTATAAATTGTGGGGTCTGCTTCTACTGTAAATGTCCATTCAGGGCAGTCGGATAAAGCAGTTTCTCCAACATTGTTAGAGGGTTGTATTTTCCAATAGTAAGTTTGGTTGTAAGAAAAATCTTCGGTGTGTTGGTAGAATTTATCGGTGGTTTCTAAACCGCTTACCATATCGTAATTTCCCGAAGTTGTTCCTAAATACACTTTGTAATTGGTTGCAATACCGCCTTGAGTGTTGTTATCCCATTTTAATTGGGCAGTACTTGCAATATTGTTTGCATTGTTTTCGGGAGAAACGATTACCGCAGCCATAGGTGCTACAGGTACAATAGGCATACTCATTACGTTGTCAATGTACAAATTTTTGGCATTTGCACCTGAAGCATGAAAAGCAAAGAAATATTCATTGCCTGCTCCTGCAAGGCTTGATAAGTCAATTTCGTAGAGAGACCATTCTCCGGTAATTTCGCCTAAGTCTTGTAAATCTGTCCATGTTGCAGGTGTTGTAGTGTCTGCTGTATATTGAATTTTTAGACTACAGAAAGGAGCTGTGCCGCTGCTTTTTGAGAAAAACATTAGTTTTCCGGTTTCAGATAAATCGAGTTTAGGCGTAATTAATTTTCCTTCGGTTGTGGTTGAAAATGTTATGTATGCAGATTTTGAATCATCGTATCCTTGTGAAGATTGTGAGAAATTGCCTTTGTTCCAAAGTCTGGGAGGAAAGTCGTCGGCAAACAATTCATACAATCCGTCGTGGTGTATTTCGTAAGTGTTAAGTTCAATTTGAGATGTTACACTCATGTCGCCTTGCGAAGTAATGATAATGTTTTTGGTGTCTTTGTAACCAATGCTTGTTGGTGCATTGGGAGAAACACGTACTATGATGTCTTTGCTTTCGTTATGAGCTAAGCTTAAATCTGTGATTACAGTGCTTGCATCGTCGGCATAAAATTCATAATTCCAAGTTCCGGCACCGTCTGTTGAAAAAGTATAAGTGTCATTGTTTGCTCCAATGTTTTTTATCGAAATGGTATAATCAACGTGTTCATCGGGGTAAACAAAGTTTCTGTTTTCTGCAATGTTTGTTTCAATGTTATAACTTGCGGGTTCATAAACTTTTATGTCGTCAACAATCCAGTAGTATGAGTAAGTAGCACTGTAGTGCCATTTTAATTTTACTTGTGCTTGATTTCCTAGTTCAGAAGATAAATCTTCGTTGAAAATTTCCGGATTTTCTGTGGTAGCATCCCAAGTTCTGTATTCTGTCCAAGTTGCACCGTTGTCAATGGAATAAGAAAAAGATACAGTGTTTTGATAAACTTTGAAATAATGTTGAAACTCAACAATAACTGAGCTGTTTGCAGAACAGTCGATGGTTGATGTTATTAAATCAGCGTCTTGTGAGTTACCGGAACCATAAGCATCACTGTCTAAAATGGCATAACCATTAGCCGCAGTTTCTGTGTCTATCGCTTGCGAATACGATGGCACATAAGACTGATCTTTAAATTCCCAAATTTGTCCGTTTCCGTTGTTTGAGATGTTTTGCCACCCTGTTGGTAGCTCCCCTGAAGAGAAATCTTCAGCCATAATGGTTGTTTGTGCAGACAATGTGCTGCCAATAAGCCAACTCATTACAAATAGAAAAAGTAGTTTTCTTTTCATGTTATTAAAATTTAGATTTAATTAATACTAATTTAAATTTAAGCCGCAAATATAATTAATATTTAATCTAAATAATATATTTTTTTATTTAAAAATAAAATGTTTTTGAAAAGGAAACATTCCTTGCCTATTGTTCTTAATTGCAGGGTTCTATCGGTATAGAATTTTAATGTGCGTGTCCATGACCGTCCATTTCTCCTGAACTTTTTAACAGCTCTCCTTTTAAAAAATGGGCTCCTTGTGTTACGATGTTTATGTTAAAATCATTGTCGTGTATTGATGTAATTTCTACAAACCCATTGTCTTTATTTCCTGTGGTAATTTCCAACGGAATAAATTCATGGTCGCTTTCGGCTTTAAAAATGACTTTTTTGCCTTCAAAATCAATAATTGCATCTTCGGGAACAGCATTTACGGCTTCGCCTCCCAATAAAATTTGAGCATTAATAAATGTTCCTACTTTTAAAAGCTGTTGCTCGTCTTTAAAATGTCCGTGAACATTAATGGTTTTTGTTTGCTCGTTTATGCCTTGGCTGATTAATTTAATGTAGCCTTCGTATTCTTTATCTATGCCATTGGGCTTAAATATAAATGTATCATTTTTCTTAATTCTACCGATGTCTGTATTAAATACATTTAGCTCTGCGTGCATATGGTCGTTGTCAATAATTTCCATCATTTCGGCATTGGCACTTAAAAATTTTCCTTTATTCAAATTGTTTTTAACAATGTATCCTGAAATGGGTGATTTCACATATACGTATTGTTGAATGCCTGATTCTTGAATTTTTTCAGGCGATAATCCTGCCATTTCTAGTTGAGACTTGTAATTTTGAACTAAGCTTTCTGCAGAATTATAGCTGATTTCTGCCAGCTGATAATCTTTTTGCGATACAATGTCATTGTTAAACAACATTTCTTTTCGTTTAAATTCTTGTTGTGCTAATTTTCGTTGATTCAATGCCTCTAAATAGTTATACTGCAAATTTGTGAAGTTCGGATGTTGCAATACAGCTATGGTTTGTCCTTTTTTTACTTTTTCGCCCAATAATAAATCTGCTTGATAAACAAAGGCTTCTAATGGAGCATGAATGGTTGCTTTGCTTTGTGGCGGTGCTTCTATACTTCCTGTAACCTCTATTCGCTCTCTGATGGTGTGTTTTTCAATGTGCCCGATGTTTATTTGGGCGGTTTGTAATTGTTCGGCTGTAAGATGAATTTCATCTTCGGAATGTTCGTGTTCCTCATTGATTGTTTCTTGGTGCTTGTCTTTGGTGTCGGTGTTTTTATTTTCATTGTTGCAAGCTAAAACAAAAACGATGGCTGTTATAATTATTGCTATTTTTTTCATTTCTTTCAATTTTTATTATTTGTCGATATAATATTCGTATTCTATAACGGTTTGATTATAAGTGTGAATTAATGCTAAGTAGTTTTGCATAACTTCAAAATAGGCTTCAAAACTTTGATTAAATTTATAAGCCCCAATTTCTCCTGATTCATAAGCAATGGATAGTTTATCAATAAACTTTTTTGCTTTTTCAAAGGTTTTACTAATGGTATCTACTTCTGCTTTTAGTGTGTTTAACTGTTGCGATAAACTTTCTTTATGGTTTTGAATTTTAATTCTTTCCGCCTCATTTTCAAATGCAATTTCTTCTTTTATAATTCGTTGTTTTTTTATTGCTGCTCTATTGTTGCCCAAAGGTAAGGGAATTTGAATGCCTATGGTAAATCCCATGAAATCTCTGGCGTCTCCGGCTTTTCTGTTGATGAGTCCTGCGGTAATTTCAGGAAAATAAACCGATTTTGCCAGTGAAATGTTTTTTGTGGCTACGTTATCTCGTTTTTCCATAGCTTCAGAAAATTCTTTAGACATTGTTTTTGAAAAATCAGAAACTAAGGGTTCCGGGAATTCTGTTTGTGGTTGAATGGTTTGTGTTAATTGCAATAAGGCTTTGAGGTTGTTTTCTACCTCTGAAAATTCCTTGTCAATGGTACTTTTTTGAGCCTGAATACTTAGCGATTGTAAAACGGTAATATCGTTTTCTAAACCTCCGATTTCGCCGGATTGATGCAATCTTTCAGTAAAGTTTTTTATTTCAGTTACATTGGCTTGTTGTTGTTCTAGCAATCTTTTTAATGCATACAAGTAGTGCCATTGTTGGTAGAGGCTTCGTACATTTCTTATTGCTTCTTTTTCTGCAATTTTTGCATCTACTTTTGCCAGTTCAACTTTTGATTTTGCTAATTTATAACGATTGATATGACTTAATATTGAGCCAAAATTTTGAATGGCACTTATTTCTTGAACAGCCGTTGTGGAGTTTACTCTTACTTTGCGATAATCTAACGACAAAGGGTTTAACTCAAATGCTCCGCCGACATCGGCTTGTTGCTTGTCAATATTAAGTTTGGCATCGTTTAGTGTTACCGATTTTGATAATGCTAAGTTAATGGCTTGTTGTTCGGTAAGTTTTTCGGTATATTCTTGTGCGTTAGCTCCGTAAAAATAAAAGAGCAATGCAATGGTTATGTAAAATTTAAAATTTTTCATGGTTCATTTTTGCATGTATTTATGCTTTATTGTTGAGTTCTACATTTGTTTGAATTTGTACGGTAATATCATCAAGTAGTGTGTATCTTTTTTTGTAAAGGTTTCGTTTTTTAGATTTTATATCCTCAATTTCTTTTCGTTGAGGAGCGATAGGAATTTGAGACCAATCTTTTGATACAGGCTTTCCACCAACTTCTTGATAAAATTTATCGTAATCAAAATTGATTTTATGAATGCTTTGAATATTGATAAAATGTTTTTTCCGATTGGCTTGGATTGTGTTATTGGCGGCAATAATTTTTTCTACGCCCAAGCTTTTTGCAAATACTTGTAAGGCATAAATAATAAAGGCATTGGGACGCATGCCATACAATAACTTTTGTGCTTTTTTAAATTCGGCTTTATCGGTGTGTCCTTGTACACAACCTACGTAACAAATTAAATCATTGTTCTTGTCAAAAGAAAACGAAAAAGATACTGCGGTTACTTTTCCTCCACACAAATCGCTTGTGAAAACCAAAACCAATTCTCCTTCTTTTCTGAAACGTTCGTCGTATGCTATTTCTAACTGTCCTACAACCTGATTTTCTTCTGCTGATGTAATGGTTGCCAATGGAAAGTTATTGTTTAAAATTTTGTTTGTCAGATTCTTTTGTTCCAGTAATTTATAGGTTTCTTTTATGATTTTTGTTTTCTGTTTTTTTGTCCATTTGGTGGAAATGTAAGGTCTGAAAGGCTTTACATAAATACGAGGACGTTTTAGAAAAATATGATAAAACGTTTCTGATTTTATATCGTTAAACCAATCGTATGAAAATATCGGATTTGTTAAGATGTACAAAGCGATTTTCGATTTTTGTTTCCGTATGTATTTAGGATTTTCTTTAGCGAAACCCTCTGAGGCAAGCTTTAATCCCAAGCCAATGGTTGAGGGTAAACTTAAAATCTTTTTTAAACGATTCATAGGATTCTGTTTTTTATTTTTTTATGCTTAATTTTTCAAAAAACATATACAAAATTGGTAAAATCAATAAGGTTAAGATGGTTGCCGAAATTAATCCTCCGATAACAACGGTTGCTAAGGGTTTTTGTACTTCGGCTCCTGCTGAAGTTGATAAAGCCATTGGCAGAAAACCAACAGAAGCAACCAAGGCAGTCATAATAACCGGACGCAATCGTGTTGACGTTCCTTTTTTTATGATTTCTTTTATGTCGGTTATTCCCGATGCTTTTATTCGATTAAATTCAGCAATTAATACAATGCCGTTAAGAACGGCAACTCCAAACAGGGCAATAAAACCAATTCCGGCAGAAATACTGAATGGCATACCTCTGAACCACAGTGCAAAAATACCACCAATTGCCGACATTGGAATTGATGTGAAAATAAGCAACCCTTGTTTTATAGAGTTAAAGGTAATGTACAATAATAAGAAAATCAATAATAAGGCCATAGGTACGGCAACCATTAAACGATTTTTGGCTTTTTCTAAATTTTCAAATGTTCCGCCGTAAGTTACATAATATCCGGGTTCGAATTTCAGCTGTTCTTCTATTTCCTTTTTTAATTCTGAAACAATGCTGGCAACGTCTCTGCCTCGTACATTAAACCCAATGGTTAGTCTGCGTTTGGCATCGTCTCGTTGTATTTGGTTTGGCGATTTCTTAAATTCAACACTAGCAACGCTTGTTAATGGAACTTGAGTACCTTCAGCGGTTGTAATATAGAGTTTTTTAACGTCTTCTATACTGTTTCTGTTTTCTTTTTGTAGTCTTACAACTAGGTCGTAGCGTTTTTCTCCTTCATAAACAAGCCCTGCGGTTTGTCCTGCAAATGCGGTATTGATTGCGTTGTTTACATCTTCGATATGCAAGCCGTAGCGAGCCAGTTGTTCTCTTTTGTAATCAATTACAATTTGTTCTAATCCGCCTACTTTTTCAACATATAAGTCTGTTGCACCTTCAACCGTCGGAATAATTTTAGCCAATTGATTTCCGTAATGCGTCAATTTCTCCAAATCTTCTCCATACACTTTTAAAACAACATCTTGGCGTGCACCTGTCATTAGTTCATTGAAACGCATTTGTATGGGTTGTTGAAAACCAAAGGTAACTCCAACCATGTTTTTTTCCAATGTTTGTTGCATTTTTTCTGCCAATTCTTCTTTTGATTTGGCTTTTGTCCATTGTTTGGGTTCTGAAAGCAAAATCATAATATCGGAAGCTTCCATAGGCATAGGGTCGGTAGGGATTTCCGATGAGCCGATTTTTCCAATGACTTCAGTAACTTCATCGGGAAATTCTTTCAATAATATGCCTGCTGCTTGAGTGGTTGCTTCTACGCTATAACTTACGCTACTACCTGTTGAAACCATCATTTGTGCAGCAAAATCACCCTCGTTTAAGGTCGGAATAAATTCAGAGCCCATTCGTGTAAACGTAAAAATACTTATTCCGAAAATGATAGCCATTACGAGCATAACTTTTTTGGCATTGTTTAGCACAAAATGTAAAATCGGTTCGTAAATTTTATGAAGGGTGCTTATTATTTTGTCGGAGAATGTTTTTTTGTTGCGTATCTTTTTGCTTAAAAACAATGCACTTATCATCGGTACATAGGTTAAGGATAAAATAAATGCACCGAGAATGGCAAAGCTAACGGTCATTGCCATAGGTCTAAACATTTTTCCTTCGATACCAACCAATCCTAAAATGGGTAGATAAACAATTAAAATAATGATTTCGCCAAAAGCGGCACTTGTTCGGATTTTTGAGGCAGATAAATGTACCTCTTCGTCCATTTGCGACTGTGTTAATCGAATCCCTTTTTTCCTTAATCCGAGATGATGCAGGGTAGCTTCAACAATAATGACAGAGCCATCTACAATAATTCCGAAGTCTATGGCACCTAGGCTCATTAAGTTTCCCGATACGCCAAACAAATTCATCAAACTAATAGCAAATAACATTGCCAAAGGAATAACCGATGCTACGATTAAGCTTGCTCGGAAGTTTCCTAACAGTAATACTAAAATGAAAATAACAATGAGTGCTCCTTCTATTAGGTTTCTAGATACGGTTTTTATGGCTTTGTTTACTAATTTTGTACGGTCTAAAAAAGGTTCAATAACAACGCCTTCGGGTAAACTTTCTTGAATTTGTACAATTCTTTCTTTTATGTTTTTAACAACTTTTGATGAATTTTCTCCTTTTAGCATCATGACAATACCGCCTACGGCATCACCATCTGCATTTCGGGTCATTGCTCCGTAGCGAATGGCACTTCCTAATTGAACTTTTCCAACGTCTCTGATTAAAATAGGAGTACCGTTTTTTGTGTTTTTAATGACAATGTTTTGAATGTCGTTGATGTTTTTGATAAGTCCTTCGCTTCGTATAAAATATGCTTTGGGATTTTTGTCAATGTATGCACCGCCTGTATTTTGGTTATTTTTCTTTAATGCCTCAAAAACATCTGTAATTGTAATGTCTAGGGCAATTAATCGCTCCGGTTGTAACGCAACTTCGTATTGTTTTAAAAATCCTCCGAAACTACTTACGTCAGCTACTCCTTCTAGTCCTAATAATTGACGCCGAACTACCCAATCTTGCAACGAGCGAAGTTCCATTGCATCATATTGCTTTTCGTAGCCTTTTTTTGCATAAATTGTGTATTGGTAGATTTCGCCAAGTCCAGTTGTTACCGGCATCATTTCAGGTGTACCTATGCCGTCGGGAATTTGGTTTTTGGCTTCGGATAATCGTTCGCTGATTTGTTGCCTGACCCAATAAATATCTACCTTCTCTTTAAACACAATGGTAACAACACTAAGCCCAAATCTGGAAAACGAGCGAATCTCTTCCACATCAGGAATGCTGGACATCGTTATTTCTATCGGAAAGGTAACTAAACGTTCAATGTCTTGAGCCGATTGCGATGGTGCAGAAGTAATAATTTGAACTTGATTATTGGTAATATCCGGTAGTGCGTCAATGGGTAATTCTTTGGCTGAGTAAACTCCCCAAACCACTAAAGCCAAGACTAAAGAACCAATAATCAATTTATTTTTAATTGAAAATTTTATAATGTAATCTAACATTTTTTTCCATTTTTTAATTTCTTATTCTGTTTTATTGTCTGATTTTCAGTTGTCTATACTCGTTTTGTCAAAAAGCTTGTTGTTGGGAAACACTCTTTAATAAGCAGATAACTGAAAAACGTGTTGAAAAGAAATTAAACTCTTGGTGGATGAAAAATATTTCCTGTAAATGAATTGGTATGTGATGATTTGTAATAGGTTATTTGTGTGTTTTTAGAAATGGTGGATTTTATTTCGTGTGCTATTTTTGTTGGTAGACAAAAGGTAAGCACAAATAAAGTTACGGTACAATGGTGGTGATGTTTTGTTTTTTTATCGTGTTCCGTATCGTTTTTGTGATGAAAATGCTCGTGAGTATTTTCCATTTCTAAATGAGTCTCCACATCATCGTATACAATTACATCATTATGAACAGCCTGTGGAGGTGTCATTATTATTATTGCTAAGATGTAAATTATTACATTTTTCATTGATGCTTTTCTTATTGCAGAAGACTCTAAATTTAAATTACTTTACAAAGATATACAATAATTAGATGAATTCTAAATTGTAGTGCTTTTCTAATGAAAAAGTACAGAAAAAACGAAAGGATTTGATGCCGACTTTTGGGACATCTTCGTAAAGTTAAGAAAGTTATTGGCAACTTTCTAACTTTACGAACTTTATAAACTTATTTATCTTTTCTAACAACGATTAATTAAGAATACAAATAGCGTTTGATGCTTTTTTTCGGTGTTTTTTCAAACTCCTCATCTCGCAACACAATTTTATTAATGTTCATATATGCCGGCAAATGGTGGTTGATTTCTTTTTTGTAATGTTCAAAGGTCTTTTCTAGTTTTTCTCCTGTTATACCAAGTTGCTTGCATTTGTCATAATCGGGATAAACCAATGCAATGATTTGATTTTTTCTGCCAACGACCAAACATTCGTTAACCAACTTTAAGTTGTTGAGTTTCGATTCAATTTCTTCGGGATAGATATTTTTTCCCGATGCACCAAGGATTAAACTTTTGCTTCGTCCTTTGATGAAAAGGTAACCGTCTTTATCAATAATACCTAAATCGCCACTATGCATCCAGCCGTCTTCGTCAATGGTTTCTTTTGTAATTTCAGGTTGTTTGTAATAACCTAACATCACATTTTCGCCACGCATAAGAATTTCTCCCACTCGTTTTTCAGGATCAGGAGAGTCTATTTTTAGTTCAATGGCATCAATGGCTTTTCCCGTTGAGTATATTTTGGTGGTTTTCCAACCATCGTAAGCAATTAAAGGTCCGCATTCGGTCATGCCGTAACCGATGGAGAAGTTAAATTTAATTTTTCTTAGAAAGATTTCCACTTCGCGATTTAATTTTGCTCCGCCTATAACGACTTCTTTAAAATTACCGCCGAAACTTTCTTCAAGAGATTTGCGTATTTTGTTGTAAATGATTTTGTTTAGCAATGGTATTCTCGTAATAATTTTTACCATTGGTTTATTGAGTATGGGCTTAATTTTATTTTTATACACTTTTTCCATAACCAAAGGTACGGTAAGAATTAAGCGAGGTTTAATTTCTTGAAAGGCTTGTACGACAACGTTAGG